>JAANMY010000140.1_pt1 | contig 97517 bp, 82 predicted proteins | sample 7279691 | NCBI WGS metagenome assembly JAANMY01 (sample SAMN14094543, study PRJNA606508) | bioreactor metagenome | isolation source: A lab-scale SPAN reactor treating ammonium-rich wastewater day 388 | place: Ireland: Galway | collected 2018-02-07 | reverse complement strand
GGGCGCGGCACCTACCTGAAGGTGGAGCAGAGCCGCACCGAGGCGACCAGCGCGCCGGTGTTCTTCTCGAGCAATGGCGGCCTGAGCTTCACCCAGTCCAATCCGACCGCCGGCGCCCGCAAGGGCGATGCGCGCGCGGTCGAGGCGCGGGCGAACTTCAAGGAGCTGGGCTGGACCGAGCTCGACTGGTCCAGCGCCGCGTGGTGGCGGCAGGTCGATGCCGGCTTCTCGATCTCGCGCTTCGACACCGGCATGGACATCGAGGAATACGGCGGCGAGCTGCTTGGGCAGCTCACGCCGAACCTCAGCCTGCACGCCCGCTACAGCCGCGCCGAACGCGGAATGGAGGCGCTGACCCAGGGCCAGGCCACGGTCGAATGGCGGATCAGCGACTTCGACACCCTGGCGGCGGAGCTGCGCCGCGTCGAGGAGGTCCGCATCGGCAGCAATGCCACCGGCCTGCTGGCCGCGCTGCAGTACAAGCGCCGCTTCGGCACCTCGCTGGAGCTGTACGGCACCGCGCAAACGACCGTGGACGACGACGGCGGCAAGTACGCCGACAACGACGCGATCACCTTGGGCGGCAAATACCTGTTCGGCGACCTGTCCAGCGTCAACGCGGAGTTCACCAGCGGCGACCGCGGCGACGCGGCGGTGATTGGCGCGGAGTATCGCCTCAACCCGAACCACGCGCTGTACGCCAACTACACCCATAGCACCGACCGCAGCCCGTACGACCCGCTGTTCAACGCACGTCGCGACACCGGCTGGACGCTGGGCCAGCGCTGGCGTCTGTCCAACCAGGTGAACCTGTACAACGAAAGCCAGTGGCTGAAGGCGCCGAACCAATCGGGCCTCGCGCATACCTTCGGCATGGATTTCTATCCCGCGCTGGGCTGGAACCTGGGCTTCGCGCTGCAGCAGGCCGACCTGGACACCGGCACCGGCGAGGTCGACCGCCGCGCGGTCAGCGTCAATGGCGGGCGCACCTCCAACGCCACCCAGTGGCAGAGCAAGCTGGAGTTCCGGCGCGACACCGGCGCCGAGCGGCGCGAGCAATGGGTGACCACCAACAGCCTGACCCACAAGCTCAGCGAGAGCTTCCGCATCGCCGCACGGTTGAATTACTCGAAGACCACCGACGAGATCGACGCCAGCGCCGGTGCCAAGTTCCTGGAAGGCAACCTCGGCTTCGCCTGGCGGCCGTGGGACAGCGCCCGCTGGGCGCTGTTCGGGCGCTACACCTACCGGTACGACGTGTCCGCGCTGCCGCAGATCGGCGACAACGTGGCCAATTACGACCAGCGCAGCCAGGTGCTGTCGCTGGAGGGCGTGTACAAGGCCGACGACCGCTGGGAGTTCGCCGGCAAGTTGGCGCGCCGCACCGGCGAGGTCCGCATGGGCCGGCTGGAGGGCGCGTGGGCGGACGCAACCACCACCTTCGCGGCCGGCCAGGTGCGCTACGACATCGGTGGGCAGTGGCATGCGCTGGGTGAGCTCCGCATGCTGGACGTGAGCCAGGGCGGCAATCGTTCCGGTTTCCTGGTGGGTGTGGATCGCGACCTGGGCCGGAACTTCCGGATCGGCGTGGGCTACAACTTCACCGACTTCAGCGATGACCTCACCAATTTCGACTACGACCACAAGGGCTTCTTCCTCAACGTGGTCGGGCGCTACTGATGTAACGCGCCAAGCCCTTCCGCACCCTTGCGGCCCGCCGGCAGGAATGTCGGCGGGTCTTCTTTTGGCGATTGCCGGCTAACCGCCGCCGTGCCGCCGCAGCGCCCATTCCACGTGCTCGCGCACGACGGGCGAGGGATGGTGGCGGCGGGTTGCCAGCGCCGCCAGCACCTCCGGCGTGGTCGGCGCGTTGCCGAGGGCAATCGCGATATTGCGCAGCCAGCGCTCGTGCCCGCTGCGGCGGATCGCGCTGCCCTCGCTGCGGCGCAGGAATTCGTCTTCCTCCCAGGCGAACAGCTCGGCCAGGCTGGCCTTGTCCAGGTCGTTGCGGGCGCGGAAATCCGGCTCGTCGCTGCGCTTGGCGAACTTGTTCCACGGGCAGATCAGTTGGCAGTCGTCGCAGCCGTAGATGCGGTTGCCCATCAGCGGGCGCAGTTCCTCGTCGATGCTGCCTTCGTGTTCGATGGTGAGGTAGGAAATGCAGCGGCGCGCATCCAGCCGGTAGGGCGCGGTGATCGCGCCGGTCGGGCAGATGTCGATGCAGCGGGTGCAGCTGCCGCAATGGGCGGTGGCCGGCGGATCGATGGGCAGGGGGATGTCGACGAACAGTTCGCCGAGGAAGAACCAGCTGCCGCCGTCCTTGTCGATCAGGCAGGTGTGCTTGCCGATCCAGCCCAGCCCGGCGTTGCGCGCCAGCGCGCGCTCCAGCACCGGCGCGGAGTCGGTGAAGGCGCGGTGGCCGAACGGGCCGATCTCGGCCTGCACCACTTCGGCCAGTCTTTGCAGGCGGTTGCGCATCAGCTTGTGGTAGTCGCGGCCCAGCGCGTAGCGGGCCACATAGGCGCGCTCGTGTTCGCGCAGGTTGGCCCAGGCGGCGTCCGGGTCCTTGCCGTAGTCCAGCCCCACCGAGATCACCCGGATCGTGCCCGGCAGCAGCTCCGCCGGCCGCGCGCGCAGCGCGCCGTGACGCGCCATCCATTCCATCGAGCCGTACAGTTGCTGGCCCAGCCAGTCGAGCAGGTGCGCTTCGTCCTGCTTGAGCTCCACCCCCGTGATGCCCACCCGCTGGAAGCCGGCGGCGTGCGCAAGGGCGCGGATGCGCGCGGCAAGCGCGTTGTAGTCGGGCGTGGACATGGCGCAAATTATAGGTTCGCACCCGGGAACCACCGCCATGCACGCTCCGCTGCCGCTGTTCGACCCCGCCGCGCTGCGCGCACTGGAAGCGCGCGGCACTGCGCTGTGCGATGGCGATGCGTTCGCGCTGATGGCGCGCGCCGGGCAGGCCGGCTGGCGCTGCGCGCTCAAGCACTGGCCGCGGGCAATGCGGATCGTGGTCGCCTGCGGGCCGGGTAACAACGGCGGCGACGGCTACGTGCTGGCGCGGCATGCGCACGAGGCCGGCCGCGAGGTGCGCGTGCTGCGCCTGGCCGAGCCGGCCAGTGAACTGGCGCGGCGCGCCTGCGCGGACTATCTCGCGGCTGGCGGGATCATCGGCAGCGAACTGGGCGATGCCGAGCTGATCGTCGATGCCCTGTTCGGCATCGGCCTTGCGCGTGCGCCGGACCCGACCGCCGCCGCGCTGATCGACGCCATCAACGCGCACCCCGCGCCGGTGCTGGCGTTGGACGTGCCCACCGGCATCGATGCCGCCATCGGCAGTGCGCCGGGCGCGGCGGTCGATGCCGATTGCACGCTGCAGTTCATCGCCCGCCATCGCGGTCTGCGCACCGGCACGGCGCTGGACCACTGCGGCGAGCTGGAGCTGGCGGCGCTGGACCTGCCGGCGTCGGTGTTCGACGGCATTGCGCCAGCCGCACTGGCGTTCCGCGCCGATGCGCTGGCGGGATTCTTCCCGCTGCGCCCGCGCGACGGCCACAAGGGCCGCAATGGCCACGTGCTGTGCATCGGCGGCGATGCCGGCAGCGGCGGCGCGATCCTGCTGGCCGCACAGGCAGCGCTGCGCAGTGGCGCCGGCCTCGTCAGCGTGGCGACCCGCGAGGCGCACGTGCCCGCGCTGCTGGCGCGCTGCCCGGAAGCGATGGTGCATGCGGTGGAAGGCACGGCGGAACTGCTACCGCTGCTGGACCGAGCGGACGTGCTCGCACTCGGCCCGGGGCTGGGGCAGGGCGAATGGGGCCGTGCTCTGTTCCATGCCGCGCTGGCCTGCAACAAGCCGCGCGTGCTGGATGCCGACGCGCTCAATCTCCTGGCGTCGACGGGCGCACCACTGCGCGCGGATGACATCGTCACCCCGCATCCGGGCGAGGCCGCACGCCTGCTGGGCGGCGCTACCGCGGAGCTGCAGAGTGATCGTTTCGCGGCGGCTGTCGCCCTGCAGGCGCGGCTTGGCTGCACGGTGGTCCTGAAGGGCGCCGGCAGCATCGTGCAGGCCGCGGGCCACCCGCCTGTGGTGATCTGCGCCGGCAATCCCGGCATGGGCACCGGCGGCATGGGCGATGTGCTGACCGGCGTCGTCGCGGCGCTGCGTGGCCAGGGCTTCGATGCACATGACGCGGCGGTCGCCGGGGCGCTGCTGCATGCCGCCGCGGGCGATGCGGCCGCGCGCGAGGACGGCGAGCGCGGCCTGCTGCCCTCCGACCTGCTGCCGTGGTTGCGCAGGTTGGCCAATCCGGTGCGACGATAACGGGATGTCCGATTTCCTTCTTCCCGATGCCGCCGCCACCGAAGTGCTGGGTGCGCGGCTGGCGCAGACCCTGCCCGAGCGCGCGGTGATCCAGCTGCACGGCGATCTGGGCGCCGGCAAATCCACCCTCGCACGCGCGCTGCTGCGTGCGCTCGGCGTCACCGGCACCATCCGCAGTCCCACCTACACGCTGGTCGAGCAGTACGCGCTGCCCGCCGGCGGGCTGGCCTTGCACCTCGACCTGTACCGGATCGGCAATCCGGGCGAACTGGAGTTCCTCGGCCTTGATCCGGCCGAGGCCCGGCTGTGGCTGGTGGAGTGGCCGGAGCGCGGACAGGGCGCGCTACCGCCGGTGGACCTGGACATCACGCTGGCGGTGGACGGCGATGGTCGTCGCTGCCGGCTGGACGCGCGGACCGCGGTGGGCCGGCAATGGCTGGCGGCGATCGGCATGGTCTGAAGTTGCCGGTGCAAGCTCTGCACGGGTCGAGGAAAGTCTTGCAGGTTGCGGATTATTCAGGGAAAAGTGCTTGCGTCTGCTCTCGACAGGTGCTTAACTCCCGGCCATGCGTCCGATGGGGAACCGCTGCAATCGCGTCTTGCCGGCAGCCATGCTGCTGGCCGCTTCTGCCTGCTTCCAGGTAAATGCTTCTGAAATCAAGCAGTTGCGCATCGAAGCCGGGGCTACCGGTACGCGCGCCGAACTGCATCTGGACAAGGCCGGCGAGTACCGGCTGATTCCGCTTTCCAATCCCGATCGGCTGGCGGTGGACTTCCCCGCCAGCCATCTGGCGCGCGGCCTGACGCTGCCGGCCGCCGCCGGCATGATCAAGGCCGTCCGCACCGGGCAGCCGGTTCCGGGTACGGTGCGGGTGGTGTTCGATCTGGCCAGCAAGGTCAGGGCGATCCCGACCACGCTGGATACCGCCGCGTCCGGCACCGTGCTGGTGCTGGAATGGCCCGGTGATCCGGCGCCGGCGCCGGCGTCCGTGCCGGCCACTGCCGCCGCCACGCCCGCCGTCGCCACGACCGAAAAGCCCGCGACCGCAGGCCCGTCGCCGTCCACCGGCACGCCCGCCGCCGATCCCATCGCCGCCTTCGCCACCGCCGCGATGCCGACGCAGGGCGTGCCTGCCAAGCCCGCCGTCGCCACGACGCCCATGCTGCCGCCTGCCGCCACCCCCTCCGTGCAGCAGGCCGCGCAGGACGTGTCCGCCCCCCGGTCGCTGCCGCAGGCGGGTACCCGCCCGCTGGTGGTTGCCATCGATGCCGGCCATGGCGGGCAGGACCCCGGTGCGCACGGCCCCAACGGCACCCGCGAGAAGGACATCACCCTCGCCATCGCCCGCGAGCTGGCCCGCCAGGTCAATGCCACGCCGGGTCTGAAGGCGTTCCTGACCCGCGACAGCGATGTGTACATCCCGCTGAACCACCGCGCCCGTCGCGCCAGTGCCAACCGCGCCGACATCTTCCTGTCGATCCATGCCGATGCCGCCGAGAACCGCGGCGCGCGTGGCTCCTCCGTGTACGTGCTGTCCACCCGTGGCGCATCCTCGCAGCGCGCGCGCTGGCTGGCGGACAAGGAGAACGCAGCCGACATCATCGGCGGCGAGCGCGTGCGCGTGGCCGACAACACCCTGACCTCGGTGCTGCTGGATCTCACCCAGAGCGGCAACATGAAGGCGTCCGAAGACGCCGCCGAGCATGTGCTGGGCGGCCTCAAGCGCGTCGGCAACAACCACAAGCCGGACGTCGAGCGCGCCAACTTCGCGGTGCTGCGCACCTCCGACAAGATGCCGGCGATGCTGGTGGAAACCGCCTTCATCTCAAACCCGGATGAAGAGAAGCGGCTGGCCGACCCGACTTTCCAGCGCACGCTCGCCAGCGCGATCCTGGACGGGGTCGACCGCTATTTCTCGCGCCAGCCGCCGCCCGGCACGCTGTACGCGGCGCGCGCGCAGGCCAGCCAGTCGGCACAGATCCCGTCGTCCGGGCGGACGCTGGAGATCGCCGCGGTGGGCGCCGGCGGCAGTCCCTGACGCCGCGACCCTCGCCGAGTCCGATGGGTGCCGCCGTGCGCCGGATACGGCGGGCGTGGCCGGCTAGAATTCCCGGGTGAGCATCCGTCAACTCCCCGATACCCTGATCAACCAGATCGCCGCCGGCGAGGTCGTCGAGCGGCCCGCGTCCGTGGTCAAGGAACTGGTCGAAAACGCGCTGGACGCAGGCGCCAAACGCATCGACATCGACCTCGAGGAAGGCGGCACCCGCCTGATCCGCATCCGCGACGATGGAGGCGGCATCGCGCCGGAGGAGTTGCAGCTGGCTGTGAGCCGCCACGCCACCAGCAAGATCGCCTCCATCGATGATCTCGAAGCGGTGGCCACGCTCGGCTTCCGCGGCGAGGCGCTGCCGTCGGTGGCGTCGGTCAGCCGTTTCCGCCTCGCCTCGCGTCGGCGCGATGCCGAGCATGGCGCCGAGCTGCGCATTGATGGCGGCAGGCTGGGCGAAGTCGCGCCGAACGCGCATCCTCACGGCACCACGGTGGAAGTGCGCGACCTGTTCTTCAACGTGCCGGCGCGGCGCAAGTTCCTGCGCGCCGAGCGTACCGAGCTGTCGCATATCGAGGAGTGGCTGCGCACGCTGGCGCTGGCGCGGCCCGACGTGGAAATCCGGGTCAGCCACAACGGCAAGCCGTCGCGGCGCTGGAAGGGCGAGGGCCACCTGCTCAGCGACGTGCGCCTGCACGAGGCGCTGGGCGAGGAGTTCGCACGCAACGCGCTGCGCGTGGACCACGCCGGCGCCGGCATGCGCCTGCACGGCTGGATCGCGCAGCCCGCGTACAACCGCGCCAGCGCCGACCAGCAGTACCTCTACGTCAACGGCCGCAGCGTGCGTGACCGCAACATCGCCCACGCGGTGCGGCAGGCGTACAGCGACGTGCTGTTCCACGGCCGCCATCCGGCCTACGTGCTGTTCCTCGAACTCGACCCGCGCGGTGTCGATGTGAACGTGCACCCGGCCAAGCACGAGGTGCGCTTTCGTGAATCGCGCCTCGTCCACGATTTCGTCTACCGCAGCCTGTACGCTGCGCTGGCGGAGACCCGCGCCGGCAGCATGGCCACGCCCACTCCGCCGATCTCCGTGCCCGGCGCGGACGCGCCGCGTTGGTCGATGCCGTCGCCGCCGCAACAGCAGGCCATGGGCCTGCGCGTGGGCGATGCGCCCGCCGCGTATGCCGCGCTGTACGCGCCGGGCGCCGATGCCGCATCAATGCAGCCGTTGGCTGCGATGCCGATGCCGGACGACGCGCCCGGCGGCATGCCGCCACTCGGCTTCGCCGTCGCCCAGCTGCACGGCATCTACATCCTCGCCGAGAACGCCGAGGGCCTGGTGGTGGTCGACATGCACGCCGCCCACGAGCGCATCGGCTACGAGAAGCTGAAGGCCGCGCACGACGGCGCCGGCCTGCGTACCCAGCCGCTGCTGGTGCCCAGCAGCCTGGCGGTGTCCGAACGCGAGGCCGACATCGCCGAGCGCGAATCGGAGACGCTGGCGCAGCTGGGCTTCGAAGTGCAGCGCAGCGGTCCGCAGTCGCTGCTGCTGCGCAGCGTGCCGGCGCTGCTGGCCCACGGCGACGTGGAGGCACTGCTGCGCGACGTGCTCACCGACCTGCGCGAACACGGCAACACCCGCCGGGTGGCCGAGACCCGCGACGAGCTGCTGGCCACCATGGCCTGCCACGGCGCGGTGCGCGCCAACCGCAGGCTCACCATTCCCGAGATGAACGCGCTCCTGCGCGAGATGGAAGCCACCGAACGGTCCGGCCAGTGCAACCACGGCCGCCCCACGTGGACGCGTTTTTCGCTGGCGGAGATGGACAAATGGTTCCTGCGCGGTCGTTGATCCTGCTGGTTGTCGCCACGTTGGCGATGGCTGCCTGCAATCGCTCCACCGAGCCCAGCGCGGCGCAAGAAGCCGCGAAGGCGAAGGCCGCGGCCGAGTTCGCCGCGTCCGAACAGGCGTGGCGCGCGCGGCGATTGGCGGAACTGACCAGGCCCGATGGCTGGGCCAGCCTGATCGGCCTGCACTGGCTGGATGCGGGCGCGCACCGCGTCGGCAGCGCCGCCGACAACGGCATCCGCCTGCTGCTGGGCCCGCCGCATCTGGGCGTGTTCAGCGTGCGAGACGGCAAGGCACGCTTCGTGGCCGATGCGGTGGTCAGCATTGATGGGCAGCCCGGCAAGGGCGGCGCGTTGCGCAGCGATGCCGACCAGGGTGGCCCCAGCGTGATCGGTTTCGACGACGGCAAGGGGCTGGCCACGGTGATCCAGCGCGGTGGCCGGCTGGCGCTGCGGGTCAAGCACGCCAACGCCGACAGCCGGGTGCATTTCGCCGGCCTGCAGTACTGGCCGGGCGGGCAGCAGTGGAGGGTGCAGGCGCGCTTCATCCCGCATGCGCCCGGCAGGACCCTGCCGATCGCCAACATCATCGGCACCACCGACGAGATTCCCAACCCCGGCGTGGTCGAGTTCACCCGCAACGGCACGCCGTTCCGGCTGGAGGCGCTGGACCAGGGCGAGGGCACGCTGTTCCTGGTATTCGCCGACCGCACCAGTGGCCACGGCAGCTATGGCGCCGGACGCTTCATCGATGCACCGATGCCGGATGCGCAGGGCCAGCTGGTGGTGGACTTCAACCGCGCCTACAACCCGCCGTGTGCGTTCACCCCGTTCGCCACCTGCCCGTTGCCGCCGCCGGAAAACCGGCTGGATCTGCGGGTGGAGGCGGGTGAAAAGACCTATCGCAAACCCGAATCTTCCTCCAAGGACGCCTGATGAAATTCCGATTGCCCGCTTTCCTGCTGTGCGCCCTGCTGGTTCCCGCCGCCGTCGCGGTCCAGCTCGACCAACCGCAGGCGCAGCCGCAAGGGCAAACGCAGGCGCAGGCGGCCAAGCGCCCACTGCTGTGGAAGGTGTCCGACGCCGACAATTCGGTCTATCTGCTGGGCTCCTTCCACCTGCTCAAGGCCGACGACTACCCGCTGCCGGCGGAAGTCGACCGCGCCTTCGACGACAGCGCCTCGCTGCTGTTCGAGATCGACCCGGCGGCGATGACCTCGCCTGACGCAATGGCGGTGATGCAGAAGTACATGGCCTACGAGGATGGCAAGAGTTTGAGTACGGTGTTGCCCAAGGCCACGCTGGAGAAGCTATCCACGCTGGTGTCGGCCGGCGGCGGCAGCGTGCAGGCGCTGGAGCACAGCGAGCCGTGGGCGGTGAGCCTGGGCCTGGTGCTGGGCGTGACACGAGCGATGGGCTTCAGCACGGAACTGGGGCTGGACCGCAAGCTGATGGCGCGCGCCAGCGACGCCGGCAAGCCGGCTGCCGGACTGGAAACGGTGGAGGACCAGATGCGTGCGATGGACGCGGTGCCCTATGCAGAGCAGGCGCAGGGCATGGACGAGTTCCTGTCCGACCCGCAGAAGGCGATCCGCCAGATGAGCGACATGCATGCCTGGTGGCGCGCCGGCGACGTGGCGAAGCTGGACAGCGGGATGCGCGCGGAGATGGCGCAAAAGACCCCGGAGAGCTACCGCCTGCTCGACGTCGAGCGCAACCGCGCGTGGCTGCCGCAGGTGGAGAAGCGCCTGTCCGAGTCGAAGCAGGACAACACGCTGGTGGTGGTGGGCTCCCTGCACCTGCTGGGCAGCGACGGCCTGGTGGAACAGCTGAAGGCGAAGGGCTACACGGTCGAGCGGATCTGCGACAGCTGCGCAGCGGACTGAGTCGCCGTCGCTATGCGCCGGCCTGCATCACGATGCAATCCACCGGGCAGGCCGGTACGCACAATTCGCAGCCGGTGCACAGGTCGTCCAGCACGGTGTGCATGTGCTTGGGGCCGCCAAGGATGGCGTCCACCGGGCAGGCCTGGATGCACTTGGTGCAGCCGATGCAGTCGGCTTCGACGATGAAGGCCAGTTCACCGGGCTTGTGCGTGCCGCGGCTGCGGTCATAGGGCTGCGGTGCGACGCCCAGTGCCTTCGCCAGCGCGCGTGCGCCGGCATCGCCGCCGGGCGGACAGTGGTCGATGCCTGCCTCGCCCCGTGCCATCGCCTCGGCATAGGGGCGGCAACCGTCGAAACCGCATTGCCCGCACTGGGTCTGCGGCAGCAGGCGGTCGAGACGTTCGACGAGATCGCTCACCTGTCGCCGTTCCGCGGTGCCGCCCGGACCGCCTCCACGCAGATCGGCGTGTTCACAGCGCTTCGGCCAGCGGCAGCAGTTCGAGGTCCTCATGCTGGATGCGCGCATGCAGCGCATCCAGCAGTCCCAGGGCTTCGCGCTCGAAGGGGCCGGGGGCGGCCGCGATGCGCATGGCGCTGTCCCAGCGCGAGGCGAAATCCCCGTAGGCGGCCGCCAGTCCGCCCATCTCGTGCTGGAAGCGCTTGCCGACGGCGGCCACCTGCGGGTCGCTGGCGCTGGCCAAGGCCGGATACAGCATCCGGTCCTCGATTGCCAGATGCAGCTTGATGGTGGCGTCGAGTTTCTTCAGCTCGGCGAACAGGGCCTCGGCGTTCCCGGCAACATCCGCCTGCACCAGCCTGCGCAACTCGCCCATGCTGGCGTAGAGGGCATCGTGGTCGCTCTTGATCCTGCTGGTGTTCATCGGCCGACCGAAGGTCGAAAGCGGTGCGGGGAAGTATGCGCGTTGGCGCGTTAAAGCCGGGCGTTTTTCAGCGCACCGGCATCCCCGGTTGCGCACCGGCATCGGCGTCCAGCAGCGCCAGCGCGCCGCCGTCGAAGCCGGCGGACAGGATCATGCCTTCGCTCAGGCCGAAGCGCATCTTGCGCGGCGCGAGGTTGGCGATGAACACCACGCTGCGGCCGATGAGTTTCTCCGGCTCGCCGTAGCTGCCGCGGATGCCGGAGAAGATCTGCCGCCGGCCCAGTTCGCCTGCATCCAGCAGGAAGCGCAGCAGCTTGTCGCTGCCCTCCACGAAGCCGCATTCCAGCACCTTGCCGATGCGCAGGTCGAGTTTTGCGAAATCATCGATACCGATGGTTCCGCCCGCGTCGGTGGCGGGTGCTTCTTCCTTCTTCACCGGCTTCGCTTCCGTCTTCTTCGCCGCCGGCTGCGGGGCGGGAGCAGCGAGGGTGTCCTTGCTGGCGTCGATCATGGCCTGGATGTGCTTCGGGTCGATGCGGGTGAACAGCGGGGCGTAAGGGGTGGCAATTGTGCGCCCTTCGAGTTCAGTGCGTGTGTCCAGCTTGAGCTCGATACCCAGGTACTGCTCTGCCTTGGAGACAGTCGCTGGCAGGATCGGCTTGAGCACGCCGGCGATATTGGCGAAGGCCTGCAGGGCGGTGCTGAGGACGATGTGCAGCTCGGTGCGGCGCGCCGGATCCTTCGCCAGCGCCCAGGGCGCGGTCTGGGCAATGTATTCGTTGACCTGATCGGCAGCGGTCATCGCATTGCGGACCACCGCGCCGTAGTTGTCCTCTGCATAGAGTTCGGGCGCGATCGTCCAGGTATGACCCGCCACGCTGTCAAGAAGTGCCGCATGTTGCTTGTATGCATCGCCAAGCAATTCGGTCTCGGTGGTCAGCGAGGGAGCCTGCCAGATGGTGTTGTCGAAATGGGTTTCCAGCAGTTTCGCGCAGCGGCTGGCGATGTTGACGAACTTGCCGACCACGTCGCTGTTCACGCGGGCCACGAAGTCGGACAGGTTGAGGTCCAGGTCGTCCACGCCGCCGGAGGTCTTGCAGGCGAAGTAATAGCGCAGCGCTTCCGGGTCGAGCCCGGCGTCGAGGTAGGTGCGCGCCATCACGAAGGTGCCGCGCGACTTGCTCATCTTGGCGCCGTCCACGGTCAGGTAGCCGTTGACGTGCAGGCGGGTGGGCGCACGCATGCCGGCGCCGTGCAGCACCGCCGGCCAGAACAGGCCATGGAAGTTGACGATGTCCTTGCCGATGAAGTGGTGCAGCTCGGCCTCGCTGTCGGGCTTGAGGAAGGCATCGAACTCGGCACCGTTCCGCGCGCACAGGTTCTGGAAGCTGGACAGGTAGCCGATCGGCGCGTCCAGCCAGACGTAGAAGTACTTGCCCGGCGCGTTCGGGATCTCGAAACCGAAATAGGGCGCGTCGCGCGAGATGTCCCATGCGCGCAGGCCGCCGTCGGCATCCAGCCATTCCATCAGCTTGGCCTTCACGCCGGGCAGCATGGTGTCGCTGGCCAGCCAGTCGCGCAGGAAGGCCTCGAAACGTCCGACCTCGAAGAAGTAGTGCTCGGAGTCGCGCAGCTCGGGCGTGGCGCCGGACACCACCGACTTCGGCTCGATCAGGTCGGTCGGGCCGTAGGTGGCGCCGCAGACCTCGCAGTTGTCGCCGTACTGGTCGGCGGCCTTGCAGTTGGGGCAGGTGCCCTTGATGTAGCGGTCGGGCAGGAACATGCCCTTGGCCGGATCGAAGAACTGCGCCACGCTGCGGCGGGCGATGTGGCCGCCGGCATCGAGGCGCGCATAGATCTGTTCGGTCAAGGTCCGGTTGGCGGCCGAGTTGGTGGAGTCGTAGTGGTCGAAGGCCACGCCGAAGGCGGCGAAGTCGCGCTCATGGCCTTGCTGGATCGCGGCGATGAAGGCCTCGGGCGTGGTCCCGGCCTTCTCGGCGGCCAGCATGATCGGCGTGCCGTGGGTATCGTCGGCGCAGACGTAGTGCACCGTGTCGCCACGCATCCGCCGCGCCCGCACCCAGATGTCGGCCTGGATGTAGCCGACCAGGTGCCCCAGGTGCAGCGGGCCGTTGGCATAGGGCAGGGCGTTGGAGACGAGCGCGGAGCGGGGCATGGGCGTGGGGCGCTTGAGGGGGCGCCGATTATCGCATGCGCTGCCGCGGCTACCGGCCGCCTTTGCTGCTCACTCGCGTTGCCACACCTGCTGCCGGCAGAACATCGCGATGCAGCCGGACATGCCCAGCGCCCGCCCGCTTTCCAGCAGTGCAAGCTTGGCGCGGTAATCCTTGCCGTTCTCGGGGTCGAGCACGCGCCCGCCCGACCAGCCGCCGTCGCCATCGGGGCGCAGGCCCCACAGGATCACCAGCCCGCGGATGGGCTTGCCGTGCAGCGGCCCCTTGCAGGCCTTGCAGGGCGGGTTGGGCCCGTCCTTGAGGTCGAGGATGTCGACCACCCGACCGGCGAGGCTGCCGTCGCGGGCGCGGTAGACCTCCACCACCGACTTGGGCTTGCCGCTGGCGTCGTCGATGGTCTTCCAGCGTCCCAGCGGCGCTTCCTGGGCGGGCGCGGCTGACGCCAGGGCCAGCAGCAGGCCGGCGGAGGTCGCCCGTCCCCACTGACGCAACACGCCGGAAACGGCCCGGGAAGCGGGCCGTCCGGATGGGGCGCGGAGAATGGTCAATCCACCCGTTCCCAGGTGGCGGTACGGCAGATGAAGGCCACGCAGCCCTTCACTTCGAGCTTCTTGCCGCCGTCCACCAGCTTGACCGACTTGGCGGTGAAGCTGCGGTCTTCCGACGGCTTGTAGCCGTTGCCGCCGCCCCAGGTCCCGTCCTTGTTGGCCTTCAGGTTCCACAGGGTGACGATGCCGACCATCGGCTTGTTCTGGTGCTGCCCACTGCAGGTGGTGCAGGTGGCGGGAACGCCCACCGCTTCCACGATCTTCGCTGCCAGGGTGCCGTTCTTGGCCTCGTAGATTTCCGAGATCGTCATGACCTTGCCGGTCTTGTCGTCCAGGGTCTTCCACTTGCCGACCGGCGAGGTGGCGGAGTGCTGAGCGGTCGCCGCGAACGACAGCGACGCCAGCGCCGCTGCCAGGATCATCTTGCGCATGTACCTTCCCTCCCGGGGATCAGCGGGGCGCGACACGCCCCTCCCGCGCTTTATAACCCATCCGGACGGGTATGGAACAGGCGTGGCCCGGCGTTTGCCAGCACCGCTGCGCCTGGCTTCAGGGTTTGTCCTGCGTGGCGGGTTTCCCGGCTTCGGGTTTGGCCTGCGGCTCCACCCGTTCGACGTCACCCACCGTCACCTGGCCCACCTTCAGGTCCACCCAATAGGTGTCCTGCCACTCGCGATACTGCTTCGGATCCCAGAACTGCGGGTCGTAGAAGCGGGTGGCGTCGATGCTTCCGTACCCGGGCACGATGATCTGGACCGAGCTGCTCATCGAACCGACGCGGCTTCCCGTCATCTTCGCGCGCTCGCGCCTGAGGGCCGCAGCCAGCCTCGGCTCCGCCGCTTCGTCGGCGTACTCGCGATGGATCTCGCGTGCTGCGGCCAATGCGCGCTTGCGCTCCGCTTCGCTCAGGGTGTTCCAGTAGTAGTCCCGCTTGCGCGAGAAGAAGTCATAGCCGCGTTCGGCGGCGAGGTCCATCCAGACCAGCCCCAGCGCCCGGTCCTGGGCCACGCCCATGCCGTCCCAGTACATCTCGCCGACCACCGCCTGGGACGGTTTGTCGGCATACCAGGCCGCGCGCTTGAACTGTTCGATCGCCTCGGTGAAGGCTTTCCGGGAGTAGGCCTCCAGCCCGGAGTTGCGGTAGCGCAGGTCGGGATGGCCTTCGAGGAAGCCCCCGGCGATCAGGGTGTCGTCTGCAAGCGGATCTGCGGCGGCGGGTTTGGCCGGCTGTTGCGCGATGGCTTGCGCCGGGGCCAACAGTGCGAAGGCAAGGAGGAGGGCGAGGCGGGTCTGCATCATCGATTCGTCCGCGTAAGTCGGGGCGACAGCTTGGCGCGCCGGCAAGGTTGGCGAAACCCGCCAAAGTCATGGTGGTGCAGGCGGGCGGGCAAATGAAGAGCCCGGCTTGCGCCGGGCTCTTCGGGTACAGCTTGGAGCGATGGATCAGAACTTGTAGGTGAAGCGGGTGAACAGCGAACGGCCGTAGTAGTCGTACTGGGTCGCGAAGGCCGGCACGTTGCCGTAGCGGTCGGCGACACCGGACGAAACCTCCGGCGGATCCTTGTCCAGCAGGTTGCGGACGCCGACCAGCAGCGACCACTTCGGCTGCGAGTACAGCACCGACACCGCGTGGTAGATGCGCGAGTCGGCCTTGATGTCACGCACCGCGTTCGGCCAGCCGTTGTAGGTCGTGGTCTCGGCCAAGGTCAGCGACTTGGAGGAACCCACGTAGTCCATGAACCAGGTGTAGTTCCAGTCACCGCGCTTCAGGGCGGTACGCAGGTTGCCCACCAGCTTCGGACGGCCGATCGAGCCGTTGCGGTCGGAGGTCACGAAGCCGCTGGCTGCCGAAGTGCTGAACAGCTGGCTGAAGTCTTCCATCATGTAGGTGAACTGGCCTTCCACTTCCAGCTTGCCGAAGGAGTAATCCTTGTCGAAGCGGGTCAGCAGGTCGTAGCCGCGCACCTTCTGCTTGTTGATGTTGACGTAGGTGACGTGCACTTCCTCGATCTTGTTCGGCGCCGTCGGGTGGTTGTTCGGGTTACGGGTGAACATGCCGCAGAAGCTGTTCGGATACGCCTCGGCGCCGTAGCAGCCCGCCAGGATGGTGGCGGCGCTGAGGGTGCCGATCTGGTCACGCACCTCGTAATCGAAGTAGTCCAGCGCCACGCTGAGCGGCCACGCGGTCGGGGTCAGCACGATGCCGCCGGTGAAGGCGTTCGAGCGCTCCGGCTTCAGGAAGCCCGCGCCGCCGCCGGTGAAGGTCTGGGCGGAGGAGGCGGAGCCACCGGTCGCGTTGTAGTCGGCGGGGATGCCGGCCGCAGCGCAGTTGGCCTTCAGGTAGTCGTTGTTGCTCTCGCCCCACTTCAGGCACGGGTCGATCGAGGTCTGGGACAGGAAGCCGGAGAGGTTGCCCAGGTACAGCTCGTACAGGCCGGGGGCGCGGAACGAGGTGCCCTTGGTCGCACGCAGGCGGATGGTCGGGTTGATCTGCCAGCTCAGGCCGGCCTTCCACACGTAGTCGTCGTCATGCACGGAGGCGTAGTCGAAGGCGCGCGCGGACAGGTTCAGGCTCAGCGACTCGAACATCGGCTTGCCCTTGAGCAGCGGCACTTCCGCTTCGGCGAAGACTTCCTTCACGTTGTCGTCGCCCTTGGTGGTCACGGCGCTGGACTGGCCCCAGAGGTCGCCATTGCGCTCGGACGAGCTCGGCTGGTCGTTGATCGCGAACTGGCGGAATTCCCCACCCAGCGCCAGGCCCACCGGACCGGCCGGCATGTCGAACAGCTCGCCGGTGAACACCAGGTTCGCCACGGTCTGGCGGTACTTGGTCTCGCCGGTCACCCAGCGGCCGATCGCGTCTTCGACCTTGCTCATGCAGCTGCCGTCGAGGATGCAGGGCTCGAAGTAGTTGATCGAAGGCGACTTGCCGCCGGTCCACGGACGCAGGGCCGGGTCGGCATCGCCGGTGAGCGACTTCAGGATCGCGAAGTTGCTGTATTCACCCGACGACTCGGAGTGCGACAGGTTGGCCTTCCACGCCCAGCTGTCGGTCGACTTGATCAGGCCGTCCAGCGAGGTGTTGAGGAAGTAGTAGTCGACCTTGACGTCCTGCATCGAGCTGAACGGCAGGACCGGGCGGGCGATGCCACCGGGAACCGGCGCGGCGAAGGTCGAACCGTCGGTGTAGCGGTAGCTGGCAAGCGGCGAGGTGACACCGCCGATCAGCGGGAAGAACTGGCGCAGGCGGTAGGTTTCGGTGGTGCGGCGGTTGTACAGGAACTCGGTGGCCCAGTTCACGTCGCCCAGCTGGAAGTTGGCGGACGCGAACACGTTCGCGCGCTCCTGGCGGTCGATGATCTGGACGTCGTCGAACGCGGCCAGGTCGGTCGGCTGGTAGTGGTAGGCCTGGCCGATCTGCGGGTTGGCCGCGTTGTAGTTGCCGGTCACGTTCGGGCGGTAGCCCGGCAGCAGGCCGATGGTGGTGCCGTCCCAGGTCGGCACGTAGCGCGGGCCGAGGTAGGCGTCATCAACCACGTTGACCAGCAGGTTGTTGCAGTTGTTGCCGGTCTTGTTGCCGCGGTACTCGCGGTCGATGCGCTCGCCGTTGGCGTTCCAGAACAGGTCTTCCGAGCAGCGCAGGTAGTCGCGGTCGCCCATGCGCAGCGGCTTGTGCAGGTAGTACTCGGCGGCGACCATGATGTTGCCGTGGTCGAAGTTCCAGCCGGTCGCGCCGGACAGGGTGAAGTTCTCGCCGCCGCCTTCGAACGGCATGCGGCCGTTGATGCTGAACTCCGGACGATCGATGTTGGTGCGGGTGATCAGGTTGACCGCACCGGCCAGGGCGTCGGAGCCGTAGATCGAGGACGAGCCGTCCTTCACGATCTCGATGCGCTGGATGATCGACTGCGGGATCACGTTGAGGTCGAACGCCAGCACCTGGCCACGCACGCCGGCCGGGCCGGGGCGGTTGCCGTTCAGCAGCACCGCGGTACGCGAGGCGCCGAGGCCGCGCAGGCTGATGGTCTGCGCGCCGGTGCCGCCTTCGGTGACGAAGCCGGCGAACTGGTGGCTGATCTGGGTGGAGCCGGAAGCCACGCTGGACTTCTGCAGGAATTCAGCCGTGCTGGTCTGGCCGACCGCGACGCTGGTGTCCGCGGTGATCACCTGCACCGGCGAGGTGGTGTCGTACTCGAGGCGACGCAGCAGCGAGCCGGTCACGGTGATCTTCTCGAGCGTCTTCGCTTCTTCCTTCTTGGACTCCTGCGTAGCAGGCTTGTCCTGCGCCGGCGCCTCTTGGGCAATGGCGGTGGTGCCGTACAGGCAGCCGAACATCGCGGCGGCGAGCGGCAGCATCTTGAGGCGGTTGGCGTTTGCGTGGTATCGCATGTTATCCCCTTGACATGTTGTTGTTACACAAGCGTTAAGGGAGTGTATGTGGGGTGTTGCAAATGCGCAAGTCGCGCGGCCTCCAGCGGCGGTGGTGCTGCTCCTGCGCGCCGTTCTCCAAAAAAAAAAGCCGCCCGGCAATGCCGGGCGGCCGTGATCCCTCTCGCGGGTGAACTCAGCGCTGCGCGAAGCACTCCGTCTTCAGGAACTTCTCGATCAGGTCCAGGGTGACCTGCTGGTGGCGCGGGTACCAGGGCATGCTGTGCGGCATGTCGGGGATCAGCTCGAACTTCGCCGGCACCGTGCCCTTGATGGCATTGAAGAAGCCGCGGGCATGGAACGCGGGGGTGCGCACGTCGCGGTCGCCCACGTACAGGAGCACCGGGATGTTGGCCTTGGCGGTGTTCTGCATGGGGTCCATGCCCTTGACGGTGTTGCCCTGCAGGATCCGCTGCAGGCGGTTGTCGCTCCAGCTCATGCCAATCTTGGCCAGGTCGGTGACCGGTGCACCGGAAATCGCGCACTGGTAGGGGCTGTTCGGACGGACCGCGGCGGCTGCGGCGGCGAATCCGCCGTATGAATAGCCGAAGATCGCCATCCGCTTCGGATCGGCGATGCCTTCCTTGACCAGCCAGGCGGCCCCGTCGTCCTTGTCGTCCTGCATCTTCTCGCCCCACTGGGCATCACCCGCCAGCCAGAGCTTGCGGCCGAGGTCGGTGGAACCCCGGTACTGGGGGCGCAGCACGGCATAGCCGCGCGAGGTCAGGAACGGGACCCAGCCGGAGCCGTCCCAGCCGGCGTAGTCGCGGGCCCAGGGGCCGCCGTGCGGATGGATGATGGTCGGCAGCGGGCCGTCGGCGGGCTTCCAACCCGCGGGCAGATCGAGGATCGCGGGAATGCTGAGGCCGTCGCGGGCCGGATAGTTCACCCAGCGCTGCTCGCCGATCTGCTTGCCGTCGATCCACGGGCGCTGTCCACCCAGGCTCACCACCTGCTTGCGGTTCAGCAGCACGTGGTAGGAGGGCGCGGCCTGTGCGCTTGAGGTGCTGAACAGTACGCGCGACAGGCCGTCGTTGTAGCCGCTGATGCTGACGTTCTGGCCCGGGAACCCCTGCTTCAGCATGGCGTGGATGGCCGCCATCTGCGGCTCGACGTAGGTGACCTCGCGCTGTGGACCGTCCACGACATAGCCGAGGATCTTGTTGAAGTTGCCGGGCTGGGTGCCCTGGATCAGGCCGCCGATGGAGAAAGTCGGGTGCGCGAGCAGCGGTTCGTTGTCGAACTTCTGGTCGGTCGGGTCATACATCCAGGCCTGCACCCGGTCCGACCAAAGGTCGGTCAGCACGTAGTACTTCCCGGTTTCCTCGTCGATCCCCGCAATGTCGACGGTGTAGCGCTCGCTGAGCTTGGTGGTCAGCAGCGGGTGGGTGTCGAACTCCCCGGTCTTCGGGTTGCGGATCAGGATGCGCTGTTCGTACTCGCCCGGTCCGATCGGCTCCAGCTGGCTCTTGGTCAGCAGTTCGCCGTTGCGCGGATTGAACAGGCCGGGGGTGGCGCGCCCGCCAGCCTTGAACAGCAGCTTGGTTTCGCCGCTGCGAAGGTTGTACAGGTAGTAGTTGCTGCTGAGGGACACCCCGCTGGTCTGGCGGATGATCACGTTGTCCGGGTCCAGCGGCAGCGTATTCACCAGCGCGGAGGTGCCGGCGATCTCGAGGCAGCGCTGGATGTCCTCGCTGACTCCCAGCTTGCGGGTGTTGTCCGCGAACGCCTCGTCGAACTTCTTCTGCGAGGTGTCGGTCATGTAGGCCTTCGAGACGAAGGTCTTGGTGGCGCCATTGGTGCTGCCCTCGCCGCAGCCGCCCAGCTGACCGGTCCATTCCTGCCGGCCGATCACCAGCACGCGGTTGGCCTTCATCGCGTTGGCGGCGATGAACTTCATGCGGTCGCCGGAAGGGGTGACCTTGGAACCCGCGTCAAGGTTGTCCAGATCCCAGGTCGCCAGCGCGGTGTCCTGGTTGTTCGTGCCCGGCATGGCGACGATCGCCACCAGGTTCTTGCCATCGGCGCTCATGGTGACCGACTGGATGTCGGGGACCTTCGCCAGCGAGTCGATCGGAATCGGAGTCTGGGCGTTGGCGAGGGTCGCGCCGGACAGCAGCAGCGCGGCGGTGAGCGGATGTCGTGCAATGCGTTTCATGTCGGTGTTGGCCCCTGGAAAAACTGCCGAACGATTACATGCGAGGGGTCTTCGCGTCCAGTCGCGAAGGAGGGGGGTCGGGCAAAAAGAAACCCCGCCTTGCGGCGGGGTTCCAGGGTGTTGCGCTGAGCGGTGCTTACTTCTTGCCGAAGCTCCAGCGGGCTTCGAGGTAGTAGGCGCGGCCCAGGATGTCGAAGTTGGCGCTGTTGTACGGCGCGCCGCTGGTGCCCGGGTAGGAACGGACGTCCATGTCGGGGATGCGGTTGCCGAGGTTGTTGACCAGGAACGAGAGCTTCAGCGCGTCGGTGGCGTCGAAATTCACGCTGGCGTTGACCGTGGTGTACGAACCCAGGCGGCCGGCACCGGCGAACGCGTAGCCGGCCGGGTCCAGCGTGGCGCGGTAGTTCGGGGTCGGGCCGAGGTAGTTGGCGTAGACCGTGGTGGTCCAGCGGTCCTTGTTCCAGCTGGCCGAGGCGTTCGCCTTGTACTTGGCGTCCGTGCTCCAGTACGGGTCGGCCAGCGCGTCCACCACCGGGTCGGTCGGGTAGGTCTGGATCTCGTGCTTGAGGTTGCGGGTCCACGAACCGGCCAGGGTCAGCGCGCCCCAGGCGCCCAGATCCTGGCGGTAGTTGGCATCCACGGTCACCGCATCAAGGGTTTCCTGCGCCACGTTGACCTTGCTCAGGAAGATCTTCTGCACATCGCCGTTGGCGGCACGGGTGACCTGGGCCAGCGCGGCCTGGCAGGTGCCGGAGTTGATGTCCAGCGTGCCCAGACGGCAGTTGGCCTCATCCCGCATCAGCTGGTCGACGTTCTGCAGCGCGACCTCGTTGCGGATGTCCCAGTGGTGGTAGTCGGCGCTCAGCGAGAATTTCGCGGTCGGCGCCCACACCACGCCGTAGCTCCACACGGTGGCGTTGATCGGCTTCAGGTCCGGGTTGCCGGACTGCTCGCCTTCGTACTGCAGGTCGGCGTACTGCTGCGGGCAGTCGGCCACTTCACCGGCGTCGAAGCCCAGCAGGGCGCAGTTGTAGTAGTCGACGCTGTAACCGTAGAAGCCGCTGACGCCCTGGAACTGGTCGGCGAGGGTCGGCGCCTTGAAGGCGGTGCCGTACTTGCCGCGCAGCAGCAGCGATTCGAACGGACGGTATTCCAGACCGATGCTGTAGGTCGGCTTGTCGACGGTGCGGCCGGCGGCGCGAAAGCCGTCGTAGCGGGCCGAAGCCGACACGGTCAGCTGCTCCCACACCGGCAGGCGCAGTTCGCCGGTCACCGCGTAGCGCGAGCGCTGGCCCTTGCCGCTGACTGCCTTGGTGCCCCAGATGTCGCCGTTGAGCAGCAGCGCGTCGGGGGTATAGGCCCAGCCCTGGGTGCCGGCTTCCACGGCGATCGCCGCACCGGCGTCGCCGCCCGGCAGCGAGAACAGCGCGCCGTTGGTGAACTGCGCGCGCAGCATGTTGTCGTAGGTGCGGCTGTGCGACTTGGTCGTCGCCATGAAGCTGTAGAAGTCGGCGGGCGACATCAGCTTGTAGAAGGCCGCGTAGTCGGGGGTGAACACCGGGTAGGCGTCGAAGATCGGATCCCAGCCCTGCTGTTCGCCCAGCACCTTCTGCTGGAAGTAGTCGTCGATCGACGACAGGCGGTTGAGGTCGGTTTCGGTCAGCTTGTACTGGGTGCGGGTCAGGCCGACGTCATAGTCCCAGTTCGAGTCCTCGCCGAGGGTACCGTTCACGCCGAGGGTGACCGCGTAGGACGTGCTGCGGTTCTCGCTCATGCCGTTTTCCCAGCCGCCCATGTCCTCCGGGGTGAAGGCGCGCTGCAGGTTCACCAGGGTGTCGAGGTTGGGGTCGTAGAACGCGCCCCATTTCACGCTGGTGCCCCACCACTGGTAGCCGGAGCCGATGTTGTACTTGACGCGCTCGTGGCTCACCAGCACGTCGGCATAGGCCTGCGCCAGGTCGGTCAGCTCGAAGGTGGAGTGCGCATACACCTGCGCGCCTTCCTTCTCGTTCTTCAGGGTGCGGTAGCCCGGGGTCTGGAAGGAGCCGCAGTAGTCGCCGGAACCGGCGCGGGTGCGCTTGCCCACGGTGCCGTCGAAGCCGCCGGTGACGTTGGCGCAGTTGGCCGGGTCGAGGAACAGGTAGCCGCCGTTGAGCTCATCGAAGATCGCCCAGTCGCGGCTGGCCAGCGCCGGCGCGCCGTTGTAGGCATCGGGGTTGAACTGCGCGGTCAGGTCGCGCTGGTGCGCCCACACCGGGTCGGCCTTCTCGGCCTGCACGCCCAGCAGGGTGTTCCAGCGGCCGTCGGCGTTGCTGAGGCTGGTGGCGAAGCTCAGGCGGCCGTTCTTGCCGCCGCCCTGGTCGAAGGCGCCGATGCGCGCGCTGAGGACGCTGCCGTCCACGTTCTTCTTGAGGATGATGTTGACCACGCCGGCGATGGCGTCGGAGCCGTAAAGCGACGACTGGCCACCGGGCAGGATCTCGATGCGCTCGACCAGCTCCACCGGGATGCCGCTGATGTTGTTGAACACGTCGGAGCCGTTGTACAGCGCCGGGTAGTTGGCCATCGGTCGGCCGTCGATCAGGTACTTCACGTAGCTGGCGGACAGGCCGAACAGGCTGAGCGTCTCGGCGCCCTGGGTAAACGAGGCGGAGCTCTGGTTGTTCTGCACGCCGCCGGTGGCGAAGCTGCTCTTCTGCAGCACTTCAGCGACGTTGTTGAAGCCGCGGGCCTGGATGTCCTCGGCGGAGATGATGGTGACCGGGACGAAGGTCTCGACCTGGGTCTGGGGGATCAGCGAACCGGTGACGACCACCTTGTCCAGATCCTTGGCCTTCTCGTCGCTCTGCTGGGCGGCGGCGACGGCGGGCAGGGCCAGCGCCGCGGCAAGCGCCAGCGTCAGCGGGCGGCGAAGGATGTGTCGTTGACGAACAACCATGGGGGCTTCCTTTGATCTTATTTGATCTTTGAACTTGCGTAGGACGGATGCAGGAACTTGCATCTCCGGTCATCCCGGAGACGCCGAACCGTAACAGCCGGTTAACATCCGCCCCCTGAACGTACGGTGCCGTCTGGTATTGACTACTCCATGCCGGATGTGAGATTCGCGCGCTTCCGGACTTGGGAGAGCCCGGATCACGTGCCCGCCAAGCCATGGCGAGTGCGTCGCGCGCTGACACGCATCAAGGGGGCGCGGAGGCGGCTTCGCTAGAATCGGCGTACCCCCGCACGCGTCACCTCATCATGTCCCGTCTGCCTTCCCACGCCGTCCAGGGCGAGCTGAAACCGCTTGCCAGTGTCCGCAACATCATCGCCGTCGGTTCCGGCAAGGGAGGGGTGGGCAAGTCCACCACCGCGGTGAACCTGGCGCTGGCGCTGGCCGCGGAAGGCTTGAAGGTCGGTATCCTCGACGCCGACGTGTATGGCCCCAGCGTGCCGATGATGCTGGGGCTGTCCGGCCGTCCGGACAGTCCCGACGGCAAGACCATCACGCCGATGCAGGCGCACGGGGTGGAGGCCATGTCGATCGGGCTGCTGGTGGACCAGGACACGCCGATGATCTGGCGCGGGCCGATGGCCACCCAGGCGCTCTCGCAGCTGCTGAATGACACCCGCTGGGGCGATCTGGACGTGCTGGTGGTGGACCTGCCGCCGGGCACCGGCGACATCCAGTTGACCATGGCGCAGAAGATCCCGGTGGCCGGTGCGGTCATCGTCACCACGCCGCAGGACATCGCCACCCTGGATGCCCGCAAGGCGTTGAAGATGTTCGAGAAGGTGAACATCCCGGTGCTCGGGCTGGTCGAGAACATGGCGGTGCACGTCTGCGGCAACTGCGGCCATGCCGAGCGCATCTTCGGCGAGGGCGGCGGCAGGAAGATGGCCGAGCAGTACGGGGTGGTGCAGCTGGGCGCGTTGCCGCTGGAGATCGGCATCCGCGAGCATGGCGATGCCGGCACGCCGATCGTCGCCGCGCAGCCGGACTCCCCGGCGGCGCAGGCCTACCGCGCGGCCGCGCGGGCGCTGCTGGCCGAGCTGGACAAGCGGCCGAAGGTACGCACCGGGATCATGGCGTCCCTGCTGGGGTAAGCGGGGTTTCCAGGCGGCGCAGCCGCCAGGCTGCGAACGCCCGGGGGGATGGATCCGCCCCGCTTGGCTTAAACTCGCCGGTTCCGCACCGGGACCGAACCGCATGAGCATCAAGAGCGACCGCTGGATCCGCCGCATGGCCGAGCAGCACGGCATGATCGAGCCGTACGAGCCGGGCCAGGTGAAGCAGGCTGCCGATGGCCAGCGCATCGTCAGCTACGGCACCTCCAGCTACGGCTACGACGTGCGCTGCTCGCGCGAGTTCAAGGTGTTCACCAACATCAACTCGACGATCGTCGATCCCAAGCACTTCGACCCGAAGAGCTTCGTCGATATCGTCGGCAACGAATGCATCATCCCGCCCAATTCCTTCGCGCTGGCGCGCACCGTCGAGTACTTCCGCATCCCGCGCGACACCCTGGTGGTGTGCCTGGGCAAGAGCACCTATGCGCGCTGCGGGATCATCGTCAACGTGACCCCGCTGGAGCCGGAGTGGGAGGGCCACGTCACCCTCGAGTTCAGCAATACCACGCCGTTGCCTGCGCGCATCTACGCCGGCGAAGGCGTGGCGCAGATGCTGTTCTTCCAGTCGGATGCCGACGACGTCTGCGAGACCAGCTACAAGGACCGCGGCGGCAAGTACCAGGGCCAGACCGGCGTCACCCTGCCGCGCACCTGAGGCAAGGTTTCCGTAGGAGCGCACCGCAGGGGCGCGATGCCCTGTGCGGGATTTGGCAAAAGCCATCGCGCCCCTGCGGTGCGCTCCTACGGTTGAGCGGGACTGCCCTGTAGCGCAGCGCGCAGCGCGCTGACCCGTTCGATGAGTTGTTCCGGCGCGTACGGCCGCGCATTGGCCGCACCCCAGACCGGGCGTGGCCAGGCGATGTCGTCGGTGTAGCGGGCGATGACGTGGACGTGCAGCTGCGGCACCTGGTTGCCGAGCGCGGCCACGTTGAGCTTGTGCGGCTTGAACAGCGCCTTCAGCGCGCGCGCCGCGGCGTCGATATCGGCGCTGAGCTGGGTGCGTTGCGCCGGGGTCAGGTCGATGATCTCCACCGCGCCCGCCAGCTTCGGCACCAGCACCAGCCACGGATGGTTGGCATCGTCCATCAGCCGGACCTCGCAGACCGACAGGTCGCAGACCGGGGCGGTGTCGTCGGCCAGCTGCGGATGCAGTTCGTAGCGCGTGGCGGGCTGGGGAGGGGTCATGGCGTCCTCGGCTCAGTAGGCCGGGCGCAGCGCCCGGCGGAACAGGCCCAGCGTCCGCTCCAGTGCAAGCTCCGCACTGGGCCGGTGGAAGTCGTCGCGCTGGTCGCAGTTGAAGCCGTGTCCGGCGGGATACACGTGGATTTCCGCCTCGGGATGGCGCTGGCGGTGCAGCTCGACGTCGGTCTGCGGGATGCTGGGGTCGTGCTCGCCGAAGTGGAACATCATCGGCGCGTCCAGCTGCTCGTCGAGGAACGGCACGGTGCGCGCGCCGTAGTAGCTGACCGCCGGCAGCGACAGCCGGGTGTTGGCCAGGTAGGCTGCGGTGCCGCCCCAGCAGTAACCAACAACGCCGACCTTGCCGTATTCCTGCAGTTGCGCAGCGGCGGCGCGGATGTCCTCCAGCGCGCGCGGGAAGCCGAGCCGTTCGACCAGCTCTCGGCCGCGCTCCACGCCTTCCGGGTCGTAGCCCAGCTGGACGTCGTGTTCGAAGTGGTCGAACAGCGCCGGTGCCATCGCCACGTAGCCGTGCTCGGCGAAGGTGGTGCAGACCGCGCGGATGTGCTTGTTGACGCCGAAGATTTCCTGCACCACCACCAGAGCACCGCGCGGCGGGACGTGCGGTTTCGCGAGCCAGGCGCGGATGCGGCCGCTCGGGGTTTCCAGGGACATCCACTCGCTCATGGGGTTGGCTCCGTCCGCTTGCCGCGATAGTACGCCTGTGGGGGCGGGCCGCCAGCCCCCCGCCGGTATACTACGCGGCCCGCGGCGGACCCCCGCCGGCCAGCGCCTACGATGTCCATGCCCCAAGCTCCCGCCTCCGCCAATCCCAAAGTCGGCTTCGTCAGCCTCGGCTGCCCCAAGGCGCTGGTGGACTCTGAGCGCATCCTTACCCAGCTGCGGGGGGAGGGCTACGATCTGGTGCAGACCTACGACGACGCCGACGTGGTGGTGGTCAACACCTGCGGCTTCATCGATTCCGCGGTGGCCGAATCGCTGGATGCGATCGGCGAGGCCATGGCCGAGAACGGCAAGGTCATCGTCACCGGCTGCCTGGGCAAGCGCGCGGACGTGATCCGCGAGGCGCATCCGGGCGTGCTGTCGATCAGCGGCCCGCAGGACTATGCCAGCGTGATGGATGCGGTGCACGCGGCAGTGCCGCCGACGCACAACCCCTTCGTGGACCTGCTGCCGGACTACGGGTTGAAGCTGACCCCGAAGCACTACGCGTACCTGAAGATTTCCGAAGGCTGCAACCACCGCTGCAGCTTCTGCATCATCCCGTCGATGCGTGGCGACCTGGTCTCGCGCCCGGTCGACGAAGTGCTGCGCGAGGCCGAGAAGCTGGTGCGCGGCGGGGTCAAGGAGCTGCTGGTGGTGTCGCAGGACACCAGCGCCTACGGCGTCGATCTTAAGTACGCGCCGCGGCTGTGGGGCAACAACGTCTACGAGACGCGGATGAAGGCGCTGTGCGAGGGCCTGTCCACGCTGGGCGTGTGGACGCGACTGCACTACGTGTATCCGTACCCGCACGTGGACGACGTGATCCCGCTGATGGCCGAGGGCAAGGTGCTGCCGTACCTCGACATCCCGTTCCAGCACGCCAGCCCGCGCATCCTCAGGCTGATGAAGCGGCCTGGCGCGGTGGACAAGACGCTGGAGCGGATCCAGCGCTGGCGCGCGATCTGCCCGGAGCTGACCATCCGCAGCACCTTCATCGTCGGCTTCCCAGGCGAGACCGACGCCGAGTTCGAGGAGCTGCTGGATTTCCTCGACGAGGCGCAGCTGGACCGCGTGGGCGCGTTCGCCTATTCGCCGGTCACCGGCGCCAAGGCCAACGAGCTGCCGGACCCCGTGCCGGAAGCGGTGAAGCAGGAGCGGCTGGCCCGCTTCATGGAGCGGCAGGCGGCGATTTCCGAAGCGCGCCTGGCGGCAAAGGTCGGCACCGTGCAGCGCTGCCTGGTGGATGCGATCGACGGCGAGCTCGCCATCGCCCGTTCGATGGCCGATGCGCCGGAGATCGACGGCCTGGTGCAGATCCAGGACGGCCGCGAAGCCGGCCTGGTGCCGGGCGAGTTCGTCAACGTGCGGATCATGGGCAGCGACGAGCACGACTTGTACGGGGAAGTCGAGTACAACGACTGAGCCGCGGCATACTCCCGGCGTCCCCGCCGAGGAGTGCCCGATGTCGCCGTCGCATCTGTTCAGCCGCCTGGCCAAGTGGGCCTCGCGCGCAGCCGGCCGGCCGCTTGGATTCGCGCTGGCCGTGCTGGTGGTGCTGGCCTGGATCCTCACCGGGCCGTTGTTCGGTTTCAGCGACACCTGGCAGCTGGTGATCAACACCGGCACCACCATCGTCACCTTCCTGATGGTGTTCCTGATCCAGAACTCGCAGAACCGCGATACCGAGGCGATCCAGCTCAAGCTGGACGAGCTGATTCGCGCCACCCGTGGTGCCCACAACGCGCTGCTGGACCTGGAAGAACTGGAGGAGCGCGAGCTGGATGTGTTCCGCGCCCGTTACGTCGCGCTGGCGCGCACTGCGCGCGAGCGCGACGACGAAGAAGCCGACCGCGGCACGCCGGAAGTCATCGACCCGCGCTGAACGCCCCTGAAGCAGGCGCGTGGCTCAGACGTCCAGCTGCATCCCCGGCCGCGCCAGCACCGCCTGCACGCCGTGGGCCTCGTGGATCTCGCCGGCCAGCGCCTCGCGCGCAAGGTCCTCGCCGTGTACCAGCGCTACCGGCGGCGGCGTGCTGAAACCGGCGTACCAGTCCAGCAGGCCGTGCTGGTCGGCGTGCGCGGACAGCCCGCCCACCGTGTGCCGGTGGGCATTCACGCGCACGTCGTAGCCGTGGATGCGCACCCAGCGCGCGCCGTCCACCAGCCGCCGGCCGATGGTGCCCTCGGCCTGGAAGCCGACGAACACCATCCGCGTCTGCCGCTTGGGCAGGCACTGGCGCATGTGGTGGAGGATGCGGCCGCCGCTGGCCATGCCGTTGCCGGCGATGATGATCGCGCCGCCGTGGATGCGGTTGATCGCCATTGATTCCTCGGCGGTTTCGGTGACGCGCAGGTTGGGCAGGCGGAACGGATTGGGCGTGCCGCGCCACACCTCGCGCGCTTCGGCGTCGAACAGGGCGTGGTGGCGGTCGTACACCTGCACCACCTTCGAAGCCATCGGGCTGTCGAGGAAAATCCGCCAGCGCGACATGTCCCAGTCGTTCCAGTGGCGGGCGAACCAGTACAGCAGCTCCTGCGTGCGGCCCACCGCGAACGCCGGGATCAGCACGTTGCCGCCGTCGCGCCAGGCAGCTTCGAAGATCTCGCCCAGCTCGCGCACGGTTTCGTCGCGCTCGCGGTGGTTGCGGTTGCCGTAGGTGGATTCCAGCAGCAGCAGGTCGGCCTCGGCGATCTGCACGGGGTCGCGCAGGATCGGTGCGTTGCGCATGCCGAGGTCGCCGGAGAACACCAGCTTCCTGCCGTCGGCCCACAGCTCTACGATGCTGGAGCCGAGGATGTGGCCGGCATCGCGGAAGGCGACCTCGATGCCGGGGAACAGTTCGGTACGCGTCGCGTAGGGCAGGGGGCGCAGCTGCGAGAGCGCGCCGCGCACGTCCTCGCGGGTATACAGCGGCATCGCCTTCGGCTGGCCCGGCTTGCGCTTGCGGTTGCTGCGCTCGGCGTCGTTTTCCTGCAGCGTGGCCGAATCCATCAGCATGATCGGCAGCAGGTCGACGGTGGCTGCCTGCGCGTAGATCGGGCCGTCGAAGCCGGACAGGGTCAGCCGCGGGACGCGGCCGACGTGGTCGATGTGGCCATGGCTCAGGATCAGCGCATCGATGCTGGCGGGGTCGAACGGGAACGGCGCGAAGTTGCGCTCGTCGGCTTCCGGGCTGCCCTGGACCAGTCCGCAGTCGATCAGGATGCGCCGGCCGGCGGCTTCGACCAGATGCATCGAGCCAGTGACTTCACCGGCTGCTCCGTGGAAATGCACGCGCATGCGCTTGTCCGTTCCGTTGCGTTGCCGCAGGTTAACCCAGCAACCCCCACTTCCGGCAGATGGCGATGCGCGCGCGGGTGCGGCAATGTATGCCGCCTGCAAAACGGGAAACCACCCATGCGTCTGCTTTCCATCGCCTGTGCGCTCGCACTGGGCACCGCGGCTTCCGCCGCCCCGGCCGCCACGCCCGCCCCGGCCGCGGCCGCCGTCCCCGGCAGCGAGGCCATCGCCAGCAAAACTTTGGCCAACGGGTTGAAGATCATCGTCTGGCCGGACCACGACATCCCCAACGCCAACTACTACACCTTTTACAAGGTCGGCAGCCGCAACGAGCGCGCCGGCATCACCGGCCTCGCGCACTTCTTCGAACACATGATGTTCAACGGCACCACCCGCCGCGCGCCGGGCGAATTCGACCGCACCATGGAGGCGGCCGGCGGCAGCAACAACGCCAGCACCAGCAACGACCTGACCATCTATACGGACTGGTTCCCGTCCAGCGCGCTGGAGGCGATCTTCGACCTCGAAGGCGACCGCATGGCCAACCTGTCGTTCGACCCCAAGGTGGTGGAAAGCGAGCGCGGCGTGGTCTACAGCGAGCGCCGCTCCAGCGTCGACAACGACAGCATGGGCACGCTGATGGAGCAGATGCAGGCCACCGCCTACGTCGCGCATCCCTACCAGATCCCCACCATTGGCTGGCCCAGCGACATCGAGCGCTGGAAGACCGAGGACCTCAAGCAGTTCTTCAAGACCTACTATGCGCCCAACAACGCGGTGCTGGTGGTGGCGGGCGATGTCGAGCCGGCGCAGGTGTTCGCGCTGGCCGACAGGTACCTGGCCGCGCTGCCGCGGCAGCCTGAACCGACCCCGGTCACCACGGTGGAGCCGGAGCAGCTGGGCGAGCGCCGCATCACCGTGGAGCGCGGCGATGCACAGTCGCCCATCCTGGCCTACGCCTTCCACAGCGGCATCGGCGCCGGCAGCAAGGACTATCCGGCGCTGGAACTTTTGACCACCATCCTGGCGCAGGGCCAGTCCTCGCGCCTGCACCAGCGGCTGGTCGAACGCGAACAGGTGGCAGTGGATGCCGGTGCGTTCGCCGAGGCCGGTTTCGACCCGGGCCTGCTGTGGGTCTACGCGATGCTGCCGCCCGGCGGCGACCTGGCGAAGGCCGAGGCGCTGCTGGACGAGGAACTGGCGAAGATCGCCCGCGACGGCGTGACCGCCGCCGAGCTGGACAAGGCGCGCAACCTGAAGTTGTCCGCGTTCTGGCGCGGCATGGCCACCATCAACGGCAAGGCCCGCGCACTGGGCACCGCCGAGGTGTTCGAGGGTGACTACCGCAAGGCCTTCGACGAACCCGCCGCCTTCGAGGCCGTCACCGCCGCCCAGGTGCAGGCGCTGGCCGCAAGGATCCTGCGCAGGCAGAACCGCACCACCGGCCTGCTGCAACCCGTCGCCGCGCCCGCGGCCAACAAGGAGGGCGTTTGATGAGCGGCCTGCGTTTCGTGTTCGCGGCGCTGGCCGCATTCGCCTTCGGCAGCGCCACGGCTGCTGCCGACATCAAGCTGCCGGACTACCAGACCGTCCGGCTGGACAACGGCGCCACCCTGCTGCTGACCCCACGCAAGGACGTGCCGATGGTCGCGGCTACCGTGCTGGTGCGCGGCGGTGCGCTGGCCGACCCGGCCGGCAAGGAGGGTACCGCCGGCCTGCTGGCGGAGATGCTGTCCAAGGGCGCGGGCAGCCGCGATGCGCTGGCCTTCGCGCAGGCGGTGGATGGCGCCGGCGGCAACCTCGACTTCGGCAGTTCCAGCGAGGCGCTCACCGCCAACGCGCAGTTCCTGTCGAAGGACACCGGGCTCATGCTGTCGCTGCTGGCCGATGCGCTGCTGCGTCCGGCGATGGCGCCGGCCGAGTTCGACAAGCTGCGCAAGCGCGCCATCGACGGGATCGCGACCGCCAAGGATTCCGACCCGCGCCGGCTGATCGGCCTGTATGCCAGCGGCTGGTTGTTCCGCGGGCATCCCTATGGGCGTCCGGCCGGTGGCGACGAAACCAGCTTGGCCACCGTTACCCTGGACGACCTGCGGGCGTTCCGTCGCCAGCAGATGGGGGGTGACCGCCTGATCATCTCGATCGCCGGCGACTTCGATCCTGCCGCCGTGACCGCGCAGGTGAGGCAGGCGTTCGGCGGCTGGGCCAAGGCGGAAGGCGCATTGCCGCAGGTCGCGGCGAAGGCCCGGGAAAGCGGTCGCCGTGTCCTGCTGGTCGACAAGCCCGGCGCCACCCAGACCTATTTCTCGCTGGGCAACGTCGGCAGCCAGCGCAGCGACCCGGCCCGTGCCGCGCAGGATCTGGTGCAGACCGCGTTCGGTGGTCGCTTCACCTCGATGCTCAATACCGAGCTGCGGGTGAAGTCCGGCCTGACCTACGGCGCCAGCGCGCAGCTGCCGCGCCCGCGCCACCCGGGTGCCGCCCAGATCACCAGCTTCACCAAGACCGATTCCACCAAGGCCGCGATCGACCTGGCCATCGCCACCCTCGACCGCCTGCACAAGGACGGGCTGGACGCCGCCACCCTGCAGTCGGCCAGGAACTACATCGCCGGACAGTTCGCGCCGAGCATGGAAACCGCGCCGCAGTTGGCCAGCGCCATCGCCTGGCTGGCCCTGTACGGCGACGGCCGCGACTACATCGACGGCTACCTCGGGCAGGTGGCCGCCGCCACGCCGGCGCAGGTGGCAGAGGCGCGCGCGGTGTTCCCGGCCAGTGGCGACCTGGTGATCGTGGCGATCGGCGATGCGGCGAAGATCCGCACGGTGATGCAGGGTTACGGCCCGGTCACCGAGATGAAACTGACCGATCCGCGCTTTTCACCCTGAACGCGGGGCGGTGCCGGTGGCCATGACCTCCGGCACCCTCCCGCGCGCCGGGCAGCCGATACAGTCCGAAGACGCGGCCAGGTGCCGCGTCTTTTTTTCATTCCCGCCTCGCCGGAGCCGCCTGCCGTGAACACCCCGAAGTCCCTGCTGCTGTCCCTCGCCATCGCCACGGCGCTGGGCGCCTGCCAGAAACCGGCCGAACCGGCCGCCAACGCCGGCGCGGGCGACGCCAAGGCCGATCCGGCCGCCTACACCCTGGACGAATCCAAGCTCCCGCCGGTCAACCGCTTCCTGCCCGGCGACCTGGATCCGGCGAAGAACGCCTGCGCCGACTTCGGCGGCTACGTCAACGGCAAGTGGCTGGCCGCCAACGCGATCCCGGGCGACCGCACCAGCTGGGGTGCGTTCGAAATGCTGGACGAACGGTCGCAGGCGGTGCAGCGCCAGCTGGCCGAACAGGCCGCGGCCAGGGCCAACGCCAGCGGCATCGACAAGATCGTCGGTGATTTCTGGGCCGCCGGCATGGATGCGGCGAAGATCAACGCGCAGGGCATCGCGCCGCTGCAGTCGCGGCTGGACGCGATCGCCGCGCTCGACAGCCAGGACAAGATCGCCGATTACCTGCGCAGCAGCGCAGCCAAGGGCGAGAACCTGCTGTTCGGCTTCGGTCCCGAAGCGGACTTCAACGACCCGTCGATGAACATCGCCTACGCCGCCCAGGGCGGCCTGGGCCTGCCGGATCGCGGTTACTACTTCGACAAGGACAAGGCCGACAAGCTTGCCGCCTACCAGGCCCACATCGCCAAGGTGCTGGAGCTTTCCGGCGTCGAGGCTGCAGATGCCGCGGCCCAGGCCAAGGACGTGGTGGCCTTCGAAACCCGGCTGGCCAAGGTGTCCAAGTCCAGCGAGGAGATGTCGCGCGACGTCTCGCTGTACTACAACCCGGTCAGCCCGGCCGACGCCGACAAGCTGACCCCCAACTTCCCGTGGACGAAGTTCTTCGAGGCCCAGGGCATCGCGGCGCCGAAGATGTTCTCGCTGGCCATCCCCGCCTTCCACCAGTAGGTCAGCAAGATGCTGGCCGAGGTACCGGCCGCGCAGTGGCAGAGCTACCTGCGCTTCCATACCGTGGACGGCGCCTCGCCGTACCTGGCCGACGCGTTCGCCAACGAGCACTTCAACTTCTACGGCAAGGCCATGCGCGGCCAGAAGGAGATCAAGGAGCGCGGCAAGCGCGTGCTCGACACCCTCAACAGCAGCGCCGGCGAGGCGCTGGGGCAGATCTACGTCAAGGTCGCGTTCTCGCCGGAAGCCAAGGCGCGCATGCAGGAGCTGGTGAAGAACCTGTCGGAGGCGCTCAAGGTGCGGATCGGCGGGCTGGCCTGGATGGGTGATGCGACCAAGGCCAAGGCGATGGAGAAGTGGGCGAGCTTCACGCCCAAGATCGGCTACCCGGACAAGTGGCGCGACTGGAGCGGGCTGGCCACCAGCCGCGACAGCTATATCGGCAACGTGCTGGCCGCCAATGCCTTCAATTACCAGTGGATGCTGGGCAAGATCGGCAAGCCGGTGGACCGGACCGAATGGGGTATGAGCCCGCAGACGGTCAACGCCTATTACAACCCGCTGCAGAACGAGATCGTGTTCCCGGCCGCCATCCTGCAGCCGCCGTTCTTCGATCCGGCGGCGGACGACGCGCTCAATTACGGCGGCATCGGCGCGGTGATCGGCCACGAGATGACCCACGGCTATGACGATCAGGGCAGCCGCTTCGGCGCCACCGGCAAGTTCGAGAACTGGTGGAGCCCGGAGGATGCCAAGGGCTTCTCCAGCCGTACCGACAAGCTGATCGCGCAGTTCAACAGCTACCTCGCCGGCCCCGGCCAGTACGTCAACGGCAAGCTGACCCTGGGCGAGAACATCGCCGACCTGGGCGGCCTGGCCACCGCCTACGACGCCATGCGGAAGGCCACCGAAGGCAAGGACGACCCGAAGGCCGACGGCCTGAGCCGCGACCAGCGCTTCTTCCTGAACTGGGGCACGGTGTGGCGCCGCAACTTCACCCCGGAAGAACTGAAGGTCCGGCTGACCACCGACCCGCATGCGCCGGCCAACTTCCGCGCCATCGGTGCACCGTCCAACCTGCCGGCCTTCGCCAGCGCATTCGGTTGCAAGGCGGGCGATGCGATGGTGCGGGCGGACGGCCAGCAGGTGGTGATCTGGTAACGCCTGGCGGCGCGTCCTAGCCGACAATTCCCGCCGGAATGCGGATGCATCCGGCGGCATCGCCGGCTGGGCGGGACGCCGCGCGGATGCTAGTGTCGCGCGCCAATACCATTGCACCCACTGCGGGCGGAGAACGGCGTGACGGATTTGCTGCGGAACATGCGCCTGCGCACCGGCGGCGATGGCCCCTGGTGGCGGCCGCGCGTGTCCACGGAAGCGCTGGCCGCGCTGGCCAGCATCTGGTTCGCGCTCGTCCTCAACGGTCCGCTATGGGACGCGGTGCGGGCCGGCAGCGGTTCCCTGCGGGTGCTGCTGTCGCTGGGCGTGGCGGTGTTCGCGCTGCAGGCGCTGCTGTTCGGGCTGCTGTGCTGGGGCAGGCTGGCACGGCCGGTTCTGGCCCTGCTGCTGGTGGTGAGTGCGTTCGCCCACTGGTACATGACCCGCTACGCGGTGGTGCTGGATCCGGAAATGATCCGCAACGTGCTGGCAACCGACGTGGCCGAGAGCCGGGAGCTGGTATCGGTACGGATGCTCCTGCATGCGCTGCTGCTGGGCGTGCTGCCGGCCGTGGCGGTGCTGCTGACCCGCCCGCTGCCGGCGCGCAGTTGGCGGCGCGGGCTGCTGCGCCGTGCCGGCTTCCTGCTGGCGATGGCGCTGTTGGCCGGCGGCGCATTGGCTGCATCCTCGCAGGGTGTGTTCTCGCTGATGCGCAGCGATCCCTCCCTGCGTTACCGGATCACTCCCGGTAACTACATCGTTTCGCTGGTGCGGGTATTGAAGCCCTCGAAGGCGAGGGGGCCGGTGAAGGTGGTCGGCGCCGATGCGCACCGGCCGCCCGCGGCGCTGGCACGCAAGCCGCGGCTGCTGGTGCTGGTGGTCGGCGAAACGGTGCGCGGCGACCATTGGGGACTGAACGGCTACGGCCGCCAGACCACGCCGGAGCTGGCGGCGCGCGAGGTGGTCAATTTCCCCGAGGTGACCGCCTGCGGCACCAGCACCGAAGTGTCGCTGCCCTGCATGTTCTCCCCGTTCGGGCGCGAACGTTACGACCGCGACGCCATCCGCGGCCACGAATCGCTGCTCGACGTCGCCGCCCGCGCCGGCGTGGGCGTGCTCTGGCGCGACAACCAGTCGGGCTGCAAGGGGATCTGCGTGCGCCAGCGCTCGGAGACGATGGGGCCGTCCGACGCCGCCGCGCTGTGTGCGGACGGGCGCTGTTTCGACGAGATCCTGCTGTCCGGCCTGCAGGCCCGGATCGATGCCGTCCCGGGCGATGCACTGATCGTGCTGCACATGCTGGGCAACCACGGCCCGAACTACTTCGAACGCTATCCGCCGAAGTTCGAACGTTGGACGCCGGTCTGCCGCACCGCAGAGCTGGGGCGCTGCACGCAGCAGGAAATCATCAATGCCTACGACAACGCGATCCTCTATTCGGATGCGGTGCTGGGGCAGTTGATCGACCTGCTGGCGCAACAGCAGGGCCACGACGCGGCGATGCTGTACCTGTCCGACCACGGCGAATCGCTGGGCGAATACGGGCTGTTCCTGCACGGTGCGCCGCACGCCATCGCGCCGAAGCCCCAGCTGCATGTGCCGATGACGCTGTGGATGTCGCCCGGTTTCGTCGCCGGCGAGCGGCTTGACGCCGCCTGCCTGCGCGAGGCGGCGAAGCGGCCGGCCAGTCACGATCACCTGTTCTCGACCGTGCTGGGGGTGTTCGACGTGCAGACGTCGGTGTACCGCCCTGAACGGGACCTGCTGGGCACTTGCCGGGCGCGCTGAAGCGCAGCGGACAGCCGTCAGGAAACCATCAAGAAAAGTCCGTCCCTGCCGTTGACGTGGCAAGGGAGCGGATCGGGCCGCGTTGCCCTTGCGGTCGGTCGTGGCGGTTTCGCCGGGACGCGCGGCTGGTTCCGGCCTGGTGTCCACAACCTCCGCAGGTCCATGCCATGTCCAAGTCCCCCGCTTCCCGCAGCGGCAGCGTCGCCACCCGCCTGATGCTGGGGGTCGCCCTGATTGCCATTGCCGCGTTCGGGCTGACCGCCGCGGTGAGCTACTGGAAGAGCAGCCGCGCGCTGCTGGCGTCGGCGCAGGGGGCGCTGGAGAACCTGGCGCAGTACGAAACCCAGCGCGTCGCGGTGGAGATGAGCCAGTCCTATGACGCGGTGCAGACCCTCGCCGAGAACCTGAAGACCCAGCGCGGCCAGGTCAGCCGCGCGGTGGTCGACGAGACCTTCAAGCAGCAGGTCGAGATGCATCCGGAGCGCGCCGGCATGTGCGTGCTGTTCGAACCCGACGCCTTCGACGGCAAGGATGCGGAGTTCGTGGATGCGCCCATGCACGACGCCACCGGCCGCTTCATGAGCTACTACGCGCGCGTCGATGGCAAGGTGGTGGGCGAGCCCCTGCGCGACTATGAAGACCCGAAGCTGGGCGAGTGGTACGTCACTCCCAAGACGCTGAAGCGGCCGGTGATCATCGAACCCTACCCGTACCAGGTGGGCGGCAAGACCCTGATGCTGACCACGATTGCGATCCCGATCATGGAAGGCGACCGCGTGCTGGGCGTGGTCACCTCGGATTTCGAACTGTCCACCCTGCAGCAGCGGGTTGCGCAGCTGCGCCCGCTGGGCGAGGGCCGCGCCGAACTGCTGTCGCCGATGGGCACGGTGGTGGCGTCGCCGGCCGCCGCCAGCATCGGCAAGAAGCGCGAGGACGCGACCACGAGGGCGATCCTGGCCGCGACCGCGGAGGACCGGCTCTACAGCGACTTCAATGCCGACGCACAGGGCATGGTGAAGGTCTACGCGCCGCTGCGCGTGGGCGAGAGCAACCGCCGTTTCGCGCTGGGCGTGCTGGTGCCGCGGGCGCTGCTGACCGCGCAGGCGCGCTCGCAGCTGGTGCTGGTGGTGCTGATCGGCCTGCTGGCCGCGGTGGCGCTGTGCGCCGGCCTGTACCTGGTGCTGCGCCAGCTGGTGCTGCGGCCGCTGGCAGAGGCGGTGCGGGTTTCCGGCGACGTGGCCGACGGCCGGCTGGACACCCATATCCCGCAGGTCGGCAACAACGAGTTGGGCCGGCTGCTGCAGGCGCAGCGGCGGATGGTCGACCAGCTCAAGGCACGCTCGGAACAGGACCGGGCGCGGGCCGCGGAAGACCTGCGCATCCGCACCGCGCTGGACGAAGTCAGCACCAGCGTGATGATCGCCGATGCCGACCTCAACATCATCTACGGCAACAAGCCGCTGATGAAGATGCTGGGCGAGGCCGAGCAGGACCTGCGCCGCGACCTGCCGCAGTTCGACCTCAAGACCATGATCGGCAGCAACATCGATATCTTCCACAAGCACCCCGCGCACCAGCGCGGGCTCCTGGCCGGACTGCACGGCACCCATCGCGCCCAGATCACCGTGGGCAACCACATCCTGCGCCAGATCATCAACCCGGTCACCGATGAGCAGGGGCAGCGCGTCGGCTACGTGGTGGAGTGGGACGACCGCACCGAGGAGGTGCGGGTCGAGCGGGAGGTCAGCGACATCATCCGTAATGCCGTCGATGGCGACCTGTCCGGGCGGATTCCGCTGGAGGGCAAGCACGGCTTCCTGCTGCAGCTGTCGGGCCAGATGAACGACCTGCTGGTGGCCATCTCCGGCAGCGTCGAGCAGGTGTCGGCGGTGCTGCGCGCGCTCTCGGACGGCGACCTCACCGCGCGCATGGACGGCGACTTCCGCGGCGTGTTCGCGCGCATGCGCGACGATGCCAACGCCACCGTCGCCCAGCTCACCGGGATCGTCTCCGGCATCCAGCAGGCCGCAGGCCACATCAACGCCGCCGCCAGCGAGATCGCCGCCGGCAACGACGACCTGTCGCGCCGCACCGAGCAGCAGGCCGCCGCGCTGGAGGAAACCGCCGCCTCGATGGAGGAGCTGACCTCCACCGTCAAGCAGAACGCCGACAACGCCCGCCAGGCCAATCAGCTGGCGCAGGGCGCGGCCGGCGTGGCGGCGCAAGGCGGGCAGGTGGTCGAGCAGGTGGTGACCACCATGAACGAGATCGATGCTTCGTCGAAGAAGATCGCCGACATCATCAGCGTGATCGACGGCATCGCCTTCCAGACCAACATCCTGGCGCTGAACGCGGCGGTGGAGGCGGCGCGCGCCGGCGAACAGGGCCGGGGCTTCGCGGTGGTGGCGGGCGAAGTGCGCGCGCTGGCGCAGCGTTCGGCAGGCGCGGCCAAGGAGATCAAGCAGCTGATCGAGGAGTCGGTGGACAAGGTCACCGACGGCTCGGCCTTGGTGCGCGAGGCGGGCAGCACCATGCACGAGATCGTGACCTCGGTGCAGCGCGTGACCGACATCATGGCCGACATCTCTGCGGCCTCGCAGGAGCAGAGCTCGGGCATCGAACAGGTCAACCGCACGGTGACCCAGATGGACGAGACCACCCAGCAGAACGCGGCACTGGTGGAAGAAGCCACCGCGGCAGCCCGCTCGATGGAGGAGCAGGCGCGCCAGCTGAGCGCGGCCGTTGCGGTATTCCGCCTCCACGGCGGACGCGCCCGGTAACGGTCCACGCCGCCGCCATGGACGGCCGTGCGCGGTGGCCGGGGACGGTATTTCCCGGCCGCAACCGTGATCGCGGTCGCTGTCCGGATGGATGGCACTCAACTCCCGGAATCCGGCGCCGTTATCCGGAGTGAATCCGTACGGTTGCGAATGGTGTCGCGGTGATGGTCAACGCGATCCGGACTCCCCCCTCCCCAGGAAACCAGAGAAAGGCATGCCCATGCAGCAGAAGAAACAATGGATCGCGCTGGCGATCGGCCTCGCGCTCGCGCAAGGCGCACAGGCGCAGGATGGTGACGACCGGTTCAAGCTGAGCGGCTTCGGCACGCTGGGCGTGGCCCATTCCAGCGAAGACAAGGCCGACGTGACCTCGGACTTCCAGACCGACCGCGGCGTCGGTGCCAGCGGCGCCACTTCCGGCAGGCTGGACTCGCGGGTCGGCGTGCAGTTCAACGCCAACTTCACCGAGAACTTCACCGGTGTGGTGCAGGCCGTCAGCGAATACGCGGTGACCAAGTCGTATCGCCCGGAACTCACCCTGGCGCACGTCAAGTACCGCTTCTCGTCGGCCTTCAGCGCCCGTCTCGGCCGCATTTCCGCGCCGCTTTACATGCTGTCCGAGTACCAGCGCGTCGGCTACGCGATGCCGTGGGCCCGTCCGCCGCAGGAGGTCTACAACTACCTGCTGCCGATGGATGGCATCGAGGGGCAGTACAACATCACCGCCGGTGAAACCGTCATCGGCATCCAGGGCTTCTATGGCCGCATCGACTCCGAAAAGGCCGACGTCAACGCGATGCGCGGGATGGCGGTGACGGTCGACAAGGGCGCGTCAAGTTTCCGCGTCAGCCACATCCTCGGCCGCGTGCAGTACGTCACCGCCGACATCGACGCGCTGTTCAACACCTACCGCAACCTGCCGATCCCGGCGCTGGCGGCGGCGGCGGCGCGGCTCGACCCGCGCGACATGGACGGCAGCTTCAGCGGCATCGGCTACAGCTACGACCCGGGCGACTGGTTCCTGCGCAGCGAAATCATCCGCGCCGACTACGCGCCGTCGATCAGCGGCAAGACCACTTCCGGCTACGCGAGCGTGGGCTATCGCCACGGCAGCCTGACGCCGTCGTTCACGGTCGCCCACGTGGATGTGCGCGGTCAGGAGATGCCGGGAGCGCTGGATCCGTTCGGTCTGCTCAATGGCGCGGTGGCCAGCAACAGCGGCGACCGTCACAGCTACTCCGCCGCGCTGCGCTGGGACGTGCGCGACAACGTCGCCATCAAGTTCCAAGCCAGCCGCGTGGAAAACCACGCCGGGTCGTTCGGTGGCCTGGACAACCTGCAGCCGGGCTTCCAGCCGGGCCGCGGCTACAACCTGCTGTCGGCCTCCGTCGACTTCGTCTTCTGAGGTGAGCCCATGACTATTACTTTCAAGCGGCGCATGCTCCTGCTCGCCGCGCTGTTGACGGCCACCTCGGTGGCGCAGGCCGGCGTGGTGGTGGTGATGTCGTCGAAAAGCGACGTGTCCTCCCTGAGCAAGGCGCAGGTGGCACAGATCTTCATGGCCAAGACCGACGCCCTGCCCAACGGGCGGGTCGCCAAACCGGTCGATCAGGCGGAAGGGTCGGCCGTGCGCAACGAGTTCTACGACAAGGTGGCCGACAAGTCCGCCGCGCAGATGAAGGCGTACTGGTCGCAGCTGACCTTCACCGGCAAGGCGCAGCCGCCACGCAAGGTCTCGGGCGATGCGGCGGTCAAGGCTGCGCTGGGCGAGAACCCGGCGGCGATCGGCTACATCAGCGATGGTGCCGTCGATGGCAGCGTCAAGGTGGTGTTCAAGCCCTGATCCCGACGGATCGATCCCGGGCAAGCCTGAGCCCGCGTCGCGACCAGCGACGCGGGCTTTTTCATGCCAGCAGCCGCTTCACCTTGCGCAGCGCCGCGACGAACGCGTCGATTTCCTCGTGCGTGTTGTAGAACGCAAGCGAAGCGCGGCAGGTGGTGCCCACGCCCAGCCACTGCAGCAGCGGGTGCGCGCAGTGCTGGCCGGAGCGCACCGCGACGCCTTCGAGATCCAGCAGGGTGGCGAGGTCGTGCGAATGCGTGCCCTCGATGGCAAAGCTGATCACCGCGGCCTTGTGCGCGGCAGTGCCATACAGGCGCAGGCCGTCGATCTTGAGCAGTTCTTCGGTGGCGTGCGCCAGCAGCGCCTGTTCGCGCGCGGCGATATTGGCCATCCCGATGGAGGCCAGGTAGTCGCAGGCCGCCCCCAGGCCGACGTGGCCGGCGATATTGGGCGTGCCCGCCTCGAACTTGTGCGGGCCTTCGTTGAACACGGTGCCGTCGAAACGCACTTCCCGGATCATCTCGCCGCCGCCGAGGAACGGCGGCATCGCATCGATGTGCTCACGCCGCGCCCACAGCGCACCGGTGCCGGTGGGCCCACTCATCTTGTGGCCGGTGACCGCGTAGAAGTCGCAACCGATGGCGGGAATATCCACCGGCATGTGCGGCGCGGCCTGCGAGCCGTCGACCACCGTCGTGATCCCGCGCTTGCGCGCCTCGCGGCAGATGTCGGCAACCGGGTTGATGGTGCCCAGCACGTTACTGACGTGGGCCAGCGCCAGCAGCTTCACCTCGGGCGTCATCGCCGCGGACAGCGCATCGAGGTCGAGGCTGCCGTCCGGCAGCAGTTCCGCCACCTTGATGGTCGCGCCGGTGCGCTGGGCGATGAGCTGCCAGGGCACGATGTTGGCGTGGTGCTCCATCCGGGTGACGAGGATGGCATCGCCCGCCTTCAGCTGCGGCAGGCCCCACGAATACGCCACCAGGTTGATGGCGAAGGTGGTGCCGCTGCACAGGATCAGCTCGTCGGTGCGCACGTTGAGGAAGCGCGCCAGCTTGCCGCGTGCGCCTTCATAGGCCTCGGTGGCCTCGCTGCCGAGTGCGTGCACCGCGCGGCTGACGTTGGCATTGTGGCGGCGGTAGAAGTCGTCGGTGGCGGCGATCACCGCCTCGGGCTTCTGCCCGGTATTGGCCGCATCGAAATAGATCAGCGGTTTGCCGTGGACCTGCCGCTGCAGCAGAGGGAAGTCCCTGCGCACGGCCGCCCAGTCGATCGCCGATACCGTTTCCATGTTCACGCGCCCAGCCTCGCCAGGGCGCGACCCAGCGCGGCGTCGGCCAGCGCGCGGCTGGGGCCGTCGCCGATGGCGTTGACCACCTCGCGGCAGAACGCGCCGGTCAGCAGCGCGCGCGCCTGCACCTCCGGCAATCCGCGCGAGCGCAGGTAGAACAGAGCGGTGGGATCGAGCTGGCCGACCGTGGCGCCGTGGGCGGCTTTGACCTCGTCGGCGTGGATTACCAGCACCGGCTGGGTGTCGATCTCCGCCTCGTTGGACAGCAGCAGGTTCTTGTTGGACAGGTCGGCCTCGGTGCCGTCGGCGCCGGGGTGGATGGTGATGCCGCCGTGGAAGACCGCGCGCCCGCGCTGGCCGGCCAGGCCGCGCCAGGTCAGGCCGCAGCGGTTGTCGCGGGCAAGGTGTTCGATGCCGAGGCGGGTATCCACGTGGCGGCGGCCGTCGGCCAGCAGCACGCCATCGGCCCGCAGCGTGGCGCCATCGCCCTCCAGCCGTACGTTGAGTTCGTGGCGCGACAGTGCCGCGCCCAGCTCCAGGTCGGTGCGCGCATAGCCGGCGTCGCGCGCCAGCACCGCGTCGGTGCGGGCGAACAGGCTGGCGCGCGCGGCGGCATCCTGCACGCGCACGTGCGACAGGCGTGCGCCGTCGGCCACGTGTGCATGCAGCAGCCCATTGCCGAGGTGGGCATGCTCGCCCGCAGCCAGTTCATGTTCCACCAGTTGCAGCGCCGCGCCTTCGCGCAGCTCGATGAAATGCCGCAGGTGCCAGGCCGCATCGCCGCCGTCCTGCGGCGCGCCGACATGGACGATGTGCAGGGGGGATTCGACCTGCACCCCGGCGTCGACGCGGACCACCACGCCTTCGCGCGCCAGCGCGGCATTGAGGCGGGCGAAGGGTTCGTCGATGCGCTGGTAGCGGCGTTCGAGGAAATGGACTGCGCGCGGATCATCGCCTTGCAGCAGCCGCGACAGCGGGCCGACTTCGATGCCGACGGGCAGCGCCGACACATCGCTCAAGACTGCATCGAAATGACCATTGACGAAGACGATGCGTGGTGCGGGAATCGCGGCCAGCAGCGTGGGATCGATAGCCACCGCCGCGGCCTGCGCGAAGCTGCGGCGTTCCAGCTGGCGCAGCGAGGTGTATTTCCAGCTTTCCGCGCGCTGCGGCAGGCCGTCGCGCAGCACTTCGTCCAGCAGCGCGCGGCGGCTGGCGTCGCCCTCGAAGCCAGCGGCCAGCGAGTCGAGCAGGGCGCCCATCAGGCGGCCTCCGGCGCCAGCCGGTTCCTGATCCAGTCGTAGCCGTGTTCTTCCAGTTGCAGGGCCAGCTCCGGGCCGCCGCTCTCGACGATGCGGCCATTGGCCAGCACGTGCACCACGTCCGGCTTGATGTAGTCGAGCAGGCGCTGGTAGTGGGTGATGACGAGGAAGGCGCGTTCGTTTGATCGCTGCGCGTTGACGCCGTCGGCCACCGCCTTCAGCGCATCGATGTCGAGGCCGGAGTCGGTTTCGTCGAGGATCGCCAGCTTCGGCTCCAGCAGCGCCATCTGGAAGATCTCGTTGCGCTTCTTCTCGCCGCCGGAAAATCCTTCGTTGACGCCGCGATGCAGCAGCTCGTCCTTCAGGTGCAGCACCGCGAGTTTCTCCCGCACCTTCTTGAGGAACTGCATCGAGTCGAGTTCTTCCTGCCCGCGCGCCTTGCGCTGGGCGTTGAACGCCGCGCGCAGGAAGTAGGTGTTGTTCACGCCGGGGATTTCCACCGGGTACTGGAAGGCCAGGAACACGCCGGCGGCGGCGCGCTCCTCGGGCTCCAGCTCCAACAGCGGCTTGCCGTCGAACTCGATCGTGCCGGCGGTGACCTCGTAGCCGTCGCGGCCGGCCAGGATGTTGCCCAGCGTGGACTTGCCGGCGCCGTTCGGGCCCATGATGGCGTGCACTTCACCTGCCGCAACAGAGAGCGAGAGCCCCTTGAGGATTTCCTTGCCCGCAACGGTGGCGTGGAGGTCGGTGATCTTGAGCATGTGCGTTTCCAATAGGTTCTTTCGAGTCCATCCCCTGCGGGGGGAGGGAGAAAATCAGCCGACCGCGCCTTCCAGCGTCACGTCCAGCAGTTTCTTGGCTTCCACGGCGAATTCCATCGGCAGTTCGCGGAACACCTGCTTGCAGAAGCCGTCGACGATCATCGACACCGCGTCCTCCTGGCCGATGCCGCGGCTGCGGCAGTAGAACAGCTGGTCGTCGCTGATCTTCGAGGTGGTCGCCTCGTGTTCGACGGTGGCGCTGGGGTTCTTCACCTCGATGTAGGGGAAGGTGTGCGCGCCGCAGGTCTTGCCGATCAGCAGGCTGTCGCACTGGGTGTGGTTGCGCGCGCCGTCGGCGCCGGCGGCGACCTTCACCAGTCCGCGGTAGGTGTTCTGGCCGCGTCCCGCGCTGATGCCCTTGCTGACGATCTTCGACTTGGTGCGCTTGCCGATGTGCACCATCTTGGTGCCGGTATCGGCCTGCTGGTAATGGTGGGTGAGCGCCACGCTGTGGAACTCGCCGGTGGAGTCGTCGCCGGTGAGGATGCAGCTGGGGTACTTCCAGGTGATCGCGCTGCCGGTCTCCACCTGCGTCCACGTCACCTTGCTGCGCGCGCCGCGGCATTCGGCCCGCTTGGTGACGAAGTTGTAGATGCCGCCGACGCCGTTCTCGTCGCCGGGGTACCAGTTCTGCACGGTGGAATACTTGATCTCGGCATCTTCCAGCGCCACCAGCTCCACCACCGCGGCGTGCAGCTGGTTCTCGTCGCGCATCGGCGCGGTGCAGCCCTCGAGGTAGGACACGTGGCCCTTGTCCTCGCAGATGATCAGGGTGCGCTCGAACTGGCCGGTGTGGCCGGCGTTGATGCGGAAGTAGGTGCTCAGCTCCATGGGGCAGCGCACGCCCTTGGGGATGTAGACGAAACTGCCGTCGGAGAACACCGCCGAATTGAGCGCGGCGAAGTAGTTGTCGCCCACCGGCACCACGGTGCCGAGGTACTTCTTCACCAGTTCCGGGTGGTTGAGGATGGCGTCGCTCATGGAGGTGAAGATCACCCCGACCGCGGCCAGTTCCTTCTTGAAGGTGGTGCCGACGCTGACCGAGTCGAACACCGCGTCCACCGCCACCCCGGCCAGCTTGGCGCGCTCGTGCAGCGGCACGCCCAGCTTGTCGTAGGTGTCCAGCAGTTCCTTCGGCACCTCGTCCAGTGATTTGTACTTCGGGCCCTTGGGCGCGCTGTAGTAGCTCAGCGCCTGCAGGTCGATCGGGCCGATCTGCAGCTTCGCCCAATCGGGCTGGCGCATGGTCAGGAAGTGGCGGTAGGCCTCCAGCCGCCACTGGGTCATCCATTCAGGCTCGTGCTTCTTGGCCGAAAGCGCGCGGATGATGTCCTCCGACAGACCCGGCGGCAGCGAATCGGTTTCGATGTCGGTGATGAAGCCGGCGTCGTACTTGCGCCCCAGCTGGGCGTGGATCTCGGCGTTCTGCGGTTCGTTCATGGGGGTGTTCCTCAGACCTGCGCCAGGCGGGCGGGGATGCGCCCGCGCGCGGGTCGTTGCGGTGGTTCCAGCATCTGCGCCAGCGAGATGTTGCCCAGCGCTTCGGCCACCACGTCGTTGATGCGGCGCCAGTTGGCCTGCACGCTGCAGCTGTGCGCGATCCCGCACTGGCCGCTGGGCACGCTGCACTCGGTCATGCCCAGCGGGCCTTCCATCGCCTCGACGATCTCGACCAGGCTGATCGCGGCGGCCGGGCGGGCAAGCCGGTAGCCACCGTTGGCGCCTCGGAAGCCTGCCACCAGCCCGGCGGCGGCCAGCGGCTTGAGCACCTTGGCCACGGTGGGCGCTTCCAGTCCGGCACGCTCGGCCAGTTCCGGCGCGCTCATCACCGCATCCGGCCGGGCGGCGAGCACGGTCAGGACGACGGTAGCGTAGTCGGTCAGCCGGGTGACGCGGAGCATGGCGGGACAGGGCAGGGGAATCTGGACTGAAATTGTACGTTTTAGGGCCGCTGCCGCCAAGTTTCAGCGCCTGACCTGCATCAAGACCCGTTCGATCCAGGCCTGGACCGCATCGGTATAGCTAGTAGGCTGGCCCAGGCTGTCGTTGATCTCCGAATGCGACAGCGCTTCCGGCAGCACCTGCATCGGCACCTGCGGGCTGGCAGCGCGGCCGGCGAACTTGCGGGCTTCGGCGCAGGGTGCGGTGGGGAAGCGCCGGGTGCTGGAACAGACCAGCAGCATCGGCAGCGCGCTGCGTTCAAGCTGCTGTTGCGGCGAAACCGATGCCCAGTAGGCGGGGTCGGTGCCGAACGCATCGCGGTAGAGCTGCGGCAGGCGTGGCTGGCCCATCAGCGCGGGGACGTCCAGCGCGCCGCTGTCCAGCGACACCACGCCCAGCGGGCGATGCGCGCCGGCTTGCCGCAGCAGGCCTTGGGGATTGCTGCCCAGCAGTGCCACCAGGTGCGCGCCGGCGGAATGGCCCATCAGGATCGTCTTCGCCGGATCGGCGGACCACTCGCGGGCGCGCCGCTGCACCGAAGCCAGCGCGGCGGCGACGTCGCCGGCTTGCACGAGCGGATCCGCATCGGGTTCCATCCGGTAGTTGGCGGACACGAACACGAAGCCGCGCTGCAGCCAGTACGCAGCCTTGTTGCCGACGACGTTGGGCATGCGTTTGTCGCCGCGGCGCCAGCCGCCGCCATGGACCATGAACAGGATCGGCGCATCCGGCCGTGCATGAGCGGGCAGGTAGACGTCGTAGCGCTGCCTTGGGTCCGGGCCATAGGCGATATCGCGTTCGACGCGCACACCCGGCGGCAGTGGCGCGAGTTCGCCATGCCCGGCGGCTTCGATTTGCGGCTGCATCCGCTGCAGGATGCGATCGCGAAGTCGCTGCTTCGCCGGTGGCGCCGCTGCGGCGGCCGTGGCGATCAGGCAGAGTGCAAGCAGGCCGGTCGGGATCGGGGAGCGCTGGGACATGTCGGGCATTCCTGCGTCGGTGACACAGCGGCAACGCATCGACGCCAGCGGCGGTTGACGCGCGTGGCGCGCGGCCTCCTCGGGTGACAGCTGTCAGTCGCGATGGCTGACGACGTTCCCTGCCGCCGGCAACACGGCTGCGGAAAATGGGCGGCGTCCAATCCGGACGCAGGAGAGCCCCATGCAGACCCAGACCCGATCCCGCACGGCATTCGCCGACCAGCTGCAGGCCAGCGTGGGAGAACTGATGGAACGCGCGGCCCGCGCCGCCCCCGGTCCGGAGCGGTCGCGGCTGTTGCGCTGGCTGCTGGTGGGCGGCGCCCTCTTCCTGCTCTGGCGGATGGGGCGCGGTGCGAAAAAGTTGTTCTGGACGCTGTTCGGCATCGGCATGGCGCTGTACTGGAGCGGCGCCGCCGGCTGGCTGCTGCGCTGAGCAGGGCTCAGCCGGCGGGTGGCGGCAGGACCAGCTGCAGGTAGGGCGGTGCCGGCCTCTGCCCTGGCGGCAGGAACCCGGGCGCCTTGGTCCCGGCCGGGCCCAGCGCACGCAGGAAGCGGTACAGGGCAAGGCGGTCTTCCGCGGTCATGTCGCGCACGCTGTAGTCCGGCATCAGCGGGCGGGTGTGCAGGTTGGCGGTGTATTCCATCCACCCCGCCTCATCGATGTCCGCGGCCTTCAGGCGCAGGTTGGCGGGATAGGTGGTGCCCCAGGGGCCGTGGAATCCCACCGGCGAGCCGGTCAGCCACTCCTCCTTGGGCACGTTGCCGCCGCGTTCGCCGTAGGCGGGCGTGTGGCAGTCGTTGCAGCCGGCGATGCGGACCAGGTATTCGCCGCGCGCGCTCAGGGCCGCCCCCTGGTTGTCGGCCGGCGGGGGAATGGGGGAGGCGAGCGAGGTTTCCTGCGCCGGAACGGTGCAGGCGGCAAGCGCGGACATGGCGGACAGGACTAGCGCGGTGCGGAACAGGGGCTGGAACATGGCGGTTCGGTATCGGGAGGTAGCCGGAAAGACGCAGCTTTCGCGGATGGCCGGCCACGCGGTGACGGGAATCGTTCAGCTGGGCACAATGGCCCCTCCCCAAGCCGCGCCGCACCGATGCCGAAGAAGATCGCCACCCGCAAGTCCGCCATCCACGGCAACGGCGTGTTCGCCGCGCTGCCGATCGACAAGGGCGAGCGCCTGATCGAATACAAGGGCCGCCGCCGCACCCACGACGAGGTGGACGCGGGCGACAGCGGCGATATCGAAACCGGCCACACCTTCCTTTTCACCCTCAACGAGGACTGGGTCATCGATGCCAACTTCGAGGGCAACGACGCGCGCTGGATCAACCACAGCTGCGCGCCCAACTGCGAAGCGGTGATGGTCGAGGACGAGGCCGATCCGAAGAAGTCGCGCGTGTTCATCGAGGCGATCCGCGCCATCAGCCCGGGCGAGGAATTGACCTACGACTACGGCATCACCCTGGCCGAGCGCCACACCCCGCGGCTGAAGAAGATCTGGGCCTGCCGCTGCGGCTCGAAAGACTGCACCGGCACGATGCTCAAGCCCAAGCGCTGAGTGGGGCGCGCCACACCGGCGATGCGCCTGCGCCGCGGAAGGTTTACATGACCAATGCCAGCTGTTTGCGCAGCGAAGGTGGTGGACCCTGAGGCACCGGCCCTGGCCCCGGCCCCGGCCCCGGCACCGGCAAACGGAGCTTCCCCGCCATGCGTATCCCCGTCCTGCTGGTGTCCGCTTTCCTGTCGATGCCCGGCGCTGCATCCGTTCCGCAAGCGCCGGGGGCCGATGCGTCCCCGGATGCGCCCATCGCCACCCTGAGGCTCGAGCCGTACCGGAAGAGCGTCGCCGTCCGGGTCGAGGCCAACGGTCGGCAGGGTTTGTTTTCCTTCGACACGGCCGGCGGGCATACCGTCGTATCGCCGGAGTTCGCCGCGCACGTCGGCTGCACGCCTTGGGGCCGCCTGGGCGGCTACAACATGACCGGCACCAGGCTGGACATGGCCCGATGCGACGACGTGCGATTCAGCGTGGATGGATTCCCATTGGCCGCGCCGGTCGTCGGCGTGATGCAGGTGGCGCCGCTGATTGCGGCGAACGCGGCACCGATCGACGGCCTGCTGGCGCTGGACGTCTTCGCTGGCCGGACCATCACGCTGGATTTCGCCGGTGGGCATCTCCACGTCGAGTCGCCCGGCAGTGCGGCGAAGCGCATCGCCGGGGTCCGGGAAATGCCGGTGCGCCTGTCAAGGGAGGCGCAGGGGCTCGCGCTGGCGGTCAATCTGGAGGTGCCGACGCCGAAAGGCATCGTGCGGTTCGAAATCGACAGTGGCAACGGTGGCACCTTGCTGGTATCGAAGGAATACGCCGCCCAGTTCGGGCTTGATCCCGCGAAGGACGGGCCGCAGGCGGCACGGATCCCGCTGGGTGGCGGCATCGTCGCGGAGGGGCTGGCATTCACCCCCGCGCTGAACATCGACGGCAACCTCGGGATGCCGTTCCTCAAGGACTGGGTGGTGACCCTGGATCTGGCCGCCGGTCGCATGTGGCTGCGCCGCAGCGACGTGCCCGCTCCACCGGGGATGGGGGTGCCACCGGTCCCCGCCGCCGCGCAATGAGGTGAGGTCAGGGCGTTGGGGCTGCCTGCGCGAGTGGCAGGCGGCGGGTCGGCCTACTGCTTCGCCAGCGTCGCGCGCTCGATCCGCCAGTCGGGGTTGCCGCCTTCCACCACGCTGCGATGCAGGACGTAGCGGCCGGCGTAGCGATCGACGCGGCCGTCCTGCTGGGTGGCGTCCAGCCTCACCGGGATTTCGATGAAGCGCTGGCCGGCACCCGCATCGATGGGCCCCGGCGCGCCGATCTCGACGCTGACGCCGGCGGTGCCGGCGAAGCCGTCGGCGAACTGCGCCACCGTCTGCGGGTTCTGCCGCCACAGCGCATGCGCGCGTGCGAAGTCATGGGCGTTGATGGCGGCGTAGTAGTCGCGCAGTACCGCGATCGCGGCTTCGGCCCCGGGCTCGTTCGGCGCGATGGGCGCGTCGGTGGCCGGCTGCGCGATGCCGTCGGCGGACGTGGCCGGGGCGGCCGCGAGGTCTTCGACGCGGCCGGGATCGGGCGTCGATGCGCCAGGCGCGGGCATGCCGGTCGCCGAGCCGCCGGTCGCCTCCGGCCTGGGCAGGGCTTCTTCGGCGACGGTGGTGTCCTCGCCGGCGGGTTTGCGGTCGCCACAGGCAACCAGCAGCGCGGCCAGCAGCGCGGCCAGCAACATGGCGGACAGGAAGCGGAAACGGTGCATGGCATGGTCCGGTAATCGGATGCGCACACGATAGCGCGCATCCGTGAACCCGGCCGGGACGGGCTGCTCAATCCTCGTCGTGGCGGGGTTTGTACGCCTCCGCCAGCTTCTTCTGCACCTGGGCCGGCACCGGTTCGTAATGGCTGAAATCCAGCGCGTAGCGGCCGCGCCCGGCGGTGGCGGATTTCAGCTCCGCGGCATAGCCCTCCAATTCCGACAGCGGCACCTGGGCGCGCACGACGATCTCGCCGCTGCGCAGGGCGTCGGTGCCGCTGATGCGGGCACGCTTGGACGCCAGCCCGCCGCTGACATCGCCCATGTGCTGTTCGGGTGCGCTGACTTCGAGCTCGACGATCGGTTCCAGCACCTGTGGCTGCGCCTTGCCGATGGCATCGAGGAAGGCGCGCTTGCCGGCGGCGATGAAGGCGACTTCCTTGCTGTCCACCGGATGGTGCTTGCCGTCATAGACCACCACCCGCACGTCCTGGATGGGAAAGCCGGCCACCGCGCCGCCAGCCAGCACCTGCCGCACGCCTTTTTCCACGGCCGGCAGGAACTGCCCGGGGATGGTGCCGCCCTTCACCTCGTCCACGAACTCGAAGCCGCCGCCGCGCGGCAGCGGCTCGATGCGCAGGAACACCTCGCCGAACTGGCCGGCGCCGCCGGTCTGCTTCTTGTGCCGGTGGTGGCCCTCGGCCCTGCCGCTGATGGTTTCGCGGTAGGCGATACGCGGCGGATGGGTGCTGACCTCCACCCCGTACTTGTCTTTCAGCCGGCGCAGCATGATCCGCAGGTGCAGGTCGGACAGGCCGCGGATCACCGTTTCGTTGGTCTCTTCGTTGTGCTCGACCGCGAATGCCGGATCCTCTTCGGCCAGCTTGTGCAGCGCGGTCGCCAGCTTCTGTTCCTGGCCCTTGCTGGCCGGCTCCACCGCCAGCCCGAACATCGGCTTCGGGAACGCCATCGGCGCCAAGTGGATGTGGTCCTCGTCGTGCGAATCGTGCAGCACCGCATCGAAATGCAGTTCATCGATCTTCGCCACCGCGGCGATGTCGCCGGGGATGGCCTGGCTGATCTCGATATGGTCCTTGCCCCTGAGCCGGAACAGGTGCGCGACCTTGAAGGGCTTGCGGCCGTCGTCGACGAACAGCTGCATGTCCTTGCGCACGGTGCCCTGGTAGACGCGGAAAATGCCCAGCTTGCCGACGAAGGGATCGTTGACGATCTTGAACACGTCGGCGATGACGTGTGCGTCCGGGTCGGGACGCGCCTCCACCGGTCGCGCGTCGTTGCCATGGCCCTTCACGAACGGTGGTGGATTGGCTTCGCCGGGGTGCGGGAACAGCGTCTCGGCGATGTCCAGCCATTCCGGCACGCCCACGCCGCTGCGCGCGGAGACGAAGCACACCGGCACCAGGTGACCTTCGCGCAGGCACTGCTCGAAGGCGTCGTGCAGTTCCGCGCCGGACAGGCCGCCCTCGCCGACGTCGAGGTAATGGTCCATCACCGTTTCGTTGATCTCCACCACCTGGTCGATGATCTTCTGGTGCCAGTCCGCCACCGGGCCCAGGTCACTGTCGCCCTGCTGGCTGCCGAAGCAGTCGACCACGCGGGCACCGTCCCCCGCCGGCAGGTTCAGCGGCAGCACCTCGGGGCCGAACTCCACCCGCAGCATATCCAGCAGCGCGCCCAGGTCGTGGCCGGCATGGTCGATCTTGTTGACCACGATGGCGCGGCACAGGCCGCGTTGCTTCGCGTACTCCATCATCCGGCGGGTGCCGTGGCCGATGCCGGTGTCGGCATCGACCACGATCGCCACGGTTTCCGCCGCCGCCAGCGCACCCAGCGCGGGTCCGCGGAAATCGGGGTAGCCGGGGGTGTCGATGAGGTTCAGGTGCAGGCCGCCACGCTCCACGCTGGCGATGCCGGCGTCGATGGAATGGCCGCGTTCGCGTTCAAGCGGATCGAAATCGGACACGGTATTGCCGCGCTCGACGGTGCCTGCCGTCTGGAGTGCGCCACCGGCATGCAGCAGGGCTTCGAAAAGGGTGGTTTTGCCGGCGCCGGGGTGGCCCGCCAGGGCCACGTTGCGGATCTGCTGGGTCGAATAGGACATGAGCCCGTTCCTCCTTCGCGTGCGAATGGACGTGGCGTCATGGCTGTCCGCGCTTCGCGCCGGAGCGGTGGGCGCTCGGCGGGCGGTCATGGCGGGCGTTCACCTTAGCGCAGCCGTGGCGATTGTCCTCTTGCGCTGCAGCATCCCGCAGCCGTGGGCGACCGCATGCGGCCGGAACCGGGTCAGGCGTTGCACCCCGTATGGCGGCCCTCTACTCCGGCCGAAAAAAAGGCCGGGAAGGACTTGCCTTCCCGGCCGCACCATTCCGCGCGATCAGCGGCGGCTCTGGCTGTCACCCTGACGCTGCTCCTGGTTGCTGCGGCCTTCCTGGCGTTCCTGATGGCCACGGCCTTCCGTGCGCTGGGTCTGGCTCTGGCTGCCGTCCTGGCGCTGGTTCTGGTTCTGGGCCTGGTTGCCGTCCTGACGCTGGTTCTGCTTGTTGTTCATCACGTCCTCTCCATGAGTCGCCGGGAGCATCCCCGGCACTGTCGACCTTGCGCCCGCCACCGGAACGGCGACGTGATGCGGAACCACGCTGGATGGTGGAATCGGGGAACAACTGCAGGCCGATGCAGGATGTGCCTGGTCATGCCGCACAACCAGCATCGAGATGCGCCCTGCGGGCCTCCCGGCTGTCGCGGCGCTAAACGGATCCAGCCGGGCCGGTCCGGTTCAGGTCCGCGTCAAGCATGTCTGCGCAATGTGCAAGCCGCGCCGGCCCTTTCCCTTTCCCGGCGACCGGAACCTGCCATGAAGCGCCTCCTTGCCAGCCTGCTCGCCCTCGGCCTTGCCGCCGGCGGCAATATCGCCTTCGCCCAGTCCGCAGGCTACGGCCGCTATGACGGCACCGGTTACGCCGAAGGCGACCGCTATTACGACTATGCGCGGGTGATCCGGGTCGATCCTGTGCTGGGTGGCAGCGGCTACCGCCAGACCTATGGCAGCGATCGCCGCTGCTACGAAACCACCACCGCCGGCGGCTATGGTGACGGGTATCGTGACGACGGCCGCTACGATGCTTACGATGGCCGCTACGACCGTCGCTATGGCGGTTACGACGGCCGCAGTGGCTACGGCAGCGAGACCGGGCGCAATGTCGCCACGGTGGTCGGCGGCATCGCCGGCGCGGTGCTCGGCAGCAAGGTCGGCGGCGGCAGCGGCACCTACGCCGCGGCGGCAGTGGGTTCGATGCTCGGCGGGATGGCCGGGCGCGAGATCTACGACCAGAACCAGCGCAATCGCCGGCAGGTCGGCACCGTGCGGGTCTGCGATCCCGAGCCGGTGCGCAGTGGCTACCCGGGCCCGGGTTATCGCGATGGCGGTGCTGGTGGCTATGACGTGACCTACGAGTACAACGGCCGGCGCTACACCCGGCGCATGGACTACCACCCGGGCGAGCGTGTACGCGTGCTGGTCGGGGTGGAGCCGCAGTAAGCGCCCCGGTCGCGCGCATGAAGAAGGGGCCTTGCGGCCCCTTCTTCGTTTACGCCGGCGATGGGATGCGCCTCAGCGCGTGGTCGCAGCGACCTCGGTGCGGCGGCTGGCGTGGCGCGGAACGCCCTGTTCGTCCAGCAGGTGCTCGATGCGGCTGAATACCTCCGCGCGCGAAAACGGCTTCTTCATGAAATCGTCGGCGCCGATGCGCTGCACGTAGAACTGTTCCGTGGCCTGGGCATTGCCGCTGATCATGATGATCGGCACGTCGCGGGTCGCCTCGTCGCGCCGGAGTTTGCGCAGCGCGCTGAACCCGTCGATGCCGGGCAGCACGATGTCGAGGAAGATCAGGTCGGGACGTTCACGGCGGGCGATCTCCAGCGCGCTCTCGCCGTCGTAGGCCACCAGTACCTCGAAATGGTTCTGCACCAGCATCCGCTTGAGCAGGGCGACGATCGTGGGTGAATCGTCGACCACCAGGATGCGGGTGCCGGGGCGGGCATTGCGGCGCTCACGCTCGCGCCGCTCGTGCACGTCGCCGTGACCGCCCTCGCCATCACCTGTACCGGCCTGCGGCCGTGGCGGATGTTCCGCGTCGGTCGCGCCCTGCGCCTGCCTGGCGGGCAGGGTGACCGACTCGCCCACCGGCGGGCGGTTGCGCTTGAACAGGTCGAAAAATCCCACGCTCCGGCTTCCCCAGGTTGCCCCGGGGCGATCTTACCGTGAACCCCGCCGGCTCAGCGGCGGGCGTGGGCATCCTCGGCCAGCGCGCGCAGGGCGAACAGGCGCGCCACCTTGCCCCAGGCCAGCGCAGCGGCCATGGCGCAGCCCAGCAGCAGCGCCAGCAGGAACCCGGTCATGTCGCTGGCATCCACGCGCTGCCGCAGGGCCAGCAACCCGCCCGCCAGCGCGAGCGCCAGGACGGTCGGCAGCACATAGGCCGACAGCACCGCGATCGGTCGCCGGCACAGCAGCCTGGTGCCGCGCCACCAGGCCTTGAAGGCCGAACGCAGGCGGGCGTCGGCGGCCAGCCAACCGCGGCCGGCTTCGATGCCGGCGTGGGCGAGCAGCAGCAGGATGCCGCCCACGGCCATCGCGATGTTGCGGCCACGCTCCACGTCGGTGGCGAGGATGGCGTGCTCGTGGGCCTTCTCGTTGAAGCCAATCGCGCCCATCAGGATCGCAGCGGCCACGCCCAGCGGAATCACCGACCACAGCAGCAGGCGCAGCATCGGACCGTAGTCGCCGACGCCCCCGCGCAGCAGGTCGCCAAACCCCAGCGGAGCACGGCTGCGCGCTGCGGCCACAGTAGCGCCGGCCAGCAGCGGCGACAGCAGCAGCATCAGCAGGGTGCTGGCCAGGAGGCTCCCGGACAGGATGCCCATCGGCGTGGTGCGGGCGGTCAGCGCCTCCATCAGCAGCCCGGGGGCGCGGCCTTCGGCGATCGCCGGGGCCTGCACGGCGTGGTCGAGCAGGCTGGCCAGCCAGTTCCACACGGGCAGGGCGCCGACCAGCGCGCACAGCAGGGTGGCGGCAATCCACAGCAGCAGCAGTCGCCACTGCAGGGCACCGGTGAGGGCACGCGGGACGGAGGTGCGGGCGCGGAGCGGACGATTGATCGTGTTCATCGGGGCGCCTCAGACGGTGGCCAGCAGGGCGAAGAAGGACTGCAGCAGCGCGGCGAAATCACCGAACCAGCGGCGCGAGGCGGCCGGCTGTGCTTCGAGCATGCGGCTGTCGTTGAGCTTGTTGGCGTCCATCCACACCAGGTGGTCGGGGTCCAGCTCGGCGGAGACGGCCTTGGCCCGCGTGGTGACCACGATGCGCTGCCAGCTTTCCTGCGAGGTCACCGGGAAATCGCGGTGGCTGCCGTCGGCGAAGCGGATGCGCAGCACCTGTGGCGGCTTGGCCGCGTCGCGCCGTACCACCACCACGGTGCGGTACGGGAACGCGCCCTTGCCGGCCTTGGCATCCGGGTGCTTGTCCTTCCAGGCCTTGCGGTGCTTCTCGATCGCCTTGTCGATGGCCTTGCTGCCGACCAGCACCTGCCGGCCCTGGTACTCGTAATAGCCGGGCAGCGGCAGCACTTCGTTGCTGGACAGGCTTTCCACCCGGTCGTCGGTGCGGCCGGTGCCGTAGATGTAGGCATCGAACGCCGCATTGACGATCGCCGGCTTGCCGGTCCCTTCGGCCAGCGTGTCGCGCAGGTCCGCCAGCGACGGATGGCGGAACTTCCAGCGCTCGTAGTACAGCTTCATCGCGCGTTCCATCGCCGGGGTGCCGACCAGTGCCTCGATCTGGCGCATGGTGGTGGCGGTGCGCGAGTACACCGTGCCGTAGCTGCCGCTGGACAGGCGCGTCCACGAGTTGCGGCCCAGCGGATCCGCCGGGTCGGCCAGACTGGCGCCCAGGCGCTCCATCTGGAACGGCGGGATGCGGAAGCCGATGTTGAACCAGCGGGTCCACGGGCGCTCCAGCGCCAAGTGCTGCCCCCGCGCGCTCATCATCCGCTGGTCCCAGTACTCGTTCATGCCCTCGTCGAGCATCGGTTCCTCGAACTCGTTGGAGGCAAGGATCCCGTAGAAGTAGCCGTGGCCGAACTCGTGCACGGTGACGAAGTCCAGCATCCAGCGGCCGATGCTGCCCGCTTCCACCATCTTGGTGCTGTCGGCGGTGAAGAAGGTCGGGTATTCCATGCCGCCGGCTTCGTCGGCGCCATAGGGCGGCACCACCGCGGTGGCGGTCTTGTACGGGTACGCGCCGAGCGTCTTCGAGAAGTAGTCCAGCGAATCGATGGTTGCCTGCAGGACGGGTTCCGCGTTGCTTTCGTATTCCGGGGTGTAGAGCACCTTGACCTCGACCGGGCCCAGCGGGCCGTTCCAGGTCTTCACCAGCGGCTTGGCATAGCGCTTGTCGGCGGTCCAGGCGAAGTCATGCACGTCGTGCTGGACGTAACGGTGGGTGACCTTGCCGCCCCGTTCGGCCGGCTTGCCGGTGAGCTGGCCGGTGGCGCCGACGGTGTAGTCCTTCGGCACGGTGATGCGCACGTCGTAGCTGCCGAAATCAGCGAAGAACTCGCTGTGCAGGTGGAACTCGTGGGCGTTCCAGCGCGGCGCGGTGGCACCGCGCTCGCCCGGCAGTTCCAGCACGCCGATCTTCGGGAACCATTGCGCCACCAGGTGGAAGCTGCCGTAGTAGCCGGTGCGTGCCACCACCCGCGGCAGCTGGTCGAAGAAGTCGATGTCCAAGGTAGTGGTGGCGCCCGGCGCCACCGGCTGCGGCAGGTCGATGCGGACCACGCTGCGGTCGGTTTTCGGGCCGTTGTCGGGCTGCACGAACGTCCACTTCGCCGGCTGGCCGCCCTGCGCCACCTTGTCCAGGCGGATGTAGCCGTATTCGCCATCCCTGGTGGCGACGTTGCTGCGGAAGCCCTGCTCGCTGGCCCGCTGCTCGGTCATGAAGGTGCTGCCCGGGCCCTCGAAGGCGTTGAGGTACAGGTGCACGTAGACGCTGCACACCGGCTGCGCGCTGCGGTTGCGCCAAGTCAGCTGCTGCTTGCCGCGCAGGGTGTGCTTGACGGGATCCAGCTCGGCGTCGATCGAATACGAGACCACGCGGTCGGACAGGGTGGGGGCGTCGGCCCGGCGCGGGCCGCCCCAGGCGTCCGCCAAGCTGGGCGTGCGCACCGCGCCGGCGTCGGGCGCGGCCATCGGGATGGTGGGGCATGCGGTGGCGGGCGCGGCGGGCGCCAGCGTGGCAGGGGTCTTCGCCAGCAGGGGAATCGATGACAGCGCGAGCAAGGTGGACAGGGCGACTGATACCCGGTGGCTGTGCATGGGTTCTCCGGCGGAATGCGGGCAAAGTTGTCACCACGATGTGCGAAGCGCCGGGACGTGGCAACATGCCGGTAGTCACGTCCGACGGGAGGCAGGCATGACGATCCACCAGGGCAGCTGCCACTGCGGCGCCATCGCGTTCACCGTTGAAGGCCCGATCGAGACGGCCATCGACTGCAACTGCTCGCTGTGCCGTCGCCGCGGCGGCCTGCTGGCGTTCTTCCCGCGTGAGGCGCTGGTGCTGCGCACGCCGGAAGCCGACATGGCGACCTATACCTTCAATACCCATGCGATCCGCCATCACTTCTGCACGACCTGCGGGGTGGCGCCGTACAGCGAGGGCATCGATCCGAGGAGCGGCGAGCCGATGGCGGCGGTCAACCTGCGCTGCCTGCCCGACCTCGACCTGGCGACCCTGAAGGTCGTCGCCTACGACGGCGCAAGCCGTTAACGGCAGGGCGACGAACCGCGGACATGGCACAGGGGCAGGCATGGAGACATTGAGCGCGCCGGCCCCGACCGCCGGCGTGGAGGCCGCGCTGGCCCACGCCCTGCATCTGCTCTCGGCGGATCCCGCGCTGGCCGCGGAGCAGGCCCGCGAGGTGCTGGCGGCCGCCCCCGGGCACCCCGGCGCGGAGCTGGTGCTGGGCATGGCCGACACCGCGCAGGGCGATTTCGACGCCGCGCAGCAGCGGCTCGACCGGCTGGCACGCGCGCAGCCCCGCTCGGCGATGACCTGGCTGGAGCTGGCGCGCGCGCGCATCGGCGCTGGCCGGTGGGTGGACGCGTTGGCCTGCGCAGAACGCGCGGTGGCGCTGCAGCCGGCCCTGCCCGGGGCGTGGCTGGCGCTGGCCGACCTGCGCTTCGCCGCCGGCGACGAGGACGGCGCCAATGCCGCCTATCTCCAGCATGTGCGACACAGCGCACGCGATCCCGCGCTGATGGTGGCCGCCGACGCGCTGGCGCGTGGCGACCTGCCGGAGGCCGAAACCCGCCTGCGCGCGCGGCTGGCGCGCCAGCCCGGCGACGTGGCGGCACTGCGGATGCTGGCCGAGCTGGCGGTGCGGCTGGGTCGCAATGAAGAAGCCGCGCTGTTGCTGGAACATGCGCTGGAGCGCGCGCCTGGGTTCGATGCCGCGCGCCAGAACTACGCCGCCGTGCTCAACCGCGGCAACCGCCACGCCGAGGCGCTGGCCGAGATCGATCGCCTGCTGGAGCGCGACCCCGGCAACCAGCCGCTGCGCAACATGCGCGCGGTGGTGCTGGGCAAGCTGGGCGACTTCGACGGCGCGATCGCCACCTACGAAGCCGTGCTGGCGCGCGCGCCGGGGCAGTGGCAGGTCTGGCTGGGCTATGGCCATGCGCTCAAGACCTCCAACCGCACCGCCGACGCGGTGGCCGCGTACCGCCGCGCGATTGCGCTGAACCCCGGCTTCGGCGGCGCATGGTGGAGCCTGGCCAACCTCAAGACGGTACGCTTCGATGCCGCCGACATCGAGGCGATGCGCGCGCAGCGCCTCGATGACCTCGACGACGACGCCCGCCTGCATTTCGAGTTCGCGCTCGGCAAGGCGCTGGAAGATGCCGGCGACCACGGCGAGGCGTTCGGCCACTACGCCCGCGGCAACGCGCTGCGGCGCAGCCAGCTGCCCTATGACGCCGCGCTGGGGCGCGAGCGCACCCGCCGCGCCATCCGCACCTATACCCGCGACTTTTTCGCCGAGCGCGAAGGCGCGGGCTGCACGGCTCCGGATCCGATCTTCGTGGTCGGCATGCCGCGCGCCGGCTCCACCCTGATCGAGCAGATACTGTCCAGCCACCCGCAGGTGGAAGGGACGATGGAGCTGCCGGCGCTGATCGCGATCACCCGTGAACTGCGCCAGCGCGACGGCAACCCGGAAACCACGTCCTACCACGACGTGCTGTCCGGCCTGGATCGGGCGGAACTGGAAGCGCTGGGCCGGGACTACCTGCGCCGGGCGCAGCCGCACCGGCGCGAGGGCCGGCCGCTGTTCATCGACAAGATGCCGAACAACTTCGCCCACGTCGGCCTGATCCGGGCGATCCTGCCGAACGCGAAGATCATCGACGCGCGCCGCCATCCGCTGGCCTGCTGCTTCTCCAACTTCAAGCAGCATTTCGCCCGCGGCCAGGCCTTCAGCTACGGTCTGGCGGACATGGGCCACTACTACGCCGACTACGTGGCGCTGATGGCGCACTTCGACGAGGTGCTGCCGGGCCGTGTGCACCGCGTCATCTACGAGGACATGGTGGCCGACACCGAAACACAGGTGCGCGCGCTGCTGGACTACTGCGGGCTGGAGTTCGACGACCGCTGCCTGCGCTTCTTCGAGAACGAGCGGGCGGTCCGCACCGCCAGTTCCGAACAGGTGCGCCGGCCGATCTACCGCGACGGGCTGGACCAGTGGCGGCATTTCGCGCCGTGGCTGGGCCCGCTGGAAGAAGCGCTGGGGCCGGTACTGGCCCGTTATCCGGCCGTGCCGCCGGCGGAGGAATTGCCGGCCCGGCGCTGAGGGTGCGTCATCGGTCGAGCGGCCAGGGGGGGCGCGGAACCGCACAACAACAATTCGATTGCCACAACTGGAGGGGAGTCCACGATGCAAGCAAGCAGACGCTGTCGCCAACGCAAGGGCGACACACACAGGAGTTTCCGCAGGATCCCGCTGGCCGCCGCGGTGGCGTTGGCGTTCGCCGCGCCGGCATGGGCGCAGGAGGCCGCACCGCCGCAGAAGGACCGCGAGGCGCGCACCCTCGATACCGTCACGGTGACCGCGCAGAAGCGCGAGGAGAACCTGCAGAAGGTGCCGATCAGCCTGCAGGTGCTGGGCAACCAGCAGCTCGAGCAGCAGAACGTCGCCTCGTTCGCCGATTACGCCAAGATGATCCCCAGCCTGAGCTACGGCACCGCCGGCGGTGGCGTGTTCTCCGGGCCGGGCTTCGTGCAGGTGTACATGCGCGGCGTGGCCAGCGGCGGCGACGGCAACCATTCCGGTTCCCAGCCCAGCGTGGGCATGTACCTGGACGAGCAGCCGATCACCACCATCCAGGGTGCGCTCGACATCCACATGTACGACATCGACCGGGTCGAGGCCCTGGCCGGTCCGCAGGGCACGTTGTACGGCGCCAGCTCGCAGTCGGGCACGGTGCGCATCATCACCCGCAAACCCGATCCGTCCGGGTTCTCGGCCGGCGCCGCGATGGAGGTCAATGCCATCGACGGCGGCGGCATCGGCCACGTGCTGGAAGGCTTCGTCAACCTGCCGATCAAGGAGAACACCGCGGCGGTGCGCCTGGTGGGCTGGCAGAAGCATGACGCCGGCTACGTGGACAACCTGTACGGCACCCGCACCTACCCGACCTCGGGCATCGTCGACGACAACGCCGACCTGGCCGAAAAGAACTACAACACCGCCGACACCGTTGGCATGCGCGCGGCGTTGCGCTTCGACATCAACGACCGCTGGACCATCACCCCGCACGTCATCGCGCAGAAGCAGAAGGCCTACGGCAGCGCCGGCATCGACCCGCTGGTGGGCAGCGCCGACGCCGGTTACGACGCGTCCAGCGGCGAGATGGCGGTCAAGCACTTCTATCCCGAGTTCTCGGACGACCGCTGGTACCAGGCGGCGATGACGGTGGAAGGCAAGATCGGCAACTTCGACCTGACCTATGTGTTCTCGCACCTCAAGCGCGACGTCGACTCCGCGTCCGACTACAGCGACTACGGCTACTGGTACGACGCACTGGCCGGTTATGGCGCCTACTTCTATGACGACAACGGCGACCTGATCAACCCGGCCCAGCACATCGATGCCAAGGACGGTTACAAGCGCACCAGCCACGAGCTGCGCATCGCCTCGCCGCAGGACAACCGCGTGCGGATGGTGGCAGGCGTGTTCTGGCAGCAGCAGAGCCACGACATCGAACAGCGCTACCGCGTCGACGGCTTGGCTAGCGACCTGTCGGTCAGCGGTTGGCCGGAGACGATCTGGCTGACCCAGCAGGACCGCCGCGATCGCGACCAGGCGATGTTCGGCCAGGTCAGCTTCGATGCCACCGACAAGCTCGAACTGACGGCGGGTGGTCGCTGGTTCCGGGCCGAGAACGGGCTGAAGGGCTACTTCGGTTTCGCCAACGGCTATTCCTCGGGCAGCAGCCTGGATCCGGCCGACCGCTACGGCGAGGCCGGCTGCCTGGCACAGTACGGTGCGCCGTCCAACTGGGAGTCGTACGACGGCGCCCCATGCAAGGTGGTGGACAAGCAGGTCAAGGAGAACGACGCCACCTACCGGCTCAATGCCACCTGGAAGATCGACGACAAGAAGCTGGTGTACGCGACCTGGTCGCAGGGCTACCGGCCCGGCGGCATCAACCGTCGCGGCACGCTGCCGCCGTACGTCTCCGATTTCCTGACCAACTACGAGGCCGGCTGGAAGACCTCGTGGGCGGACGGCACGCTGATCTTCAACGGCGCGGTGTTCCGCGAGAACTGGAAGGACTTCCAGTTCTCCTACCTTGGCCAGAACGGCCTGACCGAGATCCGCAACGCCAACCAGGCGCGGATCGATGGCATGGAGCTGGACCTGAGCTGGGCGGCCACGTACAACCTGCAGTTCACCGGCAGCTTCGCCTGGTATGACGCCAAGCTGACCGAGAACTACTGCGGTTGGCTGAAGCCGGACGGCAAGCCGGAAACCGTGTGCCCGGCGGGCACGGAGGATCCGAACGGCAACGTCGTCGACGGCCCGCAGGCCGCGGCCGGCACCTCGTTGCCGGTGACGCCGCGCTTCAAGGGCGCGCTGAGCGCCCGCTACAGCTTCGAGTTGGGCTCGGGTGAAGCGTACTGGCAGGCCTCGCTGTCGCATGCGGGCAAGCGGCGGGTGGACATGCGCACGGCGGAAACCGCCCTGCTGGGCCATCTTGATGGCTACACGCTGGTCGATCTGTCGGCGGGCTGGCGCAGGGACAGCTGGTCGGTGGACCTGTTCCTGAAGAACGCCTTCGACGAGCGCGCGCAGATGAGCCGGTTCGCCCAGTGCGCCGCGCTGACCTGCGGCAACGAGCCGTACACGGTGATCGCGCAGCCGCGCACGTTCGGGGTGCGGGTCAGCAGGGAGTTCTGATCCAGGGCCACCGGCTGGAATGGAAAAGGCGGCCTCGGCCGCCTTTTCCTTTTGCGTCCCCGGGGCATTCCCCGGTGCGTGCCTCAGCCTTCGTCCTCTTCGAATTCCGCCACCACGTCGAGATCGAAAGCCAACGCCTCCACCGTCTGCCGGACCTTCTGCGCGGTCGCGGCGTTGGGCGCGTCGATTTCCAGTTCGTGGGTATCCGGGCCCTCGACGTCGCTCAGGCCTGCCGAACTGGAATCGGCGTCGTCCATGTGCGGCATCAGATCATCGATTTCCTCGACGTGCTCGATGCCGTCCAGACTCTGCAGCAGGTTGGTGATCGCGCGGACATCGTCCTCGCTGCCGGTCAGGCGGATGCGCATCATGGGCATGGTGTCGGTCTCCGGGGGAAGGAAAGCGCAGGCTAGGCGGAGGCAGGCGAACGCCGGGTGATGGCGCCGCTCACGGCGCCGGGCGCACCGGCAGGCTGACGTTGCACAGGTCGATGTGGCCGGCCGGCTGGGTGTAGAAGTCGTCCACCCGGTTGCGGCGTGCCTCGGTGGCATCGATGAACGCCTGGCTGTCGGTGCGCAGCAGCTGCAGCGGGGTGCGTTGCGCCTCGGGCACCTCGCTGGCCAGCTTGATCGACAGGATCGGCGCGCGCTGTTCGGGCTTCTCGTAGAAGCCCATCGGCGCCGGCCCGCGCGGGATCACGCTGAGCAGCTCCACGCCCTTGACCACCCGGCCCACCACGGTCAGCTGGTGGTCCAGCGCGCGCGGGGCCTGGCCGATGACGACATAGAGCTCGGCGCCGATGCTGCTGTCGGGCGCGCTGTTGCGGCCGGCGCCGAGCACGCCGTAGCAGTGCGCCATCCACAGCTTGCCGGTCTTCGGGTCGCGCGCGGCCGGCATGCCGTCAACGAAGCCGACCTGCGGCGCCCAGCCGTCGACGTCGGGCAGGCGGTCGAAGCGCACTCCCTTGTCGCTGCGGGTGAATTCCGCGGGCAGGTGGGTACGGGTGCCGGCCGGGTAGGGCTTGGCCTTGCCGGCCTCCTCGCCGTCGGGATCGCCGAACTGGACCACGAAGTTGTCCTGCGAGCGGTAGATGGTCAGCCCGTCCCAGAAGCCGCCCTTGGCCATCGTCCTGATGTTCGCCACGTGCCCGGGCGCGAAGCCCGGCGCCAGCTCGATCACCACCCGTCCGGTCGGCAGTTCCATGTACAGGGTGTTGGCCGGGTCGAGGTCGCGCCAGGCGCTCGCCGGAGCGGCGTCGATGATGTCCTGCGCCGACTTGCGCTTGGGTGGCTGGACGCCGTCCGCCGCGACGGCGGGCGCCGCGATGAGGGCGGCTACGGCGAAGGCGAGCAGGGCGTGGCGCATGGCGGTCATCCTCGGCGAAAGCGGCAAGCATAGCCGCCGCGCGCCGAGGGTGCCGCTGCCAGCCGGCTAGTGCTTCGTGTCCTTGCGGCCGCTGCCGGACTGCTTGCCGCCGCCGTCCTGCTTGTTGACCGTGGCCCAGGCGATGCGCGCGGCGTCTTCCTGCGAGCGGCCTTGCTTGCGTTCGCTGGCTTCGATGTGCGCGGCCTGGCGCTGCTGCTTGTCGGTGTAGGCCGATTTATCGCCGCGGGGCATGGCCGTTCTCCAGTCGGGAAGGTCGAGACTGGAGCGGCCGCCGTTGCCGGCACGTGAATGACGCGTTGAATGCGGCGTGGTCAGCGGCGCCCGGGCGCGGGCTTGCGGGCGGGCGCTTCCGGCTTGCCCGCATGCGCGGCGATGAAGTCGCGCACCTGCGGATACACCTGGGTGCGCCAGCGGCGCCCGCTGAAGATGCCGTAGTGGCCGGCGCCGGCCACGGTCAGGTGCTTGCGATCTTCGTCGGCGATGCCGGTGCACAGGGCGTGCGCGGCGCGCGTCTGGCCCTGCCCGGAAATGTCGTCCAGCTCGCCCTCGATGGTCAGCAGCGCGCAGCCCCTGATCTTCGAAGGATCGACCCGCTCGCCCGCCACGTCCCACAGGCCGCGCGGCAGCAGGTGCTGCTGGAACACGGTGCGGATGGTGTCGAGGTAGTACTCGGCGGGCATGTCGAGCACCGCGTTGTACTCGTCGTAGAACTTGCGGTGCGACTGCGCCGAGCTGAGGTCGCCCTTGACCAGGTCCTGGTAGAAGTCCCAGTGCGAAGTCGAGTGCCGCTCCGGGTTCATCGCCACGAACCCGAGGTGCTGCAGGAAGCCCGGGTAGACGCGGCGGCCGGCCCCGGGATAGTTGGCCGGCACGGTGTGGATGACGTTGTTCTCGAACCACCACAGCGGCTGGCGGGTGGCGAGGTTGTTGACCGAGGTGGGCGACTGGCGGGTGTCGATCGGCCCGCCCATCATCGTCATCGACTTCGGCAGCGCCTCGCCGCGCGCCGCCATCAGCGAGATCGCGGCCAGCACCGGCACGGTGGGCTGGCAGACGCTGATCACGTGCAGGCGCTCGACGCCGATGTGGCGGATGAATTCCTGCACGTAGGCGATGTAGTCGTCGAGGGTGAACGCGCCCTCGGCCGCCGGCACCATGCGCGCGTCGGTCCAGTCGGTGATGTAGACCTTGTGGTCGGCCAGCAGGGTGCGCACGGTGTCGCGCAGCAGGGTGGCGTGGTGGCCGGACAGCGGCGCTACCACCAGTACGGTGGGGTCGTCCTTCATTCGCGCCAGGCCGTCGGCCTGGTCGTGGTAGCGCTTGAAGCGCAGCAGCCGGCAGAACGGCTTCTCAAGCGCCACCCGTTCGACCACCGGGATCGACAGGCCTTCCACCTCGATCTGGTGGATGCCGAATTCGGGCTTCTCGTAATCCTTGCCCAGCCGGTACATCAGCTCGAACGCGGCCGCCGTGCGCGGTGCACCGGGCAGCGCCGACAGCCAGCTGTCCTGCGCGGAATACATCTTCGCGCCGGCGTCGGCCCAATAGGTATAGGGCGCAAGGCCCGCCCGCCAGAATTCGTGCAGTTGGTACAGCAGCATGGTGAGTCTTGGGTCGCCCCGGATTGCGGCACTGCAGCATAACCCATGGGCATGACGGGGCTGTGATCGCTATCCCGGTTCTGCCGATCAGTCCGGAAGCTCCAGCGCGGTCGCGTGCGGCACCAGTGCCGGTGACAGCCAGCAGTGCGAGCCCAGCGGACGCAGCCCGAGCGCGCGCAGGCGCTCGCGGTAGAACGCGGCGCTGCGCTGCTTGAAGTCGTGTTCGTCGCCCTCGGCGCCGTCGCCGCGCGCGAACACCTCGATGAAGGCCACGCCGCCGCAGAGCTCGGCCAGCGCGGGCAGGCCACGGTCGAGTTCGCGGGTGTCGAGGTAATGCAGCACGTCGCTGCAGACCAGCAGATCGACGGGCGGGCAGGGGCGCAGGTGGGCGAAATCGGCGAAACGCGCGTGGTGCAGGTTGCGGCGGCGGCCATGGCGGGCGATGGCGTAGTCGCTGCTGTCGAAGCCGAGGTACTGCGCGTTCGGACGCAGCTTCAGCAGCGGCGCGCGCCAGGCGCCCTCGCCGCAGCCGATGTCCAGCACGCTGCGGATCGGCCGCTCCAGATGGTATTCGGCGGTGGCCACCGCCAGCGCCACCTTGCGCGCCAGCCGCGCGGCGTGGCCGATGCCGCCGTGGCGGTACCAGCGGTCGAAGTAGGCGCGGTCGTAGGTCTTGGTCATCGTGTGCGTATCATCCGCCGGTTGTCATCGTCGAGGGTCGCGCCAGCGGCAGCGGCGAAGGCGCATCGGCCAGCGCCCGCGCGGGCATGGCGAATTGAAACATTCCGGAGCGACCGCATGGCCTACCTGCTGACCAAGACCTTCCACCTCGTGTTCGTGATCGCCTGGATGGCGGCGGTGTTCTACCTGCCGCGGATCCTGGTCAACCTCGCCGAAGCGGGCGAGTCGCAGGAGGTGCGTGCGCGGCTGCTGCTGATGGGGCGGCGGCTGTACCGCTTCGGCCACGTGATGTTCGGCATCGCCTTCGTGCTGGGCCTGGTGCTGTGGTTGGGCTACCGGGTGCTGCCGGCGTTTCCGACCATGGTCGGCGCGGGCACCGCGTGGCTGCATGCCAAGCTGGGTCTGGTGGTGGCGTTGTTCGTGTTCTACATCGTCACCGGGCGCTGGTTGAAGGGCGTGGAGCGCGGCCGGCCCCTGCCGTCGGGCAGGGCACTGCGCTGGTTCAACGAGCTGCCGCTGCCGGCGCTGGTCGCGATCGTCTGGCTGGTGCTGGCCAAGCCGTTCTGATCCGCACTCGGGCTTCGCGAGCGCTGTCGGTGCGCCGCGAAGCCGGATCCCGGTCAGGGACCGGGTGGCGGCTGGCGGAAGGTTTCGATCCGCGGCAGTTCCACCGGCACGCCGTTGCCGTCGCACAGCTGCTTCGCGCACAGCGCCGCGCGCAGGCGCGGGGTGGCCTGCACGAGGATGTGGTGAAGTGCGTTCTGTTCCAGCGAGCCGCGGACCGCGACGCTTCCGGGACCGCGCGCCCACACCCCCACGTCGTCGCCGCCGTGGCTTTCGTTGGACAGCGGCACCAGTGCTTCCTGCAGGTAGTCGGGATGCGCGGTGTCCACGTGGGTCAGGTCGGGGCGGCCGTCGGCCGGCTGGTATTCCCTGCCGAAGTGCGGGAAACGCTTCGGCCCGGCCGGCTGCGAGCCACTGGCGCCTGTATAGCCGGGGCCGTTGGCGTAGCTGAGGGTGGTGTAGGGCAGGCCGGTGCCGTCGTTGACCAGGCCGCCGCCGTCCTCTTCGCCGCTGCTGCCGCGGACCTTGTCGAGGATCGGATTCCCGCGCTGCGGATAGCCGACGAAGTTCAGGGTATGCGAATGGTCGGCGGTCACCAGAATCAGGGTGTCGGCGGGATCGGTCGCTTCGCTGGCGGCACGCACGGCATCGCTCAGGGCCACGGTATCGGTGAGCGCGCGGTAGGCGTTGCCGTAGTGGTGGGCGTGATCGATGCGGCCGCCTTCCACCAGCAGTACGTAGCCCTCGGGCGCCCGCGACAGCCGGGCGATCGCCGCGCGGGTCATCTCGGCCAGCGAGGGCTCGCCTGCGCGGTCCTGCGGGCGGTCATGCTCGAACTGCATGTGGTCGGGTTCAAACAGGGCCAGCAGCGGCCGGTCGAGGGGCGCGGCATCGAGTTGGCGCTTGTTCCAGACATAGACGCCGCCGGCATGGCGCTGCTGCCACTCGCCGACCAGGTCGCGCCCGTCGAGGCGTTCGCCGACCTTGTCGTCGTACTCCGGGTCGCGCTGCGACACCGGCATGAAGTTCTTGCGGCCGCCGCCCATCAGCACGTCGAAGCCATGCGCGAACGGCGTTTCCACCAGCTGGCGGGCGATGTCGGTGCAACCGGCGCGCTTCGCCTCGTCGGGCAGGTCGGTGTCGTTTTCCCAGTTGCGGTCGGCCGAGTGGGTGAACGTCGCACCCGGGGTGGCATGGGTGACGCGGGTGGTGGTGACCACGCCGGTGGCCATCCCGGCGCTGGAGGCCAGCTCCCACAGCGTCAGCATTGGCGCCGCCAGTGCGCCCGCGCAGTCGCGGCGCCGGGCCTGCTGGCCGATGCTGAGCACGCCGGCGCGGGTCTTCACCCCGGTGGCGATCGCGCTCATCGTGCCCGCGGAGTCGGGCGTCTGCGAGTCGGTGTTGTAGGTCTTGGCCAGCGCGGTGGCGGGGAATACCTCCCAGGCGAGCCGGTTCTCCTCACCGCTGCCGCCATTGCGCTGGCCCTCCAGGATGCGCGCCGCGGCCACCGTGGTCAGGCTCATGCCGTCGCCGAGGAAAACGATCACGTTCTTCGCGCGCCCGGCCAGGGCGCCGCGTTCGCCTGCCTGGGCGGCGCCGTCGCGGTACCACCATTGCGCGGTCTCGCCGTCGGGGTGGCGTACCGGCGGGACGGAAACCGCCACGCTGGCGGCCTGGGGCGGCAGGGAGGGCGGAGCCGGCGGGGTGCTGGCGCAGGCGGCGAGGGTCAGGCCGCAGGCAAGCGGCAGCAGGCGCAGATGCAGTTTCTTCATGCGCACATTATGAATGGTCACCATGTCCGCAGTGTTGCGCGGATGGCGCTGACGCCGCGACAGCGCTCCGGTATCGTTCGACGGTCTTTCCCGGGGTTACGCGCATGTTCGACTGGTGGTTCCGCATCAAGTTCTGGAAGCGCGTGGTGCTGGGTTTCGTGTTCGGTGCGCTGGCCGGCTGGGCCTTCGGCAAGGATGCGGAAACCTGGTTCGGGCCGATCGGCGACCTCTACGTCACCCTGATCATGATGATCGCGGTGCCGCTGGTGTTCTTCGCGGTGATCAACGCGGTGGCGTCGCTGAGCGGGCAGAAGTCGATCGCCGCGCTGGCCGGCCGCACCTTCGCCTGGTTCGCCATCACCGCCGCGCTGGCGGTGGGCGTGGGCCTGCTGTTCGGCTGGATCATCCAGCCCGGCAGTGGCGTCGGCGTGCTGCAGGTCGCCTCCGACTACAAACCCAAGGACGTGCCGGGCGCGCTGGACATGCTGCTCAACCTGGTGCCGGCCAACCCGTTCCAGGCGCTAGGTGGGGCCGCCACCGCCAAGCTGGCCGACGGCACCAAGGTGCTGGTCCCGCGCAGCGGCACCGTGCTGCAGGTGATCTTCTTTGCCGGCCTGGTCGGTTTTGCGATGGTCAAGCTGGGCGAGAAGGTGGCCGGCGTGCGCAAGCTGGTCGGCGAAGCCAGCGACGTGATGATCCAGGTGACCCGCTACGTGCTGGAGTTCACCCCGTTCGGCACCTTCGGCCTGATCGCCGCGCTGGTGGGCGGTTATGGTTTCGAGCAGCTGCGCCCCCTGCTGAACTTCGTGTTCGCCCTGTACGCCGCCTGCGCCTTCCACATCGTGGTGGTCTATGGCGGGCTGCTGCTGGCGCACGGGCTGAATCCGCTGAAGTTCTTTCGCGGCGCCGCGCCCGGCATGCAGGTGGCGTTCGTGGCCTCGAGCAGCTTCGCCGCGCTGCCGGTGTCCCTGCGCAGCGCGACCCACAACCTCGGCGTGGACAAGGATTACGCGGCGTTCGCGGTGCCGCTGGGCGCGACCATCAAGATGGACGGCTGTGGCGCGATCTACCCGGCGCTGGCGGCGGTGTTCATTTCGCAGTACGCCGGCATCGAGCTGTCGCTGTCGCAGTACCTGATCATCGCGCTGGCCTCGGTGCTGGGCAGCTTCGGCACCGCCGGCGTGCCCGGCACCGCGGTGATCATGGCCACGGTGGTGCTGAGCGCGGCCGGGCTGCCGCTGGAAACCATCGGCTACCTGTACGCCATCGACCGCGTGCTGGACATGATGCGGACCATGACCAACGTGACCGGGCAGATGCTGGTGCCGGTGCTGGTGGCGCGGGAAACCGGGTTGCTGGACCGGAAGGTGTTTGATGCCGCCCCGACCAATGTCGGCGTGCGCGAGGGCGACCTGGCCGACGCGGAGTGAACATCGCCATCAAGCATCGGCATCTGCCAGCCGTTAAGCTTGCTTGATGAGCGAAGTTCCGCCCCCTTCCGAGCTGGACGCGGCCGACCTGGACGGCTACTACGACAAGTTCTACGTCCACGACCTCGGCGAGATCCGCCACCACCTGCAGCGGCTGGCAGGGGAGCGCTGCGCGCTGACCGTGCGCGCGGAAGGCAGCGCCGACAGCATGGCGACCATGCTGCTGCGGGTGGACGAGGGCTCCCTGTGGATCGACGTGCCGTCCACCCGCAAGCTTCTGGACGCCTGGCTGGGCGCGCACCAGCTGCGCATCGAGGGCAGCATCGACCGCGCCGCGCTGCGTTTTTCCGCCGGCCCGGCCTGGCTGGACAGTTTCGAGGACAAGCCGGCGCTGCGGCTGGCCCTGCCTGCCCGCATGCTGTATCTGCAGCGCCGCGAATTCATGCGGCGCGAGCCGCCGGCTGGCAGCCTGGTCTGCCACCTGCGCCTGCCCGAGAGCGACCGCGAAATCCAGGCCAGCATCCGCGATATCGGCGGTGGCGGCCTGGCGATCGTGGCGACCCGCTCGGAAGTCACCTTCAAGACCGGTGACGTGCTGAAGGGCTGTCGCATCGAGTTGCCCGAGTTCGGCGAGGTGGAGGTGAACCTGCAGATCCGCCACGTGCTGGTGCGCGGCCATATCGGCTATGACGCGGCGCAGGCCGGCTGCGAGTTCGTCGACCTGACTCCCGCTGCGCAGCGCAAGCTGTTCCGCTACCTGATGCAGCTGGATCGCGACCAGCTGGCGCGCCGGCGCGGGCTGGAGTAACCCGGCCACAGGCGCATCCACCTGCGCGCCTGCGCCATTTCATTCGTGACGCCGGTGGAAGCGGTTGTCGCCACCCGCCCCCGAATCCGGGAATTTCCTGCATTGACGTGTAAAAGTTGCGTGGGCCCGTATTTCCGGCCCCATTCCGGTTGGATTCCGGTCATCTCCGCCTCTCCACAATCCGCGGAACAGGGAGTGATCCGGGACAGCGCCGACGACGAGGAAAAGGAATGATGCCAACGCTGCGGCAGCAGGAGACAAGGACGACGGCGATCCGGTGGTCGGCACTGCCGGTCGAGATCTCGGTGGCTGAAATCGGCGGCGGGCGGGATCCGCATGAGGTGGCGGTGCTGCACTGCGCCGCCGGGCGGTTGGCCGAGCTTTTCGGGGCCCGACGGGTCGCGGCGGCTGCCGCCCCGCCGCCCTGCGGCCGCTACTGGATTCCCTCTTCCACCCTGTCGCGGCGCGAGGCCGCGGCGCTCGGCATCAGCGACGGCAGCCAGCTGTGGGGCGGCATCGTGCCGGCCGGCTATGTCGCGACCAAGCTGGTCAGCCATCCGCGGTCGGGCCGCCGCGCCGCGGCCCCGAAGGGATGGATCGACATCATCGGGCTGGAGGACTGCACCCTGCCGGGCTGGTCGGTGTTCTCGCGCGCGGACGCGCTGGCCGCGGGCGCCGAGCTGTTGCGCGGCGGCCCGGTGCGGGTGAAACCGCCGCGTGAGCGCGGTGGGCGCGGCCAGCGCGTGGTGCGCAGCGAGGAGGAGCTTGGCAACTGGCTGGATGCGGCATCTCCGCGGGCGCTGGAGGAAGGGCTGGTGCTGGAGCGGGACCTGGTGGAATCGACCACCTACAGCGTCGGCTTCAGCGTGCTCCCCGGCGGGCACCGCATCGCCTATGTCGGTACCCAGCGTACCGTCATCACCCCGCAGGGCGTGGCGGCCTACGGCGGTTCACGGCTGGAGGTGGTGCGCGGCACTTTTGCGGACCTGGAGGCCACCCTGCGGCCCGGCAAGCCGCGCGCCGCGGTGCAGGCCGCCAGCCGCTACGATGCGGTGATCCGTCACGCCTACGGGGTTGTGGCGACCCGCTGCAACTACGACGTGATCGCCGGCGTCGACCGTCTGGGCCGGCGCCATCTCGGCGTGCTGGAGCAGTCGTGGCGGTTCGGCGGCGCGAGCATGGCCGAACTGCTGGCGATCGAACGCTTCACCCGGATGCCGGGGCTGCAGCGCGTGGTCGCAGAAACTGTGGAGACCTTCGCCGGCGAGCGCGTTCCGGCGGAGGCGGTGATGGCGTGGCGGGGCGATGCGCGTTCGCCTTGCAAGTACGCGCGGATCGTCGAGGAGGCCAGCGCGGGAATGGCAGCCTGATTCCTGCGCTTGCCTGCGCGGGATGACATTTTCTCGACATCCGCGCGGGTACAACGGGAGTCGCGTGCCGCTGGCCGTATCGGCGCGCAGCATGTTTCCTCCCGGTACCTCCATGCCCGCTGCCGAGTTCCACGCACCGCTTCCCGCACCACCACCGCTGTCCGCCGACTGGGCGCTGTTCCTGGACGTGGACGGCTGCCTGCTTGAATTCGAGGAGGATCCCGACCGCGTGCGCGCACCGGCATCGCTGTCGGTGCAGCTCGCGGCGGTGTCGCGACGGCTTGGCGGCGCGCTGGCGCTGGTCAGCGGACGCGGCATCGCCGGCGTCGACCGGGTGTTCGCGCCGGCGCGGTTCCCGGTTGGCGGTCTGCACGGGTTGGAGCGGCGCGGTGCGCCGATGCCGGATGCGGATACCGGCGCCGCGATCGATCCCGCCACGTGGGGCGGCTTGATCGCCGATGCGCGCGTCTGGATGGCCACGCATCCGCTGGCGCGGGTAGAGGACAAGGGACGGGCCCTGGCGCTGCACTGGCGCGCCGATGCGTCGGCGGAGGCGCGCGCGCGCGCGTTTGCATCAACGGCATTGGCCGCGCTGCCGGGCTACCGGTTGCAGCCGGGCGACTGCGTGCTGGAACTGCGGCCGGAGGGCGCGGACAAAGGTGCGGCGATTGCCGCGTTCCTGGACGAGCCGCCGTTCGCCGGGCGGCGGCCGGTATTCGCCGGCGATGACCTGACCGACGAACACGGCTTCGCGCTGGTCAACCGGCGCGACGGCATCAGCATCGTGGTCGGCGACCGTCGGCCGACGCTGGCGACGCACTGGCTGGCCAATCCGGCCGCCGTGCGTCGTTGGTTGGAGGAGGTGGCATGAACAACGACCGCCCACCCGTGCACACGCTCGACCTGGGCGTGGTCGGCAATGGCAGCTTCGCGGCGCTCATCGATGCGCGGGCGCGGGTGGTCTGGGGCTGCCTGCCCGCGTTCGATGGCGATCCTGCGTTCTGCGCGCTGCTGTCGCCGCGTCAACACCCCGGCGGCGACTTCGCCATCGAACTGGAAGATTTCGAGCGCGCCGAGCAGCACTACATCGCCAATACCGCGGTGCTGCGCACGGTGCTGCAGGACAGTCGCGGCGGCTCGGTGGAGATCCTCGACTTCGCCCCCCGCTGGCACCAGAACGGGCGCTTCTACCGGCCGGTGTCGCTGCTCCGCCGGATCACACCGCTGGCCGGCACGCCGCGCATCCGCGTGTGCGCACGGCCGCTGGCGGACTGGGGCGCACGCGTCCCGGACAGCACCTGGGGCAGCAACCACATCCGCTGGCTGCTGCCGCAGATGACCTTGCGGCTGACCACCGACGTGCCTGTCCGCTTCGTCCGCGAACAGCTGCCGTTCGTGCTGAACCACCGCCTGCACCTGGTGCTGGGGCCGGACGAGCCGCTGGCGCGCTCGATCGACGGCTACGTGGAGGAAGCGTTGAACCGCACCCTGGACTACTGGCGCGAATGGGTGCGCTACCTGTCCATCCCGCTGGAGTGGCAGGACGCGGTGATCCGCAGCGCCATCACCCTGAAGCTGTGCCAGTACGAGGACAGCGGCGCGATCATCGCGGCGATGACCACCTCGATCCCGGAGGCGCCGGGGTCGTCGCGCAACTGGGACTACCGCTATTGCTGGCTGCGCGACGCGGCCTTCGTGGTGCGCGTGCTCAACCGGCTGGGCGCGACCCGCAGCATGGAGGAGTTCCTGCGCTACATCTTCGACATCGCCACCCACGACGGCAGCCTGCAGCCGCTGTATGGGATCGCCTTCGAGACCGCGCTGCACGAGGAGGAAGTGGCGTCCCTGGACGGGTACCGCGGCTGCGGCCCGGTGCGGCGCGGCAACCTGGCCTGGCTGCAGAAGCAGCACGACGTGTACGGCAGCGTGGTGCTGGCGACCACCCAGCTGTTCTTCGACCAGCGCCTGGCCGACCCCGGCGACATCGCCACCTTCGCCCGGCTGGAGCCGCTGGGCGAGCGCGCGTTCGCCCTGCACGACGTGCCCGACGCCGGGCTTTGGGAGTTCCGCGGCCGCGCCGAGGTGCATACCTACACCGCCGCGATGTGCTGGGCGGCCTGCGACCGGCTGGCGCGGGTGGCGGCGAAACTGGGCCTGGCCGAACGCTCGGGGTACTGGCGCGAACGCGCGGAAATCGTCCGTGCCCGCGTGCTGGCGCGCGCATGGCGCGAAGACGTCGGCTGGTTCAGCGCCTCCTTCGACAGCACCTACCTGGACGCCTCATTGCTGCTGCTGGCCGACATCGGCCTGCTGCCGGCGGAGGACCCGCGCTACGTCGCCACGGTGGAGGCGATCGGGCGCGAGCTCAAGCGCGGCGACGGGCTGTTCCGCTACGTCGCGGCGGACGACTTCGGCGTGCCGGAAACCAGCTTCACCATCTGCATGTTCTGGTACATCGACGCGCTGGCGGCGATCGGCCGGCACGACGAGGCGCGGCAACTGTTCGAGCGCGTGCTGGCGCGCCGCAACCACCTCGGCCTGCTGTCGGAGGACATGGCGTTCGAGGATGGCGAGGCCTGGGGCAACTTCCCGCAGGCGTACTCGCACGTCGGCCTGATCATGGCGGCGATGCGCCTGTCGCGGCCGTGGACGGAGGCGCTGTGAGCCGGCTGGTGGTGGTCTCCAATCGGGTGGCGCTGCCGGGCGAAGGTGCGCCCGGCGGGCTGGCGGTGGGGCTGCAGGCGGCGCTGGCGGCACGCGGCGGGCTGTGGTTCGGCTGGAGCGGCAAGACCGTGCGCGAGGACAGCGGCGCGCTGCACGAGCAGGGCGAGGGCAGCATCCAATACGTGACCCTCGACCTGTCACGGCAGGACCTGGCCGCCTACTACAACGGCTTCTCCAACCGCACGCTGTGGCCACTGCTGCATTTCCGCCTGGACCTGGTGGACTACGCGCGCGAAACCCGCGCCGGCTACCGCCGCGTCAACGCGCTGTTCGCCGACCGGCTGGCGCCGCTGCTGCGCGACGACGACACCGTGTGGATCCACGACTACCACCTGATCCCGCTGGCGGCGATGCTGCGCGAGCGCGGCGTAGGCTGCCGGATCGGCTTCTTCCTGCACGTGCCGATGCCATCGGCGGACATCGCTGCTTCGCTGCCGGAGCACGGCCAGCTGTTCGGCGCCCTGTTCGCGCATGACCTGGTCGGTTTCCAGACCCGGCGCGACGCCGAGCGCTTCCGCAGTTACGCGCGTCTGTTCGGCGGCGCAACCCTGGTTGGCGAAGACGGCCTGCGCCTGCCCGACGGGCGCAGCGTGCGCGTCGGCGCGTTTCCGATCGGCATCGATGCGCGGCGGATCGCCAGCCAGGCAGCGGCGGCAGTCTCCAAGCCGGCGGTGCGCCAGCTGCAGGCCAGCATGGGCGGGCGCGAGCTGGCCATCGGCGTGGATCGGCTGGACTATTCCAAGGGCCTGCCGGAGCGCTTCCGCGGCTTCTCGCGCTATCTCGAGCGTTACCCGCAGGATCGCGGCCGGTTGACCTTCCTGCAGATCGCCCCGGTCTCGCGCGGCGACGTGCAGGAATACCGGCTGCTGCGCGACCAGCTGGAGGGCATCGCCGGCCACATCAACGGCACCCACGCCGACCCGGAGTGGACGCCGCTGCGCTACGTCAACCGCAACTTCGCCCATGCCACCCTGACCGGGTTCTACCGGCTGGCCGCGATCGGCGTGGTCACGCCGCTGCGCGACGGCATGAACCTGGTGGCGAAGGAATACGTGGCTGCGCAGGACCCCCAGAACCCGGGCGTGCTGCTGCTGTCGATGTTTGCCGGTGCCGCCGCCGAGCTGGAGCAGGGCGCGCTGCTGGTGAACCCCTACGACCTGGACGGCGTGGCCGATGCCTTCGCACGTGCCGCGGCGATGCCGCTGGCGGAGCGGCGTGAACGCTGGCAGTCGATGATGGCGCCGATCGCACGCTACGACATCCACGCCTGGTGCGAGGATTTCCTCGCCACGCTGCGCAGCTGAAGGTGCCTAGGAGGCGCTAGCGGCCCTGGCCGGCGCGGCGCCGCTGCTTGTCGTCGCGCACCTTGCCGGCAGCGATCATGTTGCGTGCGCCGACGATCATTTCCGTCATCCACGCTTCCAGCACCTCGGTGTACTGGCGCTGCGCGGGCTTGCCGCTGAAGCCGTGATCGGCGCCTGGGATCAGGCGCCGGGTCAGCGAACGCGTGGAGCGGAAGGCGCGGGCGTAGTTGTCGATGACCGGCTGCGGCACGATCTCGTCGTGTTCGGCCTGCACCAGCAGGACATCGCCGGTGAAGGCCGCGCAGGCCTGCAAGGCGCGGTTGTCGTCCGCATCCACCTCTCGGCGCCGGTATCGGAACAGCTCCGGGTCATCGTGCAGGCGCGCCTTCGGCAGATCCCAATCACGGTCCAGGTACAGCGCGGGCGAGCGCAGCGCCAACCAGCGCACCGGCCGCAGTTGCGACAGCAGCGCTGCCAGATAGCCGCCGTAGCTCACGCCGACAAGGGCGATGGCGCCGGCATCGACCTGCGGCTGTGCAACCAGCCAGTCGTAAGTGGCGCACAGGTCGTGCAGGTTCTGCGCGCGGGTGATGGTTTCCTTGCGGGTGGCGTTGGCCCGGTGGCCGCGCAGGTCGAAGGTCAGGCAGACGCTGCCCAGGCCGGCCAGCAGCTTGGCGCGGCTGAGATCCTGTTCCTGGTTGCCGCCCCAGCCATGCACGAACAGGATGCCGGGCAGTTCCGGCCGCGGCGCCAGCACGGTGGCGTCCACCGCGTCCCCGGGTTCGACCGCCAGCGAGAATCGGTTGAGGTGTATGTCCATCGCCGGTTCGGAGGCAGGTCGCCGCGTGCGGGTCACTTCGCCCCGAGGGGGGCCACGTAGTCCAGGCAGGTGGCGCCCGCCTCGGCCATCGCCTCGCGCATCGGCGCCAGCTGCGACTCTGCGATATCGACCAGCACCAGGATCCGTCCGGCCTCGATCTCGCCTTCGAACTGCTGGCGCACCGGGTCGGGCAGGGCGGCGCCCATCAGTGCCGACGACCAGCCGCCCATCAGCGCGCCGACTACGCCGATGGCCGCGGCGCCGGCGAGGGTGACGCCGAGAGGGGTGAATGCCACCGCGGCCAGGCCGGCCAGAAGGCCGGTCGCACCGCCCAGCCCCATGCCCCGCACGGCAGCCGGCACCGTGTCGGTATCGGCTTCCTTGAGCGAGTCCGGGATGCGTTCGAGTTCGATGTCGGCGCGTGCCACCAGCGAGATCGCGTCGTTGCCGATCCCGCGCATGTGCAGCGCGGCGATGGTTGCGCGTGCATGCGCCATGTCGCGCGTGCTGTAGACGTGTCGGTGCTTCATCGGCGTCTCCCTGCCATGCGGATTCCGAAACATGCGCCGCAAGCGGTGAAGGCGATGTCAGCCGCAGCGCATGCCGCACGTTCCGGGGCAGGCTGGTGCTGAGCCGATCGGGGGCACGCTTGTCTCCGGTGGCAGGTGCGTCTGTCCAGCGCGCAGATGTTGCCTGGAGCGTGGTGGCGCCGAGCGGCCGCTTCGCGCCACGGTCTGGCGGGAAAATGGAAACCCGCCACGCCATGCCGGGCGCGGCGGGTTTCCCTCGGAAGGCCCGGGGCGGGGTGGCGGTGGTTACTGCGGCAGGCCCGGCTTCGACACTTCGCTGACCACCTCAGCGGTGGCGGCGTCCTTGCCCGCCCGTGCCAGATCGGCGATCGACACGATCCCGGACAGGCGGCCGTCGTCATCCACGATCGGCACGCGGCGGATCTTCGCGGACTCCATCAGCTGGGTGCATTCCTCCACGCTGGTGTTCGCATTCACCGTCTTGCATGGCGCGGTCATCGCATCGCCCGCGATGCTGGAGGCTTCGAAGTGACCCGCGGCGACGATGCGCACGGCGACGTCGCGGTCGGTCACGAAGCCCAGCGGCTTGCCCTCCATGTCGACTACCGGAATGCCCCCGCAATCGTGATCGACCATCAGCCTTGCCACCGCGTCCAGGGGTGTGTCGATGCGGCAGAAGGCGGGGTTGCTGGTCATGAGGGAACTGACGTTCTGCATGGAGGTGCTCCTGGTCGATGGGCGGGCCAGAATCGCGCGGTCCGGGTTGCATCGACGTGAACATCGCGCGCGCAGCCGCCATGCATTCAGCGGGGCTTGCGTCACGCGCAATTTCGGCGTGAAGGCGCTGCGCACTGGTGCACCGGATTGACGCGGCCGGGCGGAGCGGCAAGCGGCACCGGTTCAATGCGCAGGAAGCGCGCGAGGTTGGGCGCAAGGACGGCCATGCGGTCACCAGCAATCTTCGCCCTGCGGCCAGGATCGACGGCAGTGGCGGCAATGCGCGCGCAACCGAAGCCGTGGCGGCGCTCTTCGATCACGCATTGATCCCGCCTACACGTCCGCAGGATTACAACCGGTTCTCCCACCCCCACAGGAGATACACCATGGCCAAGCAGGCAGAGAGCAGCCAGGTCCACGAACTGTTGTTGCAGGCACTGGAAACGGAACGTGGCGGCATCCAGATCTATACCGCCGCCATCGAGGCTGCGCAGAACGACGACCTGCGCAAGGAATGGGAGCACTACCTCGAGCAGACCACCAACCACGAACGCATCCTGACCGACGTGTTCGCGCAGTTGGGCATGGACACCGAGGAGATGAGCCCCGGCCGTGAAGTGGTGGCGGGGCTGGGCGCCGCGCTGGTGGATTCGATCAAGGCCGCGATCGCGACCGCCGATCCGGCCGCCGCCGAGATCGTCGCCGCCGAGTGCGTGGTGCTGGCCGAAACCAAGGACCACATGAACTGGGAACTGATCGGCAAGGTCGGCGAAACCCGCTTCGCCGGGGCAAAGGTGCTTAAGCAGGCCTACGAGGAAGTGGAGAACGAGGAAGACGAGCACCTCTACCACACCAAGGGCTGGTGCCGGGAGCTTTGGATCCAGGCCTTGGGCATGCCGGCCGTGCTGCCGCCGCCTGAAGAAGTGAAGAAGGTGAAGACCGCCATCGGCGCGGCGCGGGCGGAACACGCGCGCGACGAGATGATGTGATGCCGCGGGCGTGAGCCTCGTCGAATACCGGCGCAAGCGCGAGTTCTCGCGGACGCGGGAACCCGCGCCCAGCCGGGTCCGTGTCCCCGGCGATCGCGCGATCTTCGTGGTCCAGTTGCATCACGCCTCGCGCCGGCATTACGACTTCCGCCTGCAGGTGGGTGGCGTGCTGAAGAGCTGGGCGGTGCCGAAGGGGCCCAGCTTCGACCCTGCGGTCAAGCGGATGGCAGTGGAGGTCGAGGACCATCCGCTGGATTACGCGGGCTTCGAGGGCGACATCCCCAAAGGCCAGTACGGCGGCGGCCACGTCGCCCGGTTCGACGCCGGCTACTGGTCCACCGACGGCGATGCGCAGGCGCAGCTGGCCAAGGGTCATCTGCGCTTCGAGCTGTTCGGTGACAAGCTCAAGGGCGGATGGCACCTGGTGCGTTCCGGCAAGCCGGGGCGGCAGGTGCAGTGGCTGCTGTTCAAGGACAAGGACGTCCACGCGGGCACGCTGGAAGCGGATGACCTGCTCGGTGATGTCACGTCGGCGCCGGCCGCCGACGTGCAGCGCGCCGGTGCGGGGAAGCGCGAAAAGGCGCAGCGCACCGCGGCGCCGCCGGCAAAGGCCCGGCGCCGACGAGACTGGTCGAGGCGCGCGCTGCAGTTGCCCGGGGCGAGCAAGGCGCGGTTCCACGGCGGCTTCTTCGCGCCGCAGCTGGCCCAGCTGGGCGATGCGCCGCCGGATGGCCCGGCGTGGCTGCATGAACTCAAATGGGATGGCTACCGGCTGCTGGTCGCGGTGGTCGACGGCAAGGCGCGGCTGTATTCCCGCAACGCGCTGGACTGGACACCTAAACTGCCGGACATTGTTGCCGCCATCGAGGCGCTGAAGCTGGGCCATGCCGCGCTGGACGGCGAGCTGATTGCCGGCAGCGGCACCAAGGCCGACTTCAACCTGCTCCAGGCCACCCTGTCCGGGGAAAAGAACGCCAGCCTTTCGCTGGTGCTGTTCGACCTGCTGCACCTGGATGGCGTGGACATCTCCGCGGCGCCGCTGCTCCAGCGCAAGGCGCTGCTGGAGACGGTGCTGGGGACGCCGCCGCCACACCTCGCCTACAGCTCGCACGTGCTGGGCGAGGGCGTGCACGCCTGGCAGCTGGCCGGTGAACAGGGGTTCGAAGGCATCGTCTCCAAGCGCGCCGACCGCGGCCACCATGCGGGACGCTCGCCGGAATGGCGCAAGACCAAGCATGTCCACGCCGACGAGTTCGCGGTGGTGGGCTTCAGCGCGCCGAAGGGCAGCCGCGTCGGCATCGGGGCGCTGCTGCTGGCCACGCCGGAAGGCCGGGGTTGGCGTTACGTTGGCCGGCTCGGCAGCGGCTTCAGCGATGACCTGTTGCGCCAGCTGGCAACGGCGCTGGGCGAAGGGCAGTCCGAACCGACCGCACGGGTGGAGGTGGCGGATCCGGCCCTGCGTCGCGCGCGCTGGGTGGCGCCGCGGCTGGTGGTGGAGGCCTACTATCGCGGCATCGGCGGCAATGGCCTGCTGCGGCAGGCGTCGCTGAAGGCGGTGCGTTCCGACAAATCCGCATCCGACCTGCGCGACAGCGACCGCGCACCGGCTGCCAGGAGGAAGGGCAAGGCGATGGCCAGCAAACCGGCAACCGACGAAATCGTCGTCACCCACCCGGAGCGGGTGGTGTTTCCCGATGCCGGCATCCGCAAGGGGGAGGTGTTCGACTACTACCGCGACATGCTGCCTTGGCTGCTGCCGGAGGTCGTCGATCGACCGCTGTCGATCGTGCGCTGCCCGCAAGGAGCGGCGCGCCCGTGCTTCTTCCAGAAGCACACCGGCGCCGGCATGCAGCACGTGGACAGCCTGCGCCTGCGCGAGGAGTCCGGCGCGGAAGAGGACTACCTGGTGGTGCGCGATGCCGCCGGCCTGCTGGAACTGGTGCAGTTCAACGCGCTGGAATTCCATCCCTGGGGCGCGCAGGCCGCCGGCGCCGACCTTGCCGATCGCCTGGTGTTCGACCTTGATCCCGGCCCCGACGTTGCGTGGCGGGAGGTCGTCGCCGCGGCGCGCACGCTGCGCAGGCGCTTGCAGGAGCTCGGTCTGCACAGCTGGCTGCGCACTTCCGGCGGCAAGGGCCTGCACGTGGTGGTGCCGCTGCGCCCGGCGTGCCCGTGGGAGCAGGCGAAGACGTTCGCGCATGGCTTCGCCGACGCGCTGGCCGCTGCCGAACCACTGAAGTTCGTCGCCACCGCGGCCAAGCGGCTGCGCAAGGGCCGGATCTTCGTGGACTACCTGCGCAACGGCCGCGGTGCCACCAGCGTGGCCTCGTTCTCGCTGCGCGCGCGTGCCGGCGCGCCGGTCGCCATGCCGATCCGCTGGGAGGAACTGGGGCGGGTGAAGAGCCCCGCGCAGTTCAACCTGCGCAACGCTCCGGCGCGGATGCGGCGGCTGCGTTCGCACCCATGGGCGGGCATCGACGAGGTGGAGCAGGACCTGTCCGGGATCGTCGGTCCCGGCTGAGGGTCAGACACCTGTCTGCGAACAGCGGCGCCCTCCGCTGTGCGTTCGGTGATGCCGTTCCTGTCTGATCCGGGCTGCCGACCCGTATTAACGGAAGAATCTGCATGCGAATGAAAAATCTTCGCTGAACCGGCACTGCCGGCCGAGGTGGCGCGTGCATGGATGGTGTGATGATGCCTGTTCAGGGGAGAACGGCAAGGATGGGACGCACATGCGCGATCTTCTTGGACTCCGCGTTTTGGTGGTGGAACCGGACAGGACATTGGCCTGCGTGTTGGCTGACGCCCTGACCTTGGCGGGCGCGAGCGTGGTGGCGATGTGCTCGGATCTGGCCGAGGCCGCGCGCTCCCGCTGCATCGAGGCGCCGCAGGCGCTGGTGGTGGGCACGCGCCCCAATCACGATCCGGAAGCCACCGTGCAGTCCGCCCGGGGATGGGGGTTGCCGTTCCTGCTGACCTGTGACCGGCCCGTGTCGGTGGGCGGTACGCACAATGCGCGCTGCCTGATCAAACCGTTCTGCTACCACGAGCTGGTGGAAGGGTTGATCGGTTGTGCATCCGGCGAGGGCGCTCCGTGAACCTTTCTTGCGCGGCGCATGGTGAGGCGCTGATGCCACTGATGCCCGGCGTCCGGCAGCTGCTTCGAGTTGAAACCGGAGCTCGCAGGCAGGTGGTGCCCGGCGATGGTGGCGCGGAGCATGGCGCGGTCGCCTTGGCATGACTGCCGTGCCCTCGCATTCAAGGACGCGTGCGCGCTGAGCTGGAGGGTGGCGCTAGACGCCGCCGGCGCCTGCACGACATGAATCCGCAGCGATACGCTCGGGTGCGGTTCAGCTGCGTGAGCAAATCCGGAAGGGGCCTTAACCACCCCGATGCAGAATTGCTTCCATGGTCGAGGCAATGGCGAGAATCCTGATCGTCGACGACGATCCAGACTTTGGTGAGTGCACGGCGGCCTTGGCCGCGCGGCAGGGCTGCGAGGTGACCCTGGCGCCCACGCTGGCGAAGGCGCGGGCAGCGCTGGCCAGCCCGATGGACCTCATTCTGCTGGACCTGCACCTGCCCGATGGCAGCGGGCTGGACCTGCTGCAGGACATCGACCTTGCCCAGCAGGGCAAGATCGTGGTGCTGACCGGCCACCCCTGCCTAGACACAGCGCGCCGCGCCGTGTCCGAGCCGATCGTGGAATACCTGCTCAAGCCGTTGCCGGCGGAGGAGTTGACCGCGATGTTCGCGCACGCCGCGGAGACTGCGCATGGACTGGCCACCGACCACCAGCTGATGCGGACCGGCCTGCTGGGGCGTTCGCGCCCGTTGCGTGAGGCAGTGGCGGCGCTGCTGCGGATCGCACCGACGGATGTATCGGTGCTGTTGACCGGCGAGAGCGGCACCGGCAAGGAGCTGGCGGCGAAGACCCTGCACGAGGCCAGCGGCAACACGGGCGCATTCGTTGCCCTGAACTGCGGCGCAGTGCCCGCCGAGCTGCTCGCAAGCCAGCTGTTCGGGCACGAGCGTGGCAGCTTCACCGGCGCGATGAGCCGCCATATCGGCGTGTTCGAGCAGGCCGAGAACGGTACGTTGTTCCTGGACGAGATCGCGGAGATGCCGCCCCAACTGCAGGTGTATCTGCTGCGGGTGCTGGAAACCGGCTGCATCACCCGCGTCGGCGGGACCGAGAGCATCCGCGTGCCGGTGCGGGTGGTGGCGGCGACCAACCGCGACCCGCTGGAAGCGGTGGCCGAAGGCCGATTGCGCGAGGATCTCTACTACCGCTTGGCCGACATCGGCATCCATATGCCGCCGCTGCGCGACCGCGGCGAAGATGTGTTGCTGCTGGCGCGCGCCTTCATCGACCGGCTCAACGCCCGCTACGGGCAGCGCAAGCGGCTTGCGCCCGCTTGCGAGAAGACGATGATGCGGCACCTGTGGCCCGGCAACGTGCGCGAGTTGCGCAGCGCCGTGCAGCGTGCCTACCTGCTCGAGCCGGGCAACCAGGTGGTGGTGGGGCCGGTGTCGGCACAGGCGCCGGTACTGCGCGAGACCGATACCAGCATCGTGTTCAGCGTCGGCACCAAGATGGCGGAAATGGAGCGTCGCATGCTGCTGAAAACGCTGTCGCATTTCGACAACGACAAGACCGCGGCCGCGCGCGCACTGGGCATCAGCGTGCGCACGGTGCACAACCACCTCGCGCGGATCGCCGCCGACGAGGGACGCCCGGGATGCGGCGAAGCGGCGGCATGAGCGGATTGTCCGAGGCTGCGGAGCGCGACCACGCGCTTCGCAATGCGTGGAACGTGCTGGAGCTGTCCTTGTCCATCGCCCGCGATGCGCTGGAGCAGGACGATGCCGCACGCGCCGCGGAATTCATCGCCCGGGCCGAGCACGCCAGCCTGCAATACCGGCGGTTGCTCTATGCGCCGCTGGCCGCGGCCGGGGATCATCGTACGGCCTGACGGAACTGCATCAAGCGGAAGGAGTTGCCTGCGTGCTGTCCGCATTGCAACACCGGAAGCCGCATGGGAGCACGCTTGCGTGGATGGCACGACATTTGCGTGGTGATTGGGGCGGGCCGTCGTGGCCCGCGCCATTCGCAATCACGAGGAGGACACCGTGCGCAATTCCATTCCCGGCGGACATTCGACCACGACCGGTACCGGCGAACTGAAGGCGGTCGCGAGGGCGGCGTGGGATGTGGGCGCGCATGCCCTGCACGTGGCGGGCGATTGGCTGGACAACATGAGGACATCCAGGATGAGCAATCGCAACCAGGACAACCAGGGACAGGACGTGCGCGGGCAGGCCGGCTATCGCAATGGCAGTCGATCAAGCGGGCGATCCCTGTATTACGGGCAGTACGGCGAATACGCGTCCGCCAACACCCGTGACGACTTTGCCCAGCGGCACGCCCCGTGGCGTGAACAGGGCCTGGGCAGCGGCGATTATCCCTATGACGACCATGGCCGCCGCGCCGAGGCGATCCGCGGTGGCTACGGTATGGATGAAGCCGAGCGCACCTACGGCCGCGAGCAGGAGCGCGGCAGCGGGTTCGGCAGCAGCCAGCAGTACGAAGACATGCGCGGTATCGGCAGCACCGGTGCTACCGGCTACGAAGGTGCCTACGGCCAGCGCGACCCCTCGCAGGGCGGCTATGCGCAGCAGGGGTACGGACAGGGCCGCTATCCGCAGCAGGGCTTCGGCCATGTGCAGGGTCGTGGTTACGGTCAGGACTACAGCCAGGAAAGCCGTGCGCAACAGGGCTACGCCCACGCCGGGGGCCGCGGCGACAGCCAGCCGGGCTACAGCCATGGCGGCTATGCACAGCAGAGCTATGCACAGGGCAGCTACCCGCAGCAGGGTGGTTATCCATCGTCCCAGCAGGGCCATGTGTACGGCCGTGGATACGGATACGGGTCAGGCGAGCAGGGCGGGATGCGTTCCGGCTACGGCGGGCGGGAGCGCCAGTACGATCAGGGCCGCAGCTTCCAGAGCCGGCGCGGACTGGGGCCCAGCAGCTATACGCGCAGCGACGAGCGCATCCGCGAGGATCTCAACGAGCGGCTGATGGACGATGACCTTGTCGACGCCCGCAACATCACCGTGGAGGTGCAGAACGGTACCGTGAACCTGAGTGGCAGCGTCGACGAACGCTGGGAGAAGCATCGCGTCGAGGACATCGCCGACGCCTGTGGCGGCGTGCGCGAGGTGCGCAACAACATCCGCGTCGGCTCCGGTACCACGCCGCCGTCTCCGCAGTCCGACATGCGCACGTCAGCCACCACCGGCAGCGGGAACAAGAATGGTGGTGCGGCGAAGTCCTCCGGCACGAGTACTGGATCGGGTTCGCTTTCCTGACGGCAGTCGTGGTGGTGGGTTGCGCCCGGCTGCGAGAGCGCTGGCTGCGGGGTACTGCCGACGACGTTGCGCTTCGTGATCGGCCACGCCCTGTCCAACCGGGGCGTGGTTTTTCCGCCGTCAGAGCGTGCGATGCGAATGTCGGTGCTGGCGTGCAGAGTGCCCGGGGGAACCGGATATGCAGCTTGAATGCCGCGGTGAACACAGGCGGTGCCGCGTGAAAACGCTGTCCACCGGGCGCCTTGCAGAATGCATTGGCGTGGAAGGCGTTGCGCAACCCTGATCCGAGGCCGGCGCAGGCTTGCACGGCCGCCACTCCCGCGAACCATCGAGCAAAGGACAGCCATGAACAGGAATCTGGACGAAGCGCTTGAGGACAGTTTCCCGGCAAGCGATCCTCCGGCATTCACCACGTCGTCGACCGCCACCGCGGCCTCCGACGTGCTGCCCGCCAGCAGGGACGATGCCGCCAGGGACGGCAGGATCCACGTCTACCGCATCGTGGAGGACAGGAAGTCCGCCCAGGCCTTCAGCGGCACCGATGGCGCCGCTGAAGGGCGCTGGACCTCGCGCGCAGGCCAGGTCATCTATGCATCGATGTCGCCAGCTGGCGCCATGCTCGAGTTCATGGCCCACCTCGAGGGCCGCACGCCAGAGGCGCTGGTGATGGCGGTGGCCAGCCTGCCGGTGGACGATGTGCTCGTGCAGGCCGAACTGCTGGACGATTGGGACCAGCGTCCCTACCGCGCGCACGTGCAGGTCATCGGCGATGCCTGGCGCGCGGCCGGCAAGTCGCTGGCGCTGCGGGTGCCGAGCGCGCTGTGCCCCGACGAATGCAACATCCTCATCAATCCAGAACATCCGCATTTCGCGCACCTGGTGGTGGTCCGGCTGCATCCGGTCACCGTCGATGAACGCATCCGCACCTGAATCCAAGCGCAAGGAGGCGCCCATGGCCGGTTTCCGCCGGTTCGCCCAGACCACGTCCCGCTGGGCGGGAAATCCCATCGCCTTCGGCATTGCCGCGACCATGGTCCTGGTCTGGGCGGTGTCCGGACCGATGTTCGACTACTCCGCCGAATGGCAGCTGGTGATCAATACCGGCACAACCATCGTCACCTTCCTGATGGTGTTCCTGATCCAGAACGCGCAGAACCGCGATACCGAAGCGATCCAGATCAAGCTGGACGAGCTGATCCGCGCGGTAAAGGACGCCGACAACGCGATGATGGACCTGGGGCGGATGGAAGAGGCCGAGCTGGAAGCGCTGCGCGAGTACTACGAGCGGCTTGGACGCGATGCCGGCTGCGCACTGGAGAAGCGGCGCGGACACGAGCGGAAGTGACGCCCGGGCGGACGCCTTCTTCACGGCGCGTCGGGCACCGTCTACGCAAACGGATGAAACAGGCGATGCAGCCATGAGCAGCCGAGCAGACACCACCGCGCGCCGCCAGCGCCAGTTGCAGGCCGAGGCGGACGCCGCGCCCCGCAGGAAGGCCGCAAAAAAGGCCGGCGGCAAGAAGAAGGCCGTGCAGGCCGGCGCGCGGCGGCAGCCCCAGAACCCGATGCCGGCGCAGCACCTGCGCAAGCCCGGCAGCGAGGCCGAGCTGGAACTGCAGCCGCGCTGGCAGGCGCCGGATTACGTCGGCAGCGGCAAGCTGGAGGGCATGGCCGCGCTGGTGACAGGTGGCGATTCCGGCATCGGCCGCGCGGTGGCGGTGCTGTTCGCGCGGGAAGGCGCGGACGTGGCGATCCTCTACCTGAGCGAACACGAAGATGCCGAGCGCACCCGCAAGGCGGTGGAAACCGAGGGGCGCCGCTGCATCGCCATTGCCGGCGACGTGCGCGACAGTGCCTTTTGCGCGCGCGCGGTCGACGAGGTGCGCAAGACGTTCGGCCGGCTCGACGTGCTGGTCAACAATGCTGCGTTCCAGCTGCATGCCGAGCGCATCGAGGATATCGACGACGCGCGCCTGCAGGAAACCCTGCAGACCAATATCGCCGGCTATTTCCACATGGCACGCGCGGCCGTCCCGCACCTGCCACGGGGTGGCAGCATCATCAATACCGGTTCGGAAACCGGGCTGTTCGGCAGTCCTAAGCTGCTGGACTATTCGGCCACCAAGGGCGCGATCCATGCTTGGACCAAGTCGCTGGCCAGCCACCTGCTGGAACGCGGCATCCGGGTGAACTGCGTGGCGCCCGGGCCGGTGTGGACGCCGCTCAATCCCGCCGACAAGCCGGCGGAGGACGTGGCGAAGTTCGGCGAGGACAGCGACATGGGCCGGCCGGCGCAGCCGGAGGAGATTTCTCCCGCCTACGTGTTTCTGGCCTCGCCGGTCACCGCCTCGTACGTCAACGGCGTGGTCCTGCCGGTGATGGGCGGGCCGCGCGGCTGACGCGGGGGACGACGATGCCACGCCCGATCTGGTCCGGTTCGCTGTCCTTCGGCCTGCTCAATATCCCGGTGCAGCTGATGGCCGGCACCCGCGGCACCGACCTGTCATTCCGCATGCTGGATGCGCGCGACAAATCGCCGATCCGCTACGAGCGCGTCAACGCCGAAACCGGCGAGGAAGTGCCGTGGAAGGAGATCGTCAAGGCATTCGAATACGACAAGGGCAGTTACGTGGTGCTGGAGCAGGAGGATATCCGTTCGGCCGCGCCTGAAAGCCACGATGCCATCGAGGTGGAGGCGTTCGTCGACGTGGAGGCGATCGGCCCGCAGTATTTCGAGAAACCCTACGTGCTGGTGCCTGCGAAGAAGGCGGAGAAGGGCTACGTACTGCTGCGCGAAACCCTCAAGCGCACCGGCCGCATCGGGATCGCCCGCATCGTGATCCGCAGCAGGGAGAACCTGTGCGCGCTGTTGCCGCAAGGCGATGCGCTGCTGCTGGTGATGATGCGCTACCCGCAGGAGCTGGTGGATGTCGGCGATTACGCCATTCCCGCCGGGCAGGCTGGCGACTACCGGGTCAGCCCGCGCGAGCTGGAGATGGCCGAGGCGCTGATCGCCTCCATGGAAAGCGACTGGAAGCCGGAAGCCTACAAGGACGAGTTCCGCGCCCGCCTGCAGAAGGTGATCGAGAAGCGCATCAAGGCCAAGGGCGGCAAGGTCCGCAAGCCGCTGGACGAGCCCGCGCTGCGCGACGACGACGCCACCAACGTGGTCGACTTCATGTCGCTGCTGCAGAAGAGCATCGACGCCAAACGGCGCACGCCGGCAACCAGGGCCGCCAAACCGGCAAAAGCGGACAAGCCGGCGAAGGCGGCGAAGGCCGCCAAGACGGCCAGGAAGGCCGCGCCCGCAAAGCCCAAGCCGGCCAAGCTCGCGGCCAGGACCAAGGCGGCGCGCTGAAGCGTCGCTGCACGGAGCAGGAGCGTCCATGCACAGCGCATGGGCCTGCGCCTGCTGGGCACAGCGGGTCAAGGCGTGGCAGTGGTTATCCGGCGCATGCCGAAGGCGGCGCGATGCAGTGCTATCCAAGCATCCGCGGCTTGCGCCGCTGCGCGCGCAGGAAACGCAGCGTCGCGGCTTCCCACTGGCGTTCTCCGATTGCGCCGCGTGCGTAGCGGGCCAGCGTCGCAGCGCGCCAAGCCGGGAACACGCAAGGATCGATGTAGGCGCTGCGGCACACCGCCCGGGTATTGCCCAGCGTCGCCGCCACCTGTTCCACCACCGCGTTTTCCAACGCTGTCAGGCTGCGTTCGCTGTCGCCTGCTTCCGCACCGTCCTCCTGCAGCGCAGTGGTCGCCAGCGCGCGGAACGCCAGTGCGGTGGCGCCCCAGGTGCGGAAGTCCTTGGCCGAGAAATCCTCCCCCATCGCGGCCTGCAGCCAGCGGTTGACGTCGGCCGAGCTGACCGGATGGCAGCTGCCGGCTTCGACGTACTGGAACAGGTGCTGGCCGGGGAGCTGCTGGCAGCGCCGGACCAGCCGGACCAGGCGAGCATCCGTCAGCGGCACCTCCTGCGACTTGCCCGATTTGCCGCGGAAGCGGAAGCGCAGCCCGCCGCTGCGCATCGCCTGCACATGCCGGTTGCGCAGCGTGGTCAGGCCGTACGAGCGGTTGCTGGCCGCATATTCGGCGTTGCCGATGCGGATCAGCGTGGTGGCCATCACCGCCACCACCATCGCCACCACCTTGTCCTTCGGCAGGCCAGGTCCGGCCAGTGCCCGCCGCAGCGCACGCCGCAGTCGCGGCAGCGCTGCGCCGAACGCGACGATGCGCTCGTGCTTGTCGTGCCGGCTGCGGCGGATCCATGCCGGGTGGTAGCGGTACTGCTTGCGGCCCTTGGCGTCGCGCCCGGTGGCCTGCACATGGCCGCGCGGATCGCGGCAGATCCACACGTCCGTCCATGCCGGCGGAATGGCGAGTGCACGGATGCGTGCCAGGGTGGCGGCATCGCGGACGCGTTGGCCGCCGGGGCCGACATAGTGGAAGCGTGTGCGTCCGCAGCGGCGGATGCCCGGCAGGTCGTCGCTGACATAGTGCAGGCGCGCGTCGCGGTGCGTATCCCGGTGCCTGCGCGCCGTGTCCCGGATGGGTTTGCCGCGTCGGTTCCGTGTGGGCGCGCGGGCAGGGGCGGGGCGGCCGCTCATCCGCGTCCAAGCCCGAAGGGGTGGCGCCGGCCGCGGCTTGTCGCCACCTCGGCGCCGCAGGTGTACCGCAGCAGGTGCATGGCCGCTTGTTGGAGCGCCGGCGTTCGCGCAGCCGTGCAGTCGCCCGGTACCCACAGCTTGTAGCCCCGCATGTGTGCGTCCAAGGCGGTGGCCAGCACGCAGGAATCGGTGGCGATGCCGGTGATCGCCAGCTGTTCCACGCCCAGCTGTTGCAGCAGGATCGGCAGTGCGGTGGCGCGGAAGGCGGAGTGCTTCGGCTTCAGCAGGTGGAAGTGTCCGGCTTCCGGTGCCAAGCCTTCCGCCAGCTGCGCCGATGCCCCGCCGCGTTCGCGGCAGGACGCCACCAGTTCCGCAAAGCCGCCCTGCCAGTGCGTCCAGTTGTCGTTGGCATAGACCACCGGGCAGCCGGCGGCGTCGAAGCGGCCGCGCAGTGCCCGCAACGGCGCGCAGATCGCCCTGGCCGCAGCCGCAAGCGGGCGCGCACCTTCGAAGGCGAAGTGGTTGATGACATCGACGATGAGCAGCGCGGGCCCGGCCATGTGCAAGACGCTCGCACGCGGTCCGTCAACGCGGCTTGAAACCCGCCCGCCGTGCGGATCTGGCGGAATGCCGGCGTTTGGGATACAAATGTATCCTATGGCCAGTCTTCCTCCCCGCCGCGCAGCCGTCCTCGGCTTCATCCGTGACCGCGTGGCCGGCCACGGCCAGCCGCCGACCCTGGCCGAGATCGCTGCCGCCTGCGGGCTGGCGACGCGTGCATCCGCGCGGAAGCACGTGCTGGCGCTGGCCGAAGCCGGGCTGGTGGAAGTCACCCCCGGGCAGGCGCGCGGCATCCGCCCGGCCGGGATGCGGGCGCGCGCCGACCTCCTGCGAGTGCCGGTGCTGGGCCGGGTGGCGGCGGGCGTGCCGATCGGCGCCGATGCCGGGCTGGCCGACACCCTGACCCTGGATACCCGGCTGTTTTCGGCCACGCCGGACTATCTGCTGCGGGTGCAGGGCGATTCGATGATCGAAGACGGCATCCTCGATGGCGACCTGGTCGGGGTGAAGCGCACCCCGGAGGCCCGCGACGGGCAGGTGGTGGTGGCGCGGCTGGACGGTGAGCTGACCATCAAGCGGCTGGCGCGCGCCGCGGGCACGCTGTGCCTGCTGCCGCGCAATCCGGCCTATGCGCCGATCGAAGTCCAGCCGGGGCAGGATTTCGCGGTCGAAGGCGTGTTCTGCGGCCTGGTCCGGCGGGGATGACATGGGCGCGGTGGTTGCGATCGATGCGCTGCTGCACCAGCGGCGCGTCTGGAAGGGACAGCCGGCACCGTTGCCGCCGAGCGCACAGCCCACCGGGCATGCCGCGCTGGACGCGGCGCTGCCCACCGGTGGCTGGCCGGAGGCGGCGCTGAGCGAGCTACTGATCCCGGTAGACGGGGTGGGTGAGCTGCAATTGCTGTGGCCGGCGCTGGCGCGGCTGTCGCAGGCCGGCGAACGCATCGTGCTGGTGGCGCCGCCCTACATCCCGTTCGCGCCGGCCTGGCAGGCAGCGGGAATCGAATTGCGCCAGCTGCAGGTGGTCGAGGCCGGGTCGCCCCGTGATGCCCTGTGGGCGGCCGAACAGTGCCTGCGTTCGGGCAGCTGCGGCGCGGTGCTGTGCTGGCCGCTGGCCGCCGACGACCGCGCGCTGCGGCGGCTGCAGGTGGCCGCAGAATCGGGGCGCACTCTGGCGTTCGCAATCCGGCCGCTCACCGCCGCGCGCAATCCCTCGCCGGCGGCGCTGCGCATCGCCATCGATGCGCGCCCGGCGCAGCTGCGCGTGCTCAAGTGCCGCGGCGGGTTGGCACCGCCGCGGCCGATCCCGCTTGCAGGCTAGGCCATGCGCTGGGCCTGCATCCTGCTGCCGCAGCTCGCGCTGGACGGCGTGCTGCGGCGCTGCACCGAACCCGATGCGCCGCTGGCGCTGGTCGCGGGTCCATCGCAGCGGCGCGTACTGCATGCGGTCAATCCGGCCGCCCGCGCGCTCGGCCTGCGCCGGGGCATGGGCCTGGCCGCAGCGCAGGCGCTCGCCGGCAGCTTTGCCATCATCGAACACGACCCGCACGAAGAGGCCCGCTGGCACCGTTTCCTCGCCGCCTGGGCCTACCGCTTCAGTTCGCAGATCAGCGCCCAATACGGCCATGCGTTGATCGTCGAGATCGAAGGCAGCCTGGGCCTGTTCGGGCCTTGGCCGCGTTTCGAGGCCCGGCTGCGGGAAGAGCTGGCGCAACTGGGCTTCCGCCACCGCATCGTCGCCGCGCCGAACCCGGCGGCAGCACGGGCGCTGGCCAATGTCCATGACGGGCTGGCGGTAGCCGGCATCGCGCCGATGCGCCATGCCCTCGGGCAACTGCCGGTGCAGCGCGCCGGTTTCGCGCCCGAGGTCGCCACCGCCTTCCAGCGTATGGGCCTGCGCACGCTGCGGCAGGTCATGGTCCTGCCACGCGCCGGGCTGGCGCGGCGTTTCCCGGCCGATGTCCTGCGGCACCTGGATGCGTTGCTGGGCGAGCGCGAACTGGCGTTGGCCTGGTACCGCCCACCGGACCGGTTCGCCATGCGGATCGAACTGGGCTACGAAGTCGAATCCTCGCAGGCGCTGCTGTTCCCGCTGAAGCGGCTGACCGCGGACCTTGCCGCATTCCTGGCCGGCCGCGATGGCGGTGTGCAGCGGTTCGCGCTGCATCTGGAACACGAGGGGCGTGCGGACACCGTGGTGCCGGTCGGATTGCTGGCACCCGAGCGCGAGCCCGCGCTGCTGTTCGAACTGGCGCGCGGCCGGCTGGAGCAGGCGCAGGTGGCCGCGCCCGTGCGCGCGCTGGCGCTGGTGGCGGAGGAGTTGCCGCCGTTCATGCCGGCGCACCGCGAGCTGTTCGATGCGCGCCCGCAGCAGGCGACATCGTGGGAACAGCTGCGCGAGCGCCTGCGTGCACGGCTGGGGGAAACGGCCGTGCACGGCCTGTCCGCCCATGACGACCACCGCCCGGAGGCGGCGTGGCGCGAGGTCGCGGCGCCTCCCTCCCGTCACGGCGAGGCCCGGCTTGCCGCGCAGGCACTGCCGCCGCAGCGCCCGGGCTGGCTGCTGGCCAGACCCATCCCGCTGCGCGGCCCGACGCCGCGCCTGCTGACGGGCCCAGAACGCATCGAGTCCGGCTGGTGGAACGGCGACATCCGCCGCGATTACGCCATCGCCCAGCTGGCCACCGGCCAGCGCGCCTGGGTGTACCGGCCGGTGGGCGACGACGGCGACTACTGGCTGCACGGCTGGTTCGCATGAGTCCCACGGGGATGCCCTATGCCGAGCTGCACTGCCTGTCGAACTTCTCGTTCCAGCGCGGCGCGTCCAGCGCGCGCGAGCTGTTCGAGCGCGCTAGGCAGCACGGCTACACGGCCTTGGCAATCACCGACGAATGCACGCTGGCCGGTATCGTGCGCGCCTGGCAGGCGGCGAAGGCGGTCGGGTTGCCGCTGATCGTCGGCAGCGAGATGCGGATCGAGGGTGGCCCGAAACTGGTGCTGCTGGTCGAGAACCTCGCCGGCTACCAGGCGCTGTGCCGGCTGGTCACCACCGCCCGCCGCCGCGCGCCGAAGGGCGAATACCGACTGCTGCGCGAGGACTTTTCCGACCCGCTGGACGGACTTTCAGCACTGTGGATCCCGGATGATCCGACCGACTGCCGGGACGGGCACTGGTTGCGGGGGATGTTCCCGGCGCGGCTGTGGGTCGCGGTGGAACTGCACCGCGGCCAGCGCGATGCGGAGAAACTCGCGGCCCTGCAGGTGCTCGGCAGGACGCTGGACCTGCCGCTGGTCGCCGCCGGCGACGTGCACATGCACGCGCGCGGGCGCCGCGCCCTGCAGGACGTGATGACCGCGATCCGCCATCGCACCACGGTGGCGGAAGCCGGCCTGCGGCTGTTTCCGAACGGCGAGCGCCATCTGCGTCCGCTGCACGCACTGGCCGGGCTGTACCCGCCGGAGCTGCTCGCGGAGTCCGCGCGCATCGCCGGGCGCTGCGGCTTCGATCTGGGCGAACTGCGCTACCAGTATCCGCAGGAGCTGGTACCGGCCGGGCAGACGCCCGCCAGCTGGTTGCGTGCGTTGACCGAACAGGGCCTGCGCTGGCGCTGGCCGCAGGCGGTTCCGCGCAAGGCGCGCGCGCTGGCCGACAAGGAGCTTGGCCTGATCGCCGAACTGGGCTACGAGGGATATTTCCTGACCGTGCACGACATCGTGCGCCACGCCCGCAGCCTCGGCATCCTCTGCCAGGGCCGCGGCTCGGCAGCGAACTCGGTGGTCTGCTATGCGCTGGGCATCACCGAGATCGATCCCGACCGGATCGGCATGCTGTTCGAGCGTTTCGTCTCGAAGGAGCGCGACGAGCCGCCGGACATCGACGTCGATTTCGAGCACGAGCGGCGCGAGGAGGTCATCCAGTACATCTTCCAGCGCTACGGCCGCGCCCGCGCCGCGCTCACCGCGGTGGCCAGCAGCTACCACGGCGCCGGTGCGATCCGCGACGTGGCCAAGGCGCTGGGGTTGCCGCCGGACCAGGTCGACACGCTGGCCGGCTGCGTGGGCCGCTGGAGCGATGCGTTGCCGCCGCCGGAGCGCCTGCGCGAAAAGGGCTTCGACCCCGACAGCCCGCTGTTGCGGCGGGTGCTGGTGCTGGCGGGGGAGCTGGTGGGCTTCCCGCGCCACCTATCGCAGCATCCGGGCGGGTTCGTGATCTCCGAGCAGCCGCTGTCCACCCTGGTCCCGGTCGAGAACGCGGCCATGGACGGGCGCACCGTGGTGCAGTGGGACAAGGACGACCTCGATGCAGTCGGGCTGCTCAAGGTCGACATCCTCGCGCTGGGCATGCTCACCGCGCTGCGGCGTTGCTTCGACCTGCTGCGTGCCCACCACGGGCGCGACCTGTCGCTGGCGACGATCCCGGCGGAAGATCCCGCCACCTACGACATGATCTGCCGCGCCGACACCATCGGCGTGTTCCAGATCGAATCGCGCGCGCAGATGGCGATGCTGCCGCGGCTGCAGCCGCGCACCTTCTACGATCTGGTGATCGAGGTGGCGATCGTGCGCCCGGGGCCGATCCAGGGCGACATGGTGCATCCCTACCTGCGCCGGCGTACCGGCGAGGAACCGGCGCGTTATCCCTCGAAGGAACTGGAGCGCGTGTTCGAGCGCACGCTGGGCGTGCCGCTGTTCCAGGAGCAGGTGATGGAGTTGGCCATCGTCGCCGCGGGCTACACGCCCGGCGAGGCCGATGACCTGCGCCGTTCGATGGCGGCATGGAAGCGCCACGGCGGGCTGGAACACCATCGCGACAAGCTGACCGCCGGCATGCTGGCGCGAGGCTACGGCGCCGGATTCGCGGCGCGCATCTTCGAGCAGATCAAAGGCTTCGGCAGCTACGGCTTCCCGGAGTCGCACGCGGCCAGCTTCGCCCTGCTCACCTATGCCAGCAGCTGGCTCAAATGCCACCATCCCGCGGCTTTCACCTGCGCCCTGCTCAACAGCCAGCCGATGGGGTTCTACAGCCCCGACCAGCTGCTGCAGGATGCGCGCCGGCACGGGGTGGAAGTGCGCCCGGTCGACGTGCGCCACAGCGGCTGGGCGTGCAGCCTGGAGGCCGATCGGCATGGCGCGTTCGCATTGCGGATGGGGCTGTGCATGGTGAAGGGCTTCAACGAGGACAGTGCGCGGTGGATCGAACGGGCGAGGGCGACGCAGGCCTTCGCCGACGTCGCCGATCTGGCCGAGCGCGCCAGGCTGGACAGCCGTGCCCGCGAAGCGCTGGCCGACGCCGGCGCGCTGCGCGGGTTGGCCGGTCATCGCCATCGTGCGCGCTGGGAGGTGGCCGGCGTGGAGGAACAGCGTCCCTTGCTGGGTGCGGCGACGCAGCCGCGCGAGGGCCAGGTGGCACTGCCGCTGCCGACGGCCGGCGAAGACCTGTTCGCCGATTACGCCACCGTGGGCACCACGCTTGGCCGGCACCCGCTGGCGCGCCTGCGCGCGCAGCTGCGGGCGCGTCGCTGCCGCAGCTCGCGGGAGCTGCCGCGGATTCCGTCAGGCCGGCACATCGCCGCAGCCGGGCTGGTGGTGGGGCGCCAGCGTCCGCAGACCGCCAGCGGCGTCACCTTCGTGACCCTGGAAGACGAGCACGGGATGATCAACGTGGTGGTCTGGAAGCAGGTGGCCGACCAGCAGCGGCAGCCGTTCCTGGAGTCGAAGTTGATGATGGTGGAGGGGCGGCTGGAAGCCGAACACGGCGTGCGCCACCTGATCGCCAGGCGCCTGCATGACCTGACTCCGCTGCTCGGCAGCCTGGACGTGCGCAGCCGCGATTTCCACTGAGCGCGCGGCAGGCCGTCGACCCGTGATCGTGCCGGCATCGAGGCCACTGCGCGGCTTGCGACAGGCAACAAAAAAGCCCGCTTGCGCGGGCTTCTTCAGAACCACTGTGGTGCCCAGGAGAGGACTCGAACCTCCACGGTTTTACCCGCTAGTACCTGAAACTAGTGCGTCTACCAATTCCGCCA
>JAANMY010000139.1_pt1 | contig 97552 bp, 85 predicted proteins | sample 7279691 | NCBI WGS metagenome assembly JAANMY01 (sample SAMN14094543, study PRJNA606508) | bioreactor metagenome | isolation source: A lab-scale SPAN reactor treating ammonium-rich wastewater day 388 | place: Ireland: Galway | collected 2018-02-07 | reverse complement strand
CGATTTCGGCATCAATCCCGGCGTCATGCTGTCCTTCCTCGCATTTGAAACCGATTTCGGCCAGGTGCAGGGCGACATCAACACCGCCAACGCGCTGGCGACGCTGGCGCATGACTGCCGCCGCCCGCAGCTTTTCCGCCCGCAGATCATCGCCATGGCCGAACTCTATCGCCGGGGCGAGATCGATCCGGCAACCACGGTCGGCGCCTGGGCGGGCGAGATCGGCATGGTCCAGATGCTGCCGCGCGACATCCTGACGCTGGGCGTCGATGGCGACGGCGACGGGCATGTGGATGTGCGCGGCTCGATGCCGGATGCCGTGCTGTCGGGGGCTGCGCTGCTGGCACACCACGGCTGGCGCCCCAACGAACCCTGGCTGATCGAGGTGGCGATTCCGCAAAACCTCGACCTGACCCGCACCGGATTGCGCACCCAGCTCAGCGTCTCCGACTGGGAACGCATGGGCGTGCAGGCGCGCGGCGTGGCGATGCCCTCGGGCCGCCTGCCCGCCTCGATCATCCTGCCGCAGGGGCACCGGGGCCCGGCCTTCATGATCTTCGAGAATTTCCGCGTGCTGTTCGAATGGAACCAGTCCTTCACCTATGTCGTGACGGCGGCCTATTTCGCCACCCGGATCGAGGGCGCGCCGGTCTATGACGCCCGCGACCCGCAGGAAGGGCTGGGGCGCGAACAGATGATGGATCTGCAGCGGCGACTGGCCCAGCGCGGCCATGACGTCGGCGCCATCGACGGCATCCTCGGCGCCGGCACCCGCGCCGCCGTGCAGGATGTGCAGGCCCAGGTCGGCCTGCCCGCCGACGGCTGGCCGACCGCCGAACTGCTGCGGCGGCTGTAAACACCGGCAGCGACAAACCGCGCCGCGTCGCGCTTTCCTCTTGCGGGACGGGGCGTGCGTTTCTTATGGTTCGGCTTGAACAACGACAGGGGGACTGCCTGATGGGACGCCGCGACGAATTGATCGCCAAATACGCCGACGACCTGCGCAACAAATGCGGGATGGAGCCGGATATGGCCCTCCTGACCAAGGTGACGATCGGCTGCGGTCCGTCCATCTATGATGCCGATGCGGCGACCGTCGCGGCCAGCCAGCCCGCCGAAATCGAAACGGTCAAGCAGAAGTATCTGGTCAAGAAACTGGGTCTGGCCGATGGCCCGGCGCTGGACGAGGCCATTCAGGCGGTGATCGCCACCTATGGCAAATCCGAGCGCAACAAATATCGCGCCGTGGTCTATTACATGCTGTGCAAGCATTTCGGCAAAGAAGCCGTCTACGCCTGACAGGTGCCTCTCGCGCGGCATTTGACTGAAATGCCGCGCACTTGCGCTTTGCCTCGATCACGCCGCTGTGGCAGGGTAATTCCGTGGGCCAGGATGGCCCGGGACATATCCGGTTTCACGTGTGGTGCGAAGGGCACGTGGGAAGATGGGGGGTTCCGGGCGACCGGAATCCCCCATTGATTTTCCCTACAGATCGCCAAATCCGAACCGGTCGTAATCACGCTGATACGCGGCCCGCGCCAGATCCTGCATGTCCCGGTCCAGAATCGCCTCCAGCGGCAGACCGCCCTCGGCCTCCGGGGTCAGCACCGGCGCAGGCCGCCCCATCCGCTGCGCCAGACGCGCCAGATCCTCGGCCAGTTCCGCCTCGCGCAGGATCAGATCCGGCTGGATCACCTGCGCATACCCGTCCAGCAGCGCCGCCTGCGTCGCCCACATCGGCCAGGGCTGCAACCCGGTCTGACCGGAGATCGACGCCCGGCAGAATCGCAGATAGGCCTTGAAGGCGGCGGCATGGGCGCCAACCGTCAGCGGCCCGTCATCGAGCGGCGTATCGAAAAGCCGCGCCATATGCTCGCGCACCGCGGCAACCTCGCCCGTCAGCACCCGGCGCTTGAACACCGAATGCGCGCGGCGCAGCGGGTGGCGCAGCACGGTAAAGGCGCGAAACCCGGGATGGGCGCGGCGCCAGCGATCCAGCCGCCCCTCGTCGAAATCGCCGGGCAGGTCGGCGGGCGTTGCGCCATCCAGCGCCGCCAGCCAGTCCAGCACCGCCGCCTCGGGCGCACCGCGCAGCGGCAGGAACACCAGCGGCGAGCCCGCCGCGGCGCGGATCGTCGGCAGCATCGGCCCGCGCCGCACCTCGAAATTCGGCGTGCGCGTCAGATCGAACCGGTCGATCCGCGCCATCGCCTCGGCCACCGCCTGCGGGTTGGTCAGCTTCTCGGTCAGCGGCTCGGGGTTCTGCTTTTTCAGCGCCCGCGGCAATTCGCTGATCCGCGACGGCACGCCCAGCCAGCGCACCAGCCCGTTGAGCACCTCCAGATCGTTGGCATCGTCATAGCCGATATAGAACGCGCTCTGCCCCGTGACCTGCAACCGGTTCAGGATCTCGATCTGCGTCGCCTGCACCCGGCCCAGATGCTCTTCGAATTCGGTCGCGTCGAAACTCACCTGCGTCTGGCGGCGGTTCTTGACGTCGCCCAGCTTCCACTGGTTGGTGGCCGCGGCGATCTTGCGCGAGACATAGCTGTCCAGCGGATTGCGGGTCAGCACGATCTTGGCGCAGGCGGTATCGGCCAGAACATGCTCGCGGATGCGGCGGTCATGGTCGTGAAACAGCCGGAACCCCGCCATCCGCGCCCCCCCGGCCCGCACCGCCATCATCAGCCGCCAGGGGTCTTGCTCGCGCTCGGCATAGGTGATGCCCTTATAGCTTTCGGTGCCGGGGGCGTTGATGAAGCCGGGGTTGAACAATTCGCCGTGGCACTCGACGCCGTCAAAGGCATTCAGGTTCGATTCCAGCAGGTTCGAGCCCGTGCGCATTTCGGCCAGAACCACGAAATAATCAAAGGCCATGCGTCATTTCATCCGATGCGAGGGGTCGGGCAAGGCCGGATTCTGCGGGAAATCGCCCATCAGCACCGGCTGCATACCCTGATTGCGCAATTCCTGCAGAAAGCTGCCAAAGCCCTTCAGATCGACCAGATCGGGAATTCGCATCAGCCGCGCCTGCGAATGCGGGGCGATTTCGTCGAACAGGGTGTGCAGCGGTTCGGCGGGGTTTTCGAGGAATTCGGCCATGGTCCAGATGCGAATGCGCGCCCGGGTCTGCGGCGAATGCAGGATGTCGAGCATCTTCGATTCGATCCGCTGCAACCGCGCCGCCTCGCGCCGCAAGCTGGCGAAATCGCCGCCCGACCGGTACAACGGCACCGCCCAGGCCCCGGAGATCACCGAAATCTGCGCGTTGGAATCGGTGGCCATGAACCACAGCAGATCAAAGCCCGGCCCCTGCGTATCGCCCGGGCCGAACTGAAAACACTGCCGCTCGCCGCGCGTGGCCCACAAGAGATTGGTCAGAAAGGCGCGCGGGTTGTAATCGCGCAGCTTGGCGTTGTCCGACAGCCCGCCGGTGAACACCTTTTCGCGCCCGGCGAATTCCGCCTTGTGCGGGGCGAACAGATGGCCGTGCACCCGGCAATTGGCCACCGCCGCCAGCCAGCCCTCGAAATCCTGAAACACCTCGGCAAAGCCCTGAAACACGGAATAGGGCTCGGCCGTCTTGCCGTTCTCGCGGTTCTTGACCGGAAAGCGGCTGGCCATGTACAGCCCGGCCCGCCCCCGCACCCGCTGCGCCGTGGCGCGGGCGAAATGGCGGTCGATGCGGCTGGGCTGGGGTTCGGCATCCGAACCCGCCGGACGCGGGGCCAGGAAATGCTGATACAGCCGGTCCGCCCCCGGCCAGATCTTGCGCGCCATGAAGCAATCGGACCGCCGCAGCAATTGCAGATGGTCGTCATAGAACACATGCGGCTTGCCCTGATGATCGAACTTGCCCAGCGTCAGCGAGCGGCTTTCGATCCGGCGGGAAAACAGCCGGGCGAGGGTCTGGAAATAGCTTTCGTCCGGAATCCAGACCCGGCGGAAATAGCGGTCATAGACCGGGCGCAGCGGATCGGTCAGGATCGCCTGCAGCGTCTGCCGCGTCAGGCACCACCATTGCGAGCCGATATGCGGCACGATGCCATCGGGAATGTCGCGCGACACCCGCAGCAGGCGCTGGGCATCGACCAGCCGGTCGAACAGCCATTTGCGCCGCTTGAAGGCGACCGGGAACCACAGCGTGAACCGCTCCTCGCTCAACCCGCCCTTGGTCCAGTTCACATCGGCCACGTTCACCGATTCGATGAAATCGGTATCGGGATGCCGCGCCAGCCAGGCTTCCAGCTCGGCCAGCGGCCTGAGCGGCAGACAGGCGCCTGACGCGGCATAGACCCGCTCGACGCCGGGAAACTCGGCCAGCATCTGTTCGGCCGCCGTCTGCATCGCCGCCACCAGCGACCAGGTGCCCCATTCGCAGCGATGGCGCTTGCAAAACCGCACGTCCGGCAGATCGGCCAGCGCCCGCACCAGCCCGTCATAGGCCGCCGCCGGGCTGCGCGCATCGACATGGATCACCACCGGGCTGCCCGCCTGCGCGATGAACCGCGCCACCTGCCCCGCACGTTCCAGCGCGTTGTGAACCAGCAGCACAAAGCCCAGTTTCGCGCTCATGCCCAGTTCCCCTTGGACATCAGGCCCATGATCTCCAACTGGCGCCAGTTGATGAAGCGTTCCGACCATTTGGTCCACAGGTCGGTGCTGTCATCCATGCCCCGCGCATAGGCCTGGTATTCGCGCCCGTCGGCGTAATGCTGGCTGCGCGACAGTTCCTCGGCGGCCTTGTCGCCCAGCGTGGCGAGGAATTTCGCATGCATCAGACAGCCCGAGGCCTTCTCGCCGCCCAGCGTGTCATAGGTCAGGTTCAGCCCGCGCGGCAGCAGCATATGGGTCGAACTGACATAGGCAAAGCTGCGGTGCCATTTCACCAGCGGGATCTTGTTCAGCGCCGGGGCCGCGCGCGGCTGGTCGGCAAAGAACTGCCGCGCCCGCGGCCCGCCCTGAATCCACAGGTTGCGATAGCGGCTGTTGCGGGTGATCGCGTAATTGGCGCTGTCGAACCAGCCGGCGATCTCCAGCGGGTTCTGCCCCGGGGTGCAGGGATGCGCATTGACCGGCCCCTTGGGATAGACATCCAGCAGCAGCGTGCCGAAACTGCGCAGCCCGGCGTCGTCCAGCCAGTCGGTCAGCGCCCGCAGCGGGCGCGTGTCGCAAAACGGGTACAGAAAGAACTCGTCCACATCGACCACCAGCGCCCAGCGCCCATGCGCATGCCGCCTGAGCAGCGCATTCATCCAGTCCATGCCAAAGCGCGAATCCCGGTAGCTGGCCGTGGTGCGCCAGACCGAGGCATCGGGCTGCGCCGCCAGATATTCCGCCGAACCATCGTCCGACCCGTTATCGACGAACAGGAAATGCTCGACGCCCAGATCGCGGTAGTACTTCAGGAAATACGCCAGCCGCGGCTGTTCGTTGCGCAGGGTGGCGAACAGCAGGATCGAGCGTTTGCCCAGCCTCTCCGTGCGGTCGGCAAGGGCGGTCAGCTCGCGCCCCTTGCGGCGGGCCCGCAACAGCCAGCGCTTGCGCATCCAGCGCAGGCGGTATGACGTCAGAACTCCCAACCGGACACCCATAACCAACACCGTGATTCGTCTGGGATACCCCGGACCGAATCAGGATCAAACCGAAAACTTCCGCCCTGCCCGTTCACCCCCAACCCCCGCGCGACATCAGCCCCTCGGCCTCGATCTGCCGCCAGCCGCGATAGGCGCTCGAGGCCGGGGTCCACAGATCTGGTGCTGCGATCAGCGCGTCATAATAGCCGTCAAACGCCCCCGGCTCGCCGAAATGCTGGCGGCGGGTCTTTTCCTCGGCCGATTTTGCGCCGATCCCCGGCAGGAATTTGGTGTGCAGCAACACGCCCGACAATTTCTCGCCACCCGCCTCGTCATAGATGCGGTTCAGCGGGCGCGGCAGCAGGGTGTGGGTGGAATTCACATAGGCATAGCGCCAGTGCCATTTGACCAGCGGCACCTTGGTCAGCGTCGGCCCGCGTTCGGGCGTCTCGGCCAGAAACATCCGCGGGCGCGGCCCGCCCTGAATCCACAGCGCCCCCAGATCCGGCTTGCGCGTAATGGTGTAATTGGCGCTGTCGTACCAGCCCAGCGCCTCGACCGGGTTCTGCCCGGGCCGATAGACCACCGAATCCAGCGGCCCCTTCGGATAGAGATCCAGCATCAGCGCGCCAAAGGCCGCTTCCCCCTCGCCCTCCAGAAAATCGCACAGCGCGGGCAGGGGGCGACTGTCGTGATGCGGATAGACCAGCAATTCATCGGCATCCACCGTCAGGCACCAATGCCCGGCGCCATGGCGCATCAGCAGGGCCTGCAGCCAATCCATGCCAAAGCGCGCCTTGCGGTAGCTGGCGCGCGTGTGCCACAGCGATACGTCGGGCTGCGCGCCCAGATACTCGCGCCCGCCGTCGTCGCTGTCATTGTCGACGATCAGGAACTGCCGGACGCCCAGTGCGCGGTAATGCTGCAGGAAATAGGGCAGGCGCTGCGCCTCGTTCCTCAGGGTGGTAAAGGCCAGAATATCGCCACGCCGGATCGCCTCGGTCCGGTCCACCAGCGCGCTCAGCTCGCGGCGTTTGCGCAGGGCACGGGCCAGCCGTAGCTGCCGCTTGCGCCGCCACCCATAGGCCTGCCACAGATCGCCGGTGATGCCCATCTCGCCCCTTTTGCGCGTCATCTTGCCCTAAATACTCGCGGGGGTGAATTCGCCAAAGGCGAAGAGGGGGCACAGGCCCCCTCTCTTTTTTTCTGCCGCTACGGGGTGGCTTATTCCGCCGCCTGCCGCATCGCCATCATGTCATAGATATAATCTTCCAGCTCGTCGCGCAGATCGGCGCGGGCCAGACCAAAGGCAACCGTCGCCTGCAGGAACCCGGCCTTCGAGCCGCAGTCGAACCGCTGACCCTGGAAGCGATAGCCATAGACATTGTTACGCTGGTCGATCTGCTTGGCGATCGCATCGGTCAACTGGATCTCGCCACCGGCGCCGGTGGTGGCGTTGTCGAGGTTCCTGAGCACCTCGGGCGACAGGATATAGCGGCCGATCACCGCCAGGTTGGACGGCGCGGTGCCCGGTGCGGGCTTTTCGACCATGCCGCGAACCGGCAGTACCGGGCTGATCCCGGCGGGCACATCCAGCACACCGTAAGACGAGGCCTTGTCGGCCGGCACTTCCATCGCCGCGACCATGTTGCCGCCGGTCTCGGCATAGGCCTCGACCATCTGTTTCAGGCAGGGCTTTTCGGCGGCGATGACGTCATCGGGCAGCAGCACGGCAAAGGGCTCGTTGCCGATCAGATGGCGGGCGCACCAGACCGCATGACCCAGGCCCAGCGGCTGGTTCTGGCGCACATAGGCCATGGCACCGCTGTCCATGTTGGTGGCGTTCAGGATTTCCAGCAGATCGTGCTTGCCCTTGGCCCGCAGCGAGCTTTCCAGCTCGGGCGCCCGGTCAAAGTAATCCTCCAGCGCGCTCTTGCCGCGCGAGGTGACGAAGATGAATTCGGTGATCCCGGCTTCGCGGGCCTCGTCGATCGCGTATTGGATCAGCGGGCGGTCCACCAGCGTCAGGATCTCTTTCGGAACGGCTTTGGTCGCGGGCAGGAAACGGGTGCCCATGCCGGCGACGGGAAATACGGCCTTCGTGACTTTGTTCTGCATCTGACGTTCCACCTTGCTGTCCATGACGGCTTTCTGCCCGTCTACAAGGAGGTTAATGATTGGTAATCAGGGCGCGTTTGTGGCCCGAAAGCGGGAAATTGATGCTCATTTGGCGAAAAATGTCTGGCGCCTGCCGCGGCGCGGCATTCCGGCGCCAGACCGAAGCCTCAGCGCAGAATCACCCCGGGCGCCAGAACCAGAAAGAACGGGTTCTCATAGCCCGGCTTGCCATAGGTCAGCGGCGTCTGGTCATCGAACCGCAGCACCTGCCCGCCTGCGCCCAGCACCACCGCATGCCCGGCGGCGGTATCCCATTCCATCGTCCGGCCGAGGCGCGGATAGAAATCGGCCTCGCCACTGGCGACCAGGCAGAATTTCAACGACGACCCGGCGCTTTTCGCGTCCTTGACGGCATAGCGGTTGATATAGGCGTCGGTCGCCGCATCGCGGTGCGATTTCGACGCCACCACCATCAGCGCCGCATTGTCGGGCTGGCTGACCCGCAGGGGCCGCAGGCTGCCGTCGGCCAACTCCTCGACGCTGGCGCCATCGGCCCGCGTGTAGAACAGCCGCCCCTGCGCCGGGGCATAGACCACGCCGCGCACCGGCACCCCGTTTTCGACCAGCGCGATGTTGACGGTGAAATCCCCGCGGCGCTGGACGAATTCCTTGGTGCCATCCAGCGGATCGACGATGATGAACCGGTCGGCCTGAATGCTGTGCGATTCCGCCATCTCTTCGGTGACAACGGCGACCCCGGGAAAGGCCAGCGCCAGCTCGGCGCGGATCAGCGCATCGGCGGCCTCGTCGGCCTCGGTCACGGGCGAGTTGTCAGACTTGGCGCGGGATTCGAAATCGGGGCGGGCATAGACCGCCATGATGACCGCGCCAGCCTTCAGGGCGATGGCGCGAAACGCCTTCTCAATCTCTTGATGCAACTCTGCGGGCATGAAAACTCTCTCCTTCCGGGGCCGTGTTGATCGGCGCTGGCTTTGGCCTTATCCTTGCCCGGGGGCGGAAGGCAATCGCCGGTCCCGGCAAAGGGCAAGGAATCGCGTCGATGCTCAGTAACCGCAACCAGGACGCCTGGTTCGCTTCGGCCTTCACCATCCTTGAACTGATCTATCATTCCGCCGTCCGCTCGGTGCGCAACGCGCATGGCAACGCCATGCTGGGGCTGGTCCTGAACATCGTGCAGACCATGATGCTGGTCGGCGTGTTCTATGCGATGTACTATTTCATCGGCTTTTCGCAAAACGGCATCCGCGGCGATTTCCTGCTGTATCTGATGACCGGCGTTTTCCTGTTCATGTGCCACGTCAAGGCAATGGGTGCGGTGGTGGCCTCGGAGGGGCCGACATCGGCGATGATGAAACACGCGCCGATGAACACCATCGTCTCGATCGGCGCCGCCGCGCTGGGCGAGCTGTACGTCCAGATCCTGTCGATGATCGTCGTGCTGTTCCTCTATCATGCCGCCTGGAAACCGCTGGTGATCCACGATCCGCTGGGCGTTTTGCTGATGATGCTGCTGAGCTGGTTTTCCGGCGTGGCGCTGGGCACGATCTTTCTGGCGGCAAAGCCCTGGGCGCCGAAATTCGTCAATCTGCTGTCGCAGATCTATTCGCGCACCAACATGTTCGCCTCGGGCAAGATGTTCGTGGCCAATTCGCTGCCCGGCTTCATGCTGCCCTATTTCAGTTGGAACCCGCTGTTCCACACCATCGACCAGGCGCGCGGCTTTGCCTTTCTCAACTATAACCCGCATTACACCAACACGATCTATCCGCTGGCGATCACCTTTGCCGCGCTGTTGATCGGGCTGATGGGCGAATTCTATACCCGCCGCCGCGCCTCGCTGAGCTGGGGCGCCAAGGCCTGAGGCCGCTTATGCGCTCGTGATCGGCGGATCGGCAAAATCGTGCTAATCTGCTTTCCGGCGGATCGGCGGTTGCGCCGCGACATCCCCGCCGCTTTTTCAGACGAGGTTTTCCCATGATCCGACTTTTCATCCTGCTGTTTGCCCTTTTCACCGCCCAGTCCGCCGCCGCGCAGGATTTCCCGGCGCTGTTTCGCGTTACCGGCGTGTCGCACGGCGATGTGCTGAACATCCGCGCCGAGCCCTCGGCCCGGGCGCGGATCGTCGGCAGTTTCGCCCGCACCGCCGGCGGAATCGAGGTGATCGGCCTGTCCGAAGACCGCAGTTGGGGGCTGGTGCGCATCGACGAGGGGATCGGCTGGTCCTCGATGCGCTATCTTTCCGCCGAACGCACCGACACCTGGCGCGACGGCCAGCAGCCGCTGACCTGCCTTGGCACCGAACCTTTCTGGACGCTGAACCTGTTCCTGCCGTCGAACCGCGCCGAATTCGTCGGGCTCGATACCTCGTTCGAGATCCGCACCGACGCGCCGCGCCTGCCCTCGACCCAGTTCCCGCCGACGCTGGCGCTGCCCTTCGACGGCGCCCGCAGCGGCGTCGCGGTGATCCGCAACGGCGTCTGTTCGGACGGGATGAGCGACCGGCTCTATGGGCTGGAAACGCAGATCTACTGGCGCGGCAACCCGCAGGGCCTGACCGGCTGCTGCCTGCTGGGGCGCTGAGCTTGCCTTTCGGGCCGCGGCGCGGATAGATCGCGCTGTCAACGAACAGGTGCCCATGCCCACGCTCTTCATCGATGCCGACGCCTGCCCGGTGCGCGACGAATCGCTGCGTGTCGCGCTGCGGCACGGGGTTTCGGTGGCCATCGTCTCGAACGGGGGCATCCGGCCGGTCGATCACCCGCTGGTGCGCAATGTCTATGTCGATCATGGCGCCGACGAGGCCGACAAATGGATCGCCAACGAAAGCGGGCCGGGTGATGTGGTGGTGACTGCCGACATCCCGCTGGCCGCGCGCTGCATCGACACCGGGGCGCGGGTGCTCAAACACGACGGCAGCGAGCTGACGGCGGTGAACATCGGCCACGTTCTGGCCATGCGCGACCTCGCCGCCGATCTGCGCGCCGCCGATCCGTTCCGCCAGGGTTCGGGCAAGGCCTTCGGCCCGCGCGACCGCTCGCGCTTTACCCAGGCACTGGAACGCCTGCTGTCGGTGCGCCGGTGAGCAAACCCCTGTCGGCCCCGCTGATCGGCGCGCTCTGCGCGGTGGGGGCCTCGGCGGCGTTCACCCTCAACGACATGTCGGTCAAGTTCCTGTCGGGCGATTACCCGCTGCACGAGGTGATCCTGGTCCGCTCGCTGGTCGCCATGGCGATTCTGCTGGTGGTGATCGTGCCGCTGTCGGGCGGCTATGGCCTGCTGCGCACCCGCCAGCCGGGCAAACACGCGCTGCGCGGTTTCTTCGTGGTGTTTTCCAACCTGTGTTTCTTTGTCGCGCTGGCGGCGATGCCGATTGCCGATGCCACGGCGATCTTTTTCGTCAGCCCGCTGATGATCGGGCTGTTTTCCGTGGTGTTTCTGGGCGAAAGGGTCGGCCCGCATCGCTGGGCCGCCATCGCCGCCGGACTGATCGGCGCGCTGGTGATGATCCGCCCGGGCAGTGACACCTTTTCCCCCATCGCGCTGATGCCTTTGCTGGCGGCGGCGGGCTATGCCGGGCTGCACACGATGACCCGGCGGCTGGGCATGGGCGAAAAAGCCGCGACCATGGCGTTTTATATCCAGCTCACCTTTCTGGGATTCAGTACCGCTTTCGGCCTTGTTGCCGGGGGCGGCGGCTTTGCGCCCGAAGGCGACAGCCTTGCGCTGAATTTCCTGCTGCGCGCCTGGATCTGGCCGCAGCCGGACGATCTGCCGTTCTTTCTGCTGGCGGGAACCGGAACCGCGCTGGGCGGGCTGCTGATCTCGCAGGCCTACCGGCTGTGCGAGGCGGCGCTGGTGGCGCCGCTGGAATATGTCGCCATGCCGATGGCGATCCTTTGGGGGCTGATGGTTTTTGGCGAATGGCCCGATGCCGTCGGCTGGAGCGGAATTTCGCTGATCCTGGGCGCCGGAATTTACATGATCTGGCGTGAAACCCGGAATGCCGGTTCCTGAGGTTTTGCAGTTTGCAATTGACGGTGAAATCGGGAACGTGCAAACCAAAGCCCATAGATCAATTCCAGCGAACAGGATATCAGAATGATCGATCTCGAAGGACTCTCCCTCAAGGAGCTCAAGCAGCTTCAAAAGGACGTCGAGACGGCGATTACCGAATTCAAGGATCGTGAACGCCGTAAGGCCTTGGCGGAAGTCGAGGCTTTCGCCCGCGAGCGCGGCCTGTCGCCTGCCGACCTTTCGGAACTGACCACCCGGCGCACCCGTAAATCGGCCGCGCCGAAATACGCCAATCCCGCCGATGCCTCGCAAACCTGGACCGGCCGCGGCCGTCGTCCGCGCTGGATCGAGGCGGCGCTGGCCGATGGCAAGTCGCTCGACGACATGCTGATCTGACAGCGCCAGTCCGATATTTGCGACGATTGCTGAAAACGGCGGCCATTGGCCGCCGTTTTTTCAACTCCAGGTGGGATGAAACTTGCCGCCGGGTGAAAGCGTAAAAATCTCGCAACCCGTGGCTGTCACGCCGACCGAATGTTCGAACTGCGCCGACAGCGATTTGTCGCGCGTCACCGCCGTCCATTCATCGGCCAGCACCTTGGTTTCCGGGCGGCCCAGATTGACCATCGGCTCGATGGTAAAGAACATGCCCTCTTCCAGCACCGCCTCGCGCCCGGGACGGCCGTAATGCAGCACATTGGGCGGCGCGTGAAACACCCGCCCCAGCCCGTGCCCGCAGAAATCGCGCACCACCGACATGCGCTGCGCCTCGACATAGCTCTGGATCGCATAGCCGATGTCGCCAAAGGTATTCCCCGGCTTGACCGCTTCGATCCCCAGCATCAGCGAATCATGCGTCACGTGGATCAGCCGCTCGGCCTTGCGGCTCAGCGATCCGGCAACATACATCCGCGAGGTATCGCCGAACCAGCCGTCCACGATCACCGTCACGTCGATGTTGAGGATGTCACCGTCCTTGAGCTGCTTGTCGCCCGGAATACCGTGGCAGACGACGTGATTCACGCTGATGCAACTGGCGTGCTGATAGCCGCGATAGCCGATCGTCGCCGAGGTGACGCCGTGGGCGGCGATCATCGCCTCGATCTGGCGGTCGATCTCGCCGGTGGTCTGGCCGGGAAAGACATGCGGGGCAATATCGTCGAGGATCTGCGCCGCCACCTGGCCAGCCCTGGCCATCCCGGCGAAATCCTCGGGATCATGCAGGCGAATGCCCTCGCGGGTGACGGAGCCTTTCTTGTCGTACACGGGCGCAGACCTCTGTTGTTCAGGCCCTAGATAGGCGCGAATCGGGAAAAACACCAGACGGCGGGCCGGATTGCGGGCCGGGATCGATAGGCACCGGCCTGGTGACGCGAACCCCCAGCGGCGAGACCGCCGTACCCAGCGCCAGCATCCGCACCCCGGCGGCGCGCGCAAGGTCAAAGGCGCGCGCATAGGCCGGGTCGATATCGGCGGCGATGCGCACCCGCGCCACATCGTCGCGCGCCAGCAGATACAGCATCGCCGCCGGGCGCCCGGCCCGGGCCGCCTCGGTCAGTTCCTGCAAATGGCGGGTGCCGCGCGCTGTCACGCTGTCGGGAAATTCGCCCCAGCCGCCCCGCGCCAGCGTCACGCTCTTCACCTCCAGCAGCGTGCCGTCGCCCAGCACGAAATCGACGCGCGATCGCTCGCCCATCCGCACCTCGGCGCGAAAATCCCCGGCGTCCAGAAACCCGCCCCGCAGCGCCCCCGCCACCAGCCGGTTGGCCATGCCGGTATCCACAACCGCCGTTCCGGTGCCGGTTTCGACCAGCTTCCAGGCCCAGCGCAGTTTGCGTTTCGGATCGTCGTTGCCCTCGATCCAGCAGGTCATGCCGGGATCGGCCATGCCCAGCATCGACCCGGGATTGGCGCAATGCGCCGTCACCACCGCACCGTCCAGCTCCATATCCGCCAGAAACCGCTTGTAGCGGCGCAGCAGGCGGGCGCGGATCAGCGGGCGGGCAAACTCCATCCCGCTGTCCTAGCGCCGATTGGAAACCCCGCGCAACCGCGCTAACGTCCTGCCAAAGCAAAGAGGTCATCATGGGCAACCCCACCGCCGCCATGCTCGTCATCGGGGACGAGATCCTGTCGGGCCGCACGCGCGACACCAACACCAACCATCTGGCGCAGGCGCTGACGGCGCGCGGCATCCGCCTGCGCGAGGCCCGCGTGGTCGCCGATGACCATGACGCCATCGTGCAGGCGGTGAACGCCCTGCGCGCCGCGCATGACCATGTGTTCACCTCGGGCGGGATCGGGCCGACGCATGACGACATCACCGCCGATGCCGTCGCCGCCGCCTTTGGCGTCCGGATCGACCTGCGCGAGGATGCCCATGCCATCCTGCGCGCGCATTACCAGCGCACCGGGCTGGCGCTGAACGAGGCGAGGCTGCGCATGGCCCGCATCCCCGACGGTGCGTTGCTGATCGACAACCCGATTTCCGCCGCCCCCGGATTCACGCTGGGTAATGTGCATGTCATGGCCGGGGTTCCGGCGATCTTCGAGGCGATGGTGGCCGGCGTCCTGCCCACGCTCACCGGCGGCGACCCGCTGCTCAGCCAGATGATCGACGTGCAGCGCGGCGAGGGCGAGATCGCCCAGCCGCTCAAGGAACTCGCCGCGCGCTTTCCCGATCTGTCGTTCGGCTCGTATCCCTATCAGCGGGGCGGCGCCTATGGCACGCAACTGGTGGTGCGCGGCACCGACCCGGGGCTGCTGGACGCCGCGGTGGTGGAATTGTCGAAACTGGCCGCCCGCCCATGAGCGCCGATCTCTTCGACGTGCTCGAGGCCACCTGGCCCGCCGCCGCCAGCCGCCGTATCGGCCCGTTCCGGCTGCGCGACGGGGCGGGTGGCGGCAAGCGGGTCAGCGCCACGCTGCTGGAGGGGGATTTCACCGACGCCGCCTTTGACGCCGTCGCCGGTCAGCCGCTGTTCCAGCTCCGCCCGGGGCAGGACGCGCTCGATGCCGCGCTGGCGGCGCGCGGCTACGCCGTGGTCGATCCCACCGTCCTCTATACCGCGCCGGTCGAGGCCCTGGCCGAGGCTCCGCGCCCCGTCGCCCTGCCGACGATCTGGCCGCCGCTGGCGATCCAGCGGCAGATCTGGGCCGAGGGCCATGTCGGCCCCGAACGCCTCGCCGTCATGGACCGCGCCTGCGCACCCAAGACCAGCTTCATCGCCCGGTTCAAGGACCGCGCCGCCGGTGTCGGCTTTGTCGCCATCCACCAGGGCATTGCCATGCTGCATGCGCTGCATGTCGATCCCGCCTTCCGCCGCCAGGGCATCGCCCGCTATATGGTGCGCGGCATGGCGCATTGGGCGCAGGCGCAGGGCGCCAGCAGCTTCGCGCTGGCCGTGACGCAGGGGAACAGCGGCGCGCGCGCCCTTTACGAGGCGCTCGGCATGACCGAGGCTGGCGCCTATCACTACAGGGAGCACCGCCCATGACCCGCATCTCCGCCTTGAACCTGCCGCCCGTCGATCCGCTGCCCGAATCGACGCAGCGATATTTCGACATCTGCCAGGAAAAGCTGGGCATGGTGCCGAATGTCCTGCTGGCCCATGCCTTCGACATCACCAAGCTGAACGCCTTCACGGCGATGTACAACGACCTGATGCTCGGCGCCTCGGGCCTCAGCAAGCTGGAACGCGAGATGATCGCCGTCGTGGTCAGCTCGATCAACCGCTGCTGGTATTGCCAGGTGGCGCATGGCGCCGCCGTGCGGGCGCTGGGCAGCCCGGCGCTGGGCGAGGCGATGGTGATGAACTGGCGCTATGCCCCGCTCGATGCCCGTCAGACCGCCATGCTGACCTTTGCCGAAAAGGCCACCAAGACCAGCGCCGAGATCGTCGAAGCCGACCGTCAGGCCCTGCGCGACGCCGGTTTCAGCGACCGCGACATCTTTGACATCGCCGCGACGGTGGGCTTTTACAACATGTCGAACCGCGTCGCATCAGCGATCGGCATGGAACCCAATCCAGAATATCATGCACAGGCACGCTGAATCGGGCTTGACGCCAGCGCAGCACTGAACAGGTTAAGCGAACTTTTCCCGCCAGCCTTCAGGTGTCGCATGTCCACAGCCAGCCGTGCCCCGCTCATCACCCCCGTCCTGATCGGCGGCTGCATCATCATCCTGATCGGCTTTGCCGCCCGCGCCTCGTTCGGGGTGTTCCAGATCCCCATCGCCGAGGAATTCGGCTGGATGCGCGCCGAATTCTCGCTGGCCATCGCCATCCAGAACCTGGCCTGGGGCATCAGCACCCCGTTCTTCGGCGCCATGGCCGAGCGTTTCGGCGACCGCAAGGCGATCATCGTCGGCGCGCTCCTTTATGCCGCCGGGTTGGTGCTGTCGTCCTATGCGGTGACGCCCGGCTCCATGCAATTGCTGGAAATCCTCGTCGGCTTCGGCATCGCCGGCACCGGTTTCGGCGTGATCCTCGCCGTGGTCGGCCGCGCCGCCTCGGATGAAAACCGCTCGCTGGCGCTGGGCATCGCCACGGCGGCGGGATCGGCCGGTCAGGTGATCGGCGCCCCGATCGCCGAGATCCTGCTGGCGTTCTACACCTGGCAGACCGTGTTCGTGATCTTTGCCGCGGCGATCCTGCTGTCGCTCTTTGCCCTGCCGATGATGCGCGCGCCGCAGATGGCCAGCCGCGCCGAGCTGGAGCAATCGCTGGGCAAGGCGCTGACCCAGGCCTTCCGCGATCCGTCGTTCACGCTGATCTTCCTCGGCTTTTTCTCCTGCGGCTATCAGCTCGCCTTTGTCACGGCGCATTTTCCCGCGCTGGTGACAGAGATGTGCGGCACCCCGGCCCCCGATGGCATGCTGGCCGCGCTGGGCATCACCACCACCTCGGCACTGGGCGCCGTGGCCATCGCCGTGATCGGCCTCGCCAATATCGTCGGGACGCTGGCCGCCGCCTGGGCGGGCAAACGCTGGTCCAAGAAATACCTGCTGGCCGGGATCTATCTGGCCCGCACCGTGATCGCCGCGGCCTTCATGCTGCTGCCGATCACCCCCGCTTCGGTGCTGCTGTTCTCGGTGGGGATGGGGGCGCTCTGGCTGGCCACGGTGCCGCTGACCTCGGGGCTGGTGGCGCATATCTACGGCATCCGCTACATGGGCACGCTCTACGGCATCGTCTTTCTCAGCCACCAGATCGGCGGGTTCCTGGGCGTCTGGCTGGGCGGCAAGCTCTATGACCTCTACGGCGATTACACCCTGGTCTGGTGGGTCGGCGTCGCGGTCGGCGCCTTCTCGGCGCTGGTGCATCTGCCGATCCGCGAACGGCCGCTGAATGCGCTGCCCGCATGAGGATCGTGTTCGACCTCGACGGCACGCTGATCGATTCCGCGCCCGACATCCACGCCGCCGGCAATGCGGTGCTCGAGGCCGAAGGCCTGCCGCCGATCCCCTACGATCAGGCGCGCAGCTTCATCGGCAACGGCGCCCGGCTGTTCATCGAACGGATGGAACGCGCCAGCGCCGGAACCACCGACCCGCTGCGCACCGAACGCCTGCGCCGCCTCTTCGCCATCCATTACGAGCGGGCGCATGCCCTGACCCGCGCCTATCCCGGCGTGCCGCAGGCGCTGGCCGCGCTGGGCGCTGCGGGCTGGCGGCTGGGCCTGTGCACCAACAAACCCATCGCCCCCACCCGCGCCGTGCTGGCGCATTTCCGCTGGACGCCGCTGTTCGCCACACTGGTCGGCGGCGACAGCCTGCCGGTGATGAAGCCCGATCCGGCACCGCTGCTCAAGGCGATGGCGGCGCTGGGCGAGGGGCCGGTGGTCTATGTCGGCGACAGCGAGGTCGATGCGGCGACGGCGCAGGCCGCGGGCGTGCCCTTCGCGCTTTATACCCTAGGCTACCGCAAGACCCCGGTGGACACCATCCCGCACACTGCCGCCTTCGATGACTGGGCCACCCTGCCCGATCTGGCCCGCCACCTGGCGCGCTGAGCCCGTCATCTTTGCTCGGTAAATATCCCGGGGGGAGCGCGCAGCGCGTGGGGGGCAGCGCCCCCCGAGGCGCGGCTCGCCCCCTCGATGGGGGCGAGCCGCGCCGCCTCACTCCAGCCCGGCAATCTCGCGCAGATCGTTCATCCGCCGCGCAAACACCGTCTCAAAGGAATTGGCGCGGGCAAATTCCACCGCCCGCGCCGAGGCGGCGATCACCGCCTCGCGGTCGCCGTGCAGCCGCGCCACCGCCCGCGCCAGCGCATCGGGGCGCCTGCCCACCGCCCAGCCCGCGCCCGACAATCCCTGCAGGCGCCGCCACATCCGGTTGCGATAGCCCAGGATCGGCAGCCCGCAGCCCAGCGCCTCGACATAGGCGCTCTGCGGCGTCGCCAGCCGCCAGGGCGCCAGGAACAGATCGGCGTTGCGGCGCAGATGCGGCACTAGCACCGGGTCGAACGGCCCCGGCGGCACCAGCGACACCTGCGCGCCCAGCCCCAGCCCGGCGATCCCGTCGGCGATCCGCCCCGCCAGCGGCCCGGCGCCGAACATTTCCAGCCGGAACGGCACGCCGCGCATCCGCAAAAGCTGCGCCATCGGCAAGAGATCGGCCACCCCCGACAGCGCATCCAGCCGCCCGAACCACACCAGCCGCAGCGGCCCCCCGGCGCGCAGCGCCGCGGCCCGCGCCTCCTGTTCGGCGGCCCGCACGATCATCGGCAGCCGCATCCGGTTGTCCAGATAGCGGATCGCCCGCGGGTTCAGCCGCCGATAGGCCTCATAGGCCGGATAGCCGTTGCAATGCATTCCGTCCGCCGCGCCCAGCGCGGCGCGCAGCCGCCGCTCCTGCCGCAGGTTCCACCAGCTCGCCCCCAGCCGCCGCCGCACCGAGGGGCTGGCCGCCAGCGCATGCGCCATCCGCCCGGCGAGCGGTTCCTCGATCGTATAGACCAGCTTGCCGAACCGCCCCCGCATCGCCTCGGGCAGATGCAGATATTGCATGTCATCGGCGGCGACATAGACCAGCGACGCCTGATCGAGCAGCAGCTCGGGCACCGGGGCGCCCGGGTCCAGCACGATCAGCTCGAACCCCAGTTGGCGGATCGAATAGCGCATCGGCAGATCGATCTGCGCCGCGCCGCGCCGCATCACGCAATGCACCGTGCCGGGCCAGAGCTGGCAATGCAGCTTCATCCCCTCGACAAATTTCACGTCGAGGATCACTTCTCCACCCGGCAATTCGATCAGCGGGGCGGGCGAGAGCATGATCAGCGAAGCCATTCCGGCGCCTGCGTCCCTTGGTTGCGCCGCCTGCGGCGACGGTTCAGGCAGAAAACTCTGGAAACCTTGGAAAAGTCCATCCTAAATTGACACTTGGCCGCCAAAGGAACCCGTCCCCATGCGTTTGCACCCGCTCTTGTCTGCCCTGCTGGCGGCCGTGCTGCTTGTGGCGCTGTCGCTGCCCGCCGCCGCCCGGATCGACACCGCCCCGCGCGAGGGGCGCCGCGCGCTGGGGCTCAATCTGGCCGAAGTCACCGGCTGGACCACCGAACTGCCGTTCATCGACGTGATGCGCAGCGCCTCGCGCTGGGTCGGGCATCTGCCCGGCCAATGGGGCGGGATGGAGGATCACGACCTGATGGCCGCCGGGGCGCTGGATACGCAGGGCTGGGTGGTGGCGATCCCGCGCGATGTGCGGCGGATCTCCACCTTCGTGCTGCAGGATCTGCCCGCCGGCATGACCTCGACCGCCGGGCGCTGGCATGCGCGCTGGGAGGGCAGCGCCCATCTGGGCTTTGCCGGTGCCGCGCGCAACGTGCGCTATGGCGACAACAGCGCCAGCTTCGATTTCACCCCCGGCGAGGGCTCGGTGCTGATCGAATTCAACCGCGGCACCCTGCGCAACCTGACCGTGGTGCATGAACGCAACCTCGATCGTTTCGCCGCGGGCGCGGTGTTCAATCCCGACTGGCTGGCGCGGGTGGGCGACGCCGAAAACCTGCGCTTCATGGACTGGATGCGCACCAACAATTCCACGGTTTCCACCTGGGACCAGCGCCCGCAGCTCGGCGATTATTCCTGGTCCTGGCGGGGTGTCCCGCTGGAGATCATGCTGCAACTGGCCAATGAAACCGGCGCCGAGCCCTGGTTCACCCTGCCGCATCTCGCCGATGACGATTATGTCCGCCAGTTCGCCACCCAGGTGCGCGACGGGCTCAGGCCCGATCTGCGCGCCTGGTTCGAATATTCCAACGAAATCTGGAACTGGTCCTTTGCCCAGGCGCAATGGGCCGAGGAAAACGCCCGCGCCCGCTGGAACCGCGACTGGGGCTGGGTTCAGTTCGGCGCCGTCCGCGCCGCCGGGGTGATGGCGGTGATCGACAGCGTTTATGGCGATCAGAGCGCGCGGCGGGTGCGGGTGCTGGGCCTGTTCACCGCCTGGCTGGGGCTGGAAGAGGACATGCTGAACGGCCCCGATTACATCGCCGAAAACCCTGCCCACCGGCCCCCGGTCGACAGCTTCGATGCCCTCGCCGTCACCGGCTATTTCAGCGGCGCCCTGCACGATGACCGCAAGCGCGATCTGGTGCATGGCTGGCTGCGCGACAGCCGCGCCGCCGCCGAATCCGCCGCCGATGCGCAGGGCCTGACCGGCAGCGCGCGGGCCGACTGGATTCAGGCGCACCGCTTCGATCTGGCGCTGGATCTGGCCGGACGCGACCTGCTGGACGGCAGCGTTTCGGGCGACGCCGAACATTCGGTGCGCGATCTGCTGGACCGCACCCTGGCGCATCATGTCGCCGTCGCCGCCCGGCACGATCTGGCGCTGGTGATGTATGAAGGCGGCACCCATGTCGTCGCCAATCCGGCCGATCATCGCGATGCCGAGCTGGTCGAATTCTTCACGATGCTGAACCATTCGCCGCAGATGGGCGATCTCTACCGCGCGCTGATCGCCGGATGGCAGGCGCTGACCCCGTCGCCGTTCTACGCCTATAACGACATCGGCAAGCCGTCGGTCTGGGGAAGCTGGGGCGCGCTGCGCCACCTCGATGACAGCAATCCCCGCTGGGACGCGCTGATGGAGGCGACCGAGTGAGCCTGTCCATCATCGTCCCCGCCTGCAACGAGGCCGGGTATATCGACGCCTGCCTCTCGGCGCTGCTGGCCAGCGCGGGGCCCCCGGGCGCGCAGGTCGTCGTCGCCGCCAACGGCTGCACCGACGACACGGCAGCCCGCGCGCGTGGCCACGCCCCCGGCTTTGCCGCGCGGGGCTGGCAGCTTGCGGTTCTGGATCTGCCCGCGCTGGGCAAACCGGGGGCGCTGGACGCGGGCGATGCGGCGGCGATCCACGCCACCCGCGTCTATCTCGATGCCGATGTGATCGTCTCGCCGCCACTGCTGGCGCAACTGGCCGGGGTGCTGGCGGTGCCGGGCGCGCGCTATGCCTCGGGCACGCCGCGCGTCACGGCGCGCAGCGCGGTCTCGCGGGCCTTTGCCCGGTTCTGGGTGGAACTCCCGTTTGTCAAAGAGGGCGTGCCGGGTTTCGGCCTGTTCGCCGTCAACGCCGGGGGGCGCGCGCGCTGGGGCACTTTTCCCCGGCTGATTTCCGACGATACCTTCGTGCGCATCCAGTTCACCCCCGCCGAGCGGGTCAAGGTGCCCGCCCCCTACGACTGGCCGCTGGTCGAGGGGTTCGCCCCGCTGGTCCGGGTGCGGCGGCGGCAGGATCAGGGCGTCGCCGAACTGCAGGCGCTGCACCCCGATCTGATGGCGAACGAAGGCAAGGACAGCCCCGGCAAGGGCTGGATGCTGCGGCGCCTGCTGGCCGATCCCGCCGCCTTTGCCACCTACGCCGCGGTCAAGCTGGCGGTGCGCGCGGGCTGGGGCCGTCAGACCGGCTGGGTACGCGGGCGCTGAGCGAACATCCCGGCCAGCTTGGCGGCCTCGACATCGATATTATGGCGCATCAGCACCCGCCCGCGCCCCGTGGTGCCCATGCGGCGCAGCTTGTCATCGGGGGTCGTGGCCAGTTCGGTGATCGCCTCGGCCAGCGCCTGCGCATCCCCGGCGGGCACCAGCCAGCCGGTGCGGCCGTCCTGCATCAGCTCGGGCACCCCGGCGACCCAGGTCGCAATCACCGGGCGGGCGGCGGCCATGGCCTCCATCACCACCATCGGCAGCCCCTCGGCGAACGAGGGCAACACCAGCGCATGCGACTCCTCGATGGCGCGCCGCACCCCGGCCTCATCGAGCCAGCCGGTCAGCTCCACCCGGTGCCCCAGCCCGGCATGGGCGATGGCGCGTTCTAGTGGCACGCGCATCGGCCCGTCGCCGACCAGCACCAGCCGCACCTCGACACCGCGCCGCGCCACCTGCGCCATGGCCTCGATCAGCAGCAACTGGCCCTTCTGTTCGGCAAACCGGCCGATATTGACCAGCGTGACCGGCCGCGTCAGCGGCATCGGACGCGGAGCATCGAAATTCTGCGGCTCGATCCCGCAATGCACCACCCGGATACGCGACCAATAGCGGTAATCGACCAGACGGCAAAGCTGGCTGCGCCCATAAGATGAAATCGCCACGGTGAAATCCGCCCGGCGGATCTTCAGCGGCAGGGCGATAGCGGCGGGTTTGTCGAATTCCTCAGGGCCGTGAACGGTAAAGCTGAACGGCTTGCCGGTCATCTCGGCGGCCAGCATCGCCACCGTGGTGGCATTGGTGCCGAAATGCGCGTGCATCCGGTCGATGCGCAATTCCGCGACCCGGCGGGCGACATAGGCCGCCTCGAGGAAATAGACCAGATGCCGCAGCACCCCGGCCTCGGACCCGCGGCTGGCCTTGATCGCCAGAAACAGCGCGCGCCAGATCGCCATCGGCGCCCGCAGACCGACCAGAAACACCGCCCAGATCATCGCCGCCACGCCCCTGGCGATCACATATTCCGTCACCGCCGCTTCCTCGCGGTCGGCGGGATCGGGCAGCGCACCGTCGAACGGGCGCATGGCGAGACGCTGCACCGCCAGCCCGCGCCGTTCCAGCGCGCGCATCTCGCGGCGGATGAAGCTCTGCGAGGGCGAGGGATAGGTGTTAAGGACGTAACCGATTTTCACGCGGGCACCTTTACTGCGGACCTGCCCCCGGGCTAGGGGCAAAATCGGGCGAATTCAAGAAACCGGCGCGGTATTGCCACGGCAGCACGGCCCAAAGCGCCCCTGCCATACTGGCGCCGCAATTAACCCTCATCTGAAGGAACAATTGGCTGGGCGGGCTGTCCTTTCGGCGCAGGCCGTCCCTTGTCCTAAGGTGCCCTTTTGTCCGATACAGTCGCCATGACCGCCCCGAAAACCGCCACCGGAATCACCGCCCGCATCATGCGGTCGTCGATGTTCACCATTCTGGGCTTTGGCACCCAGCAGGCGATCCGCTTCGGCTCGAACCTGATTCTGGCCCGGCTGCTGTTTCCAGAGGCCTTTGGCACCATGGCGCTGGTCACGGTGCTGCTGATCGGCCTGACGATGCTGTCCGATCTGGGTATCCAGCCGGCGATCCAGTCATCGAAGCGCGGCGACGACGCCGATTTCCTGAATACCGCCTGGACGCTGAACATGATCCGCGCCGTGGTGCTGTTCGGCGCCGCCTGCGCGCTGGCCTGGCCGATGGCCTGGTTCTATGAGGAACCGCTGCTGTTCCAGTTGATCCCGGTCTCGGCGCTCAGCCTGCTGATCCTGTCGCTGGAACCCACCCGCGCCGAAAGTGCCTCGCGCCATATGCTGCTGGGGCGCGTCGCGCTGCTGGAGATCTCGGCGCAGGTCATCAGCGTGGTGGCCATGCTGCTGCTGGCCTGGTGGACGCAATCCATCTGGGCGCTGGTGATCGGCAATCTGGTCTCGGCGGTGGCGCGGGCCAGCCTGGCCTGGGTGATGCTGCCGGGCATCCGCAACCGCTGGCACCTGGACCGCGACTCGGCCGCCGAACTGATCCATTACGGGCGCTGGATCTTCTTCAGCACCATGGCCGGATTTCTGGTGCTGCAAAGCGACAAGCTGATCCTCGGCCGCTTCCTGTCGATGGAGGAACTGGGCCTCTATAACATCGGCTTCTTCCTGGCGGGCTTTCCGCTGATGCTGGGCCAGCAACTGGTGCAGCGGCTGATGATCCCGCTCTACCGCGCCTCGCCCCCCCGCGAATCGCGCGAGAATTTCCTGCGCCTGCGCCGCATCCGCTTCATGCTGTCGGGGATGCTGGTGGCCGGCGTGGCGCCGCTGGCACTGGGCGGGGTCTATATCGTCGACTGGCTCTATGACACGCGCTATGCGACCTCGGGTCTGGTGACGATGATCGTCTCGATGGCGATGCTGCCGCAGATGCTGGGCCTGACCTACGATCAGGTCACGCTGGCCTCGGGCGATTCCCGCGGCTTTTTCACCCTCAACGCCACCCGCGCCGTGCTGCTGGTCAGCCTGCTGCTGGTGCTGGTGCCGCAACTGGGCATCCCCGGTGCGCCGATCGCCATGGCGACCACCACGCTGCTCAGCTATCCGCTGCAACTGAATCTGGCGCGCAAGCACGGCGCCTGGGATGCGCTGCACGACGCGGTGATGGCGGCGATCATGGTCTGCCTCCTGCTGGTCGTGGTGGCGGTGCATGGCGATGATCTGGCAACCATCTTTGCCGGATAACCTTGGTTCTGCCCTATTTGTGACAGGCTTTCGCGGCACCGAAGGGTTAAATGGTCTATCGCAAGCGGCCCGGGCCGCGGTGAGGATGGGTATGGTCAACACGCGTATTCTGGAACAAAGGCTGGGCTGGCGCGCCACCGACGACAGCGGCGAGACCCTGCCCCCGTCGCGGCCCATCGCCCATGCGCCCCTGCTGCAAGGCCGCGTCGATACCGGCGCCCGCCCGCCGCGCCACCATCGCCGCGCCGAGGTCGAGGATATCTGGTCGGCGCTCCCCGTCGTGCTGGACGATGTCGGCAAGCTGGCCGCGCGCGGCACCGCCCCGTCCATCGCCCGCGGCGCCCCCGCCGCGCTGGCCATGGATCAATTGCGCACCCAGCTTCTGCGCGTGCTGACCGAACGCGGCTGGCGCCGGATCGGCGTCACCTCGCCCGCGCGCGGCGCCGGGCGCAGCTTTGTCGCCGCCGGTCTGGCCGCCAGCATCGCCCGGCTGGAAACCCTGCGCGTGCTGCTGATCGACGCCGATCTGGCCGAACCCGGGCTGCAAACCCTGCTCGGCGTCGCCGCGCCGGGGCCGCTCGAGGCGGTGCTTTCCGGCAGCGCCGCCCCTGAAACCGCGCTGGTCCGCGTCGGCAGCACGCTGGCGCTGGCGCTGAATTCGGCGCCGCTGGCCCGGGCCGCCGAACGGATGATGGCGCCCGATTCGATCCTCGGGCTGCGGGCGATGGTCGAATCCGTCGCCCCCGATGTGGTGATCCACGACCTGCCGCCGCTGCTGGGCGATCCGGTGGCACCGACCCTGCTGTCGCAACTCGACGCGGTGATCCTGGTCGCCGACGGCACGCGGACCACCGCGCGCGACATCCTCGAATGCGAACGCATTCTTGAAGGGCAGGTGCCGCTGTTGGGCGTAGTCTTGAACAAATCCGAGGACCGCAGCCCGCGGTCGCGCCGCTGACCGGGGGCCATCATGGGACCGATCCAGAACCTGCCCGAACTGCTGAGCTGGCTGCGCCGCCGCTGGCGAACCATGGTGCTGCTGACCGTGCTGGGCAGTCTCGCCGGGCTGATCATGGCGCTGCAGACCGAACGCCTCTATTCCGCCAGCGCGGTGATTCAGGTCATCAACCCGGTGATCGTCGCCACCACCGAGGACGGCACCGGCGCCGCGGTCCCCGATGTGACGCGCCGGGTGCAGATGATCGAACAACGGCTGATGTCGCGCGAGGCGCTGGTCGATCTGGCGCAACGCTACGCCCTGTTCGACGGCATGCCGCTCAGCCAGGTCGAACAGGTGGCGCTGATGCGGCAGAATTTCTCGATCACCTCGATCGCCGCCGCGCAGCAGGGCTTCACCCGCGACGGCTCGCTGTCGGCGCTGATCGTCTCGGCCGCCGATGATGACCCGGCCACCGCCGCCGCCATCGCCAACGAACTCGCCGACGCGCTGGTGCAGCAATCGGTCGATGCCCGGCAATCGAACGCGCAACAGGCGCTGGCCTTCTTCCGGACCGAGGAAGCCCGGCTCGAATCCGCCATCGAATCGCTGGAATCCGAAATCGCCGCCTATCGCTCGGCCAATGAATCCGTCCTGCCCGATGCCGTCACCCTGCGCCGCGAGGAACAGGGCCGCCTGACCGAGGATCTGCTCGGCCTGCAACAGGAAATCAGCGCCCGCCGCAACGAGCTGGAAACCCTCGACGCCCGCTCGCAACGCGCAGTGACACAGCGCCGCATCACCCAGTTGACCGAGGAAATCGAACAACTGACCCGGCAAGGCGCCCTGCTCAGCGCCCGCATCGCCGAGATCCAGACCCTGCTGCAACGCGCGCCCGAATACGAACAGCAACTGATCGCCATGAACCGGCGGATGGAGCAGTTGCAGACCCAGCTTACCGCCGCCGCCGACCGCCGCCGCGAGGCGGCGCTGGGCGCGCAGATCGAGGTCGATCAGCAGGCCGAACGCTTTGAATTGCTGGAACGCGCGCTGGTGCCCGAACACCCGGTCTCGCGCAGCCGCAAGAAGGTGGCGGCGCTGGGCATCATCGCCGGGCTGATGCTGGGGGTGATGCTGGCCTATGCGCAGGAATGGCTGCATCCGGTGCTGCGCAGCGCCGCACGGATGGAGCGCGAGCTGCAATTGCGGCCGGTCATCTCGATCGCCTATACCCTGCCCCGGCGCGAAATCCGGCGGCGACAGATGATCTGGGCCTTCGGCGGGATCGTGCTGGCCGTGGGGGCCGTGACGCTCCTGTCGCTGACCGGCATGATCTGACCCTTTCCCTGCGCGCCCGCTTGCGGCAAAGAGCGCCAAACAAGGGGTTCGACATGCACCAGGACATTCCCGTCTGGATCGACGGCAGCTTGCAGCCGATGGACAAGCTGGCGGTGCATCAGCGCGGGCTCAAACACCCGGCGGTGTCGGTGTTCGTGGTCGCGGCGGGCGATCTGCTGATCCAGCGCCGGGCGCTGGGCAAATACCACACGCCGGGCCTCTGGGCGAATACCTGCTGCACGCATCCGCTCTGGGGCGAAACGCCGCTGGCCTGCGCCGAACGGCGGCTGGCCGAGGAACTGGGCCTGACCGGCCTGCCGCTGCAACACCGCGGCGTGGTCGAGTATCGCGCGACGGTCGGCAACGGCATGATCGAGCATGAGGTGGTCGATTTGTTCCTCGCCACCTGCGACCGGCGCCCCACCCCCACCGCGAACCCCGACGAGGTGATGGAGCTGCGCTGGATCGCCCCCGCCGCGCTGCGCGCCGACATCGCCCGCCAGCCCGGGGCCTTTACCCCCTGGCTGCGGATCTATCTGGCCGAACACGCCGATCTGGTGCTGGCCGGGCTGTAACAGGCAGGGGGGCCAGCCCCCCTCTTCGGCTGCGCCGAATTCACCCCCCGGGATATTTGTCGAGCAAAGAGGCCGCCTTCAGGGTTTGTTAACCATGATTGCGCCCTCACCCGGCGACGATCAGCACCTCGGCGGTGATGCAGATGCCGTTTTCCCCGCGCTCCAGCCAGCCCTGGTGCCGCGCCCTGTCGATGGTGACGATCTCGGCGCCGATCCGGGCCTTGCCGCCGTCAAGCCGACCCCCGGTCAGCAGGATCTCGGTCGCCAGGCTGTCGATCCGTGGCTGGCCCTCCAGCTTTGGCCGCACCAGCGAGCCGAGGCCGAAGATCCGCCCGCGCGCAATACCGGCCTCGGCTGCCGCCTCTTCCAGCGCCTCGGTCAGATCCTGATTGGGGCGCAGCGTCAGCAGCAGCGCGTTGTCGCCGCCGCCCAGCGCCTGCGGCTGAAACAGCGGAAAGCGGGTTTCCGCGTCCATCGCCACCTCCAGCCGGGCGCCGCTGATCCCCCAGCCCCGAGCGCGGACCGGCTGCGACAGGCGGCTTTCCAGCGGCAGGATATGGCCGAACGCCGGCCCGTCCCAGCCCGGCGCCTCGAACGCGCCATGGCCGTGCAGCCAGGGCGCCCCGTCCTTGCGCCCCGCCTGCAACCCCAGCCGCACCACCCGCCCGGCGGCCCCCATCCGCCAGGGCCCGGCGTACCAGGCGGCATGGGCGCCGCTGGCATCCTCGCCCGGCAGCACGAAATCGAGACTGGCAAAGGGCGCGTCGGCGATCTCCAGCCAGCCGCCGTCGAACCCGGCCAGCGCCAGCGCCACCGACTGGGCCAATGTCCCGGCCAGCGGCAGGATCAGATCCACCGGCGTGGCCCGACAGGCGGCAAACGCCCGGCGCCGGGCGGCAGCGGGGCCGGGGTGGCGCAACGTGGCGATCATTCGGGCGGGATCTGGCCGCGCGCGGCCAGTTCGTCGCGGATCATCTTCTTGGTGATCTTGCCATAGGCCGATTTCGGCATCTCGTCCCAGAACACCACATGGGCGGGCAGCTTGTAGCGCGCCAGCCGCTCGCCCAGCCAGCCCAGCAATTCGGCGGCGCCCAGCGGCGCCCGGCAGACGCAGACCGCCAGACCGACCTCGCCCCAGCGCCGGTTCGGCACGCCCAGCACGGCGACCTCGCTGACGGCGGGATGCAGCAGGATCTTCTCCTCGATCTCGCGCGGGTAGATGTTCGACCCGCCCGAGATATACATGTCCGACGCCCGCCCGGTCAGATAGACGAAGCCCTCGGCATCCATGTGCCCCAGATCGCCGGTGCGGAACCAGCCGTCGCGGAACGCCATGGCATTGGCCTCAGGATTGTTGAAATAGCCTGCGAAAACCGCCGGGCCGGTGGCGCAGATCTCGCCGGTCTCCAGCGGATCGCATTCCGACCCGTCCTCGCGCTGAACCTGCACCTGCATCCCGGTGCGCGCGAAACCGCAGGTGCCCAGCTTCATCTCGCCGGTCGAATGATGCACCGGCGGCAGCACGGTGATATTGCCCGTCACCTCGCCCAGCCCGAAATACTGCACCAGCACCGGGCCCAGCTTGTCCAGCGCGGTGATCTGGTCAGCGCGGTACATCGGCGCCCCAGCATAGATGACATGGCGCAGGCTGGAATGGTCATGGGCATCGACGTCGGGGTGTTCCACCAGCAGCTTCACGATGGTCGGCACGGTGAACAGGTTGGTCACACGGTGCCTTTCCACCAGCGCCCAGATCTCGGCCGGGTCCAGCCTGGCGCCACGGGGCAGGATGGACGGCACGCCATGCGCCACCTGCGCCAGTTGATGGATGCCCGCGCCATGGCTGAGCGGCGCCACCACCAGCGAGGCATGCTGCCCGCCCCAGTCGGGCCCGGTGCCCGGCATCAGGTCGCACAGATGGTTGGTGACAACGAAGCCCATCTGCCCGTGGGTCAGCACCGCCGCCTTGGGCCGCCCCGTGGTGCCCGAGGTGAAGAAGAACCAGCAGGGATCGTCGCGCTGCACCGAAACGGCGGGGCGCGACTGGCCCAGGAACGGGGCAATCAGCGCCTCGTAATCCGGGGCGAATTCGCTGTCGCCGATGGCGATGGTGAAATCGACATGCGGGGCACAGGCGGCGGCATGACCGGCGAATTCGGCGCCGACCAGCAGGCCCCGCGCCTGCGACGCCGCGGCCAGCCAGGCCACATCTTCGGGCGTCTGGCGGAAATTGGCCGGAACCCACACCGCCCCCGCGCGCCAGCAGCCGAACATCGCCTCGAACATCTGGTTGCAATTGGCCGATTGCACCAGAATCCGGTCGCCCTTGCGCACGCCGAACCGCTGGATCAGCAGTTCGGCAAAGGCCGCGGCACGGGCCTCCATCTGCGCCCAGCGCCAGGTGGCATCGCCCCAGAGGAACCCCGGCGCATCGGGGTGACGCCGCGCCACGTCGGTCAGGAAATGCGACAGGTTCATCACCCGCGTGCTGACCGGGGCGATGCCCTGCGACAGGTCCAGCCTCATTTCACCCGCTCGAGGATCGAGCAGTAATTGGCCACCGCCGCACCGCCCATGTTGAACACCCCGCCGATCCGCGCGTCGCGCACCGCCATATCCCCGGCCTCGCCCGCCAGTTGCATCGCCGCCATCACATGCATCGACACGCCGGTGGCGCCGATCGGGTGGCCCTTGGATTTCAGCCCGCCCGAAGGGTTGACCGGCAAACGCCCGTCCTTGGCGGTGATTCCCTCGCGGATCACCCGATGCCCCTGCCCCGGCGCGGCGAGGCCCATCGCCTCGTATTCCAGCAATTCGGCGATGGTAAAACAATCGTGGGTCTCGACAAAGCTGAGATCCTCCAGCCCCAGCCCCGCCTGATCGAGCGCCCCGGCCCAGGCGCGGCGCACCCCGGCGAAGTCCAGCACGTCGCGGCGCGACAGCGGCAGGAAATCATTGGCCTGCACCCGGGCGCGAAAGGCGATGGCGCGGTTCAGGCTTTTCGCTGTCTCGTCATCCGCCAGCACCAGAATCGCCGCACCGTCCGACACCAGCGAACAATCGGTGCGCCGCAGCGGCCCCGCGACATAGGGGTTCTTGTCCGAGACGGTGTTGCAGAAATCAAAGCCGAAATCCTTGCGCATATGCGCATAGGGATTGGCCAGACCGTTCGCATGGTTCTTGGCGGCGATCATCGCCAGCGCCTCGGATTGATCGCCGTGGCGCTGGAAATAGCTCTGGGCGATCTGGCCGAACAGACCGGCGAAACCGCCCTGCACATCGGCCTCTTCCTTGACATAGGAGGCCCCCAGCAGAATATCGCCCACCTGCGCCGTCGGCGTCGCCGTCATCTTTTCGGCGCCGACCACCAGCGCGATGCGGCCGCGACCGGATTCGATGAAATCCATCGCGCCATAGAGCGCCGCCGAGCCGGTGGCACAGGCGTTCTCGTAGCGGGTCGCCGGGGTATGGCGCAGCCGGTCATCGGCCAGCGCCACCAGCGCCGCCTGAAAATCCTGACGGCTGAACCCGGCGTTGAACACGCCGACAAAGATGCCATCGACATCGGCAGCATCGATTCCGGCATGGGCGAGGGCGGGGGCCAGAATCCCGGCGATCAGGGATTCGGTATCAGGCGCTTCGGCCTTGCCGAACGAACTGTGACTCCAGCCGACAATCTGGGCGCGGGGCATGGTTTTCCTCCTGTGGTTTGGCAGGAATGCAACACATCGGGCGGCGCTTGCCCAGAGGGGGCATGCAACTTTCCTGCACGCTGGACAGGGGGCAGGCCGCACCGATAATCACGCAGGGATGGAGTGCCGAGTATGTCGCGGGCGAAACCGAAGCCGAGTGTCGATGCTGTCGTGATCGGGCGCAACGAGGGGGCGCGGCTGGTCGCCTGCCTGCAATCGCTGCACGGGCAGATGCGCCGCGTCGTCTATGTCGACAGCGGATCGAGCGACGGCAGCCCGGCCACGGCGCGCGAACTGGGCGCGCTGGTGGTGGCGCTGGACATGAGCCAACCCTTCACCGCCGCCCGGGCGCGCAATGCCGGGCTGCGGGCGCTCAAGGCCGAACCGCCGGATTACGTGCAGTTCCTCGACGGCGATTGCGTGCTGCGCGAAGGCTGGGTCGAACGCGCCGTGCGGTTCCTGTCGGACAATCTGCGCGCCGCGGTGGTCTGCGGGCGCCGCCGCGAAAGCCACCCAGAGGCCAGCGTCTATAACACGCTGATCGATCACGAATGGGACACGCCGCTGGGCGAAACGCGGGCCTGCGGCGGCGACGCGCTGATGCGCTATCAGGCGGTGAACGCGGTCGGCGGCTTTCGGGACGAGCTGATCGCCGGCGAAGAGCCGGAACTCTGCCTGCGGCTGCGCGCGCGCGGCTGGACGATCTGGCGCATCGACGCCGAAATGACCTGGCACGACGCCGGGATCACCCGGTTCGGCCAATGGTGGAAACGCACCGAACGCGCCGGGCATGCCTTTGCCGAAGGCGCGGCGCGGTTCTCCACCCCGCAGGCGCCGCATTGGCAGGCCGAGGTGCGGCGGATCTGGATCTGGGGCGTGGGGATTCCGCTGGTGGCGCTGGTCGGATCGCTGCTGCATCCGGCGGCGCTGCTGCTGGTGCTGGCCTATCCGCTGCAGGTGCTGCGGCTGAAGGGGCGGCTGGGCTGGGCCGGGGCCTTTTTCAACACGCTGGGCAAATTCCCCGAGGCGGTCGGGGCGCTGCGCTATTACCTGCACCGCCTGGGCAAGGCCGAATCGCGGCTGATCGAGTACAAATAGGGCTCCCGCCCGTCGCTTGGCATCAAGGATGCCCGCGCTCCCGTTGGGCCGGGCATCGGGTGGCTGCCGCCCCCCGAACCCCCCGCCTCAGGGGGAGCACGCTCCCCCTGAGAACCCCCGTGAGTATTTCCGGCAAGGTGAAGGCTCAGCGTTGGCGCCAGGCCTTGAGCGCCTCGCCCGGCAGGATCAGCGCGCATTCGAGATAGCGACGGGCCAGGCGGCGCGGGTTCGACAGCATCCGCCAGGCCCATTCCATGGCGATCGCCCGCACCCATTCCGGGGCGCGTTGCTGGCGCCCGGCGAGGAAATCGAGCCCGGCGCCGATGCTGGCAAAGCCCATGCCCGGCGTCACCTCGCGGCCAAAGGCGGCGAAGGCCTCTTGCTTGGGGGCGCCCAGCGCGATGAAGGTCAGCCGCGTGCCCGAGGCCTGCAGATCAAGCAGGATGCGCCGCGCCTCGGGCCCGGTCGGATCAAAGCCCATCGGCGGGGCGATGCAGGCGGCGATGCGCAGCCCGCCGACCCGCTCCTGCAGCACCGCGGCGGCGGCGGCGAGCGCCTCGTCGGTCGAGCCCATCAGCGCCACCGGCGCCTGTTCGCGCGCTGCCAGATTGGCCAGCGGCAGCACCATGTCGGAACCCGGCACCAGGCTGACCGGCTTGCGCGCCAGTTTCGACAGCCAGACGATCGGATTGCCATCAGCGCAGACCAGATCCTGCGCGGCGTAAACCCGCCGGAAGCCCGGATCGCGCGCCAGTTTCACCAGATGGTCCAGATTGATCGTCGCCAGGGCAAAGCCCTGCCCGTCGCGCAGCCGCTGGCGCACCGCCGACAAAAGCGCGCCGGTATCGGCCATATTCACGGCAATTCGTTCATGCGGAAAGGCGAATTCCACGAAACCCCCATGTTCTGGACGCAATTGCTGCCGATCCTGCCCCGGCCAGGGCAGACAGCGGCCTTGCGGAGGGTTATAGTTTCCACCGCAGCGCCGCGATAGCCCCGCCAGAGGGCCAGCGGTATCGAGCGACGGAAATCGGGCAATGAACACGCAATTCCCTCGGTCCCGCAGACGGGATGCGCAGGCATGATCCAGATCGGCAACGTTTTCGCGCTGCTGGCGCTGCTGGGCTGGCCGCTGGCCGGGGTGGCGCTGTTTCGCCGCCTGCCGCCCGAACGGGCGCTGATCTGGTCGATCCTCGGCGCCTATATGATCCTGCCGCAGCTCAGCGCCATCAACCTGCCGCTGGTGCCCTCGCTGAACAAGGAGACGATCCCCAATCTGGTCGCCTTTGGCTGTTGCCTGGCCTATTGGGGCCGGATGCCGCACCTGCTGCCCGAAAGCCGGATCGCCCGGCTGCTGCTGGTGCTGTTCATCGTCAGCCCGGCGATCACCGTGCTGACCAATCTGGAGCCGATCCGCTTTGGCGTTGACCGCTTTGGCACCCTGCAACTGGTCGATCCCAACGCCCTGACCCTGGGCGGGCTGCCCGGCCTCAGGGCTTACGATTCCGCCTCGGCGCTGGTCGGGCAGGTGTTCTTGATGCTGCCGTTCTTCCTGGCGCGCGAACTCCTGCGCACCGAGGCGGCGATCCGCGAGATCCTGCTGGCGCTGGTGATCGCCGGGGCGATCTATGCGCTGCCGATGCTGTGGGAGGTGCGCTTTTCGCCGCAACTGCACACCAAGCTCTATGGCTTCTTCCAGCACGATTTCCTGCAGGCGGTGCGCAACGGCGGCTTCCGGCCGTTCGTGTTCATGCCGCACGGGCTGTGGGTGGCGTTCTTTGCCTTCATGGTGACGATGGCTGCCGCCGCCCGCGCCCGCATCGCCGAACCGGGCAGCGCCGGGAAAAAGCTGCTGCTGGTGCTCTGCGGGCTGGGGCTGGTGGTGATCTGCAAATCGCTGGGCGCGCTGATCTTCACGCTGGTCTTTGTGCCGGTCGTGCTGATCCTGCGGCCGCGGGCGCATCTGGCGCTGGCCGCGCTGCTCGCCGCGGTGGTGATCGCCTATCCGCTGCTGCGCGGCACCGGGCTGGTGCCGACCGACGCGATCGTCGAGCGGGTCGCCGAACTGAGCGAGGAACGGGCGCAATCGCTGGAATACCGGTTCACCAACGAAGACCTGATCATCGGCCATGTCGCCGAAAAGCCGCTGTTCGGCTGGGGCGGCTGGGGCCGGTTCATGGTGTTCGATCCGGCCACCGGCGAGACCGATACCATCGTCGATGGCATGTGGGTCATCACCATCGGCCAGTCGGGCTGGCTGGGCTATATCGGCATGTTCGGACTGCTGGCGCTGCCGCTGCTGGGCCTGTGGTGGGAATCGCGGCGCTCGGGCGCAACGCCGGTGCCGCTGGCGGTCTCGACGCTGGCGCTGATCCTGGCGGTGAACATGCTCGATCTGTTGCCCAATGCCACGCTGATCCCCTTTACCTGGCTCATGGCCGGGGCGCTGCTGGGCTATGCCGAATCCCTGCGGCGGGCGACCACGGCGGCGCAGGCGGCGCGGCTGCGGCAGCATCATGGCGGGGTGGTGCTGGGCCTCGATCCGACGCCCGGGGCCGAGGGCGCCCCACCCCGGCCGCCACGCACCCTGCTGTGAGGGATGCCACCTTTCCGCCCGGTTTCCGGGCCAGTATCGCCCCAAAGAAACGTTTGTTTCCGGGGAAGTAGGGAATTGTGCAGGTAAGCCATGTCGAGCGGACATTCTGAAACCGATCTGGCCATCGTCGGGATGGCCGCCCATCTGCCGGGCGCGGCCTCGGTGGGCGAATACTGGCACAACCTGCGCCACGGGCTGCGGGCGATCCGGCGGCTGTCCGAGGAGGAACTGCTGGCCGCGGGCGAAGATCCCGCGCTGATGCGGCTGCCCAATTACGTCCCCTTCGCCGCGCCGCTGGACCGTTTCGCCGATTTCGACGCCGAATTCTTCGGCTTTTCCCCCAAGGAAGCCGCGATCCTCGATCCCCAGCACCGCCAGTTCCTCGAGGTGGCCTGGGAGGCGCTGGAAAACGCCGGTCAGGTGCCCGAAACCTTTGGTGGCAATATCGGCGTCTATGCCGGCTGCGGCATGGGCAGCTATTTCTATTTCAACCTCTGCTCGAACCCGGATCTGGTGCGCGATGTCGGGATGTTCCTGCTGCGCCACACCGGCAACGACAAGGATTTCCTGTCCACCCGCGTCAGCCATATCTTCGATCTGCGCGGCCCTTCGGTGAACGTGCAGACCGCCTGTTCCACCTCGCTGGTGGCGCTGCATTACGCGGCGCAGGCGCTCTTGTCGGGTGAATGCGACATGGCGCTGGCGGGCGGCGTGACCATCGAACTGCCGCAGGGGCGCGGCTATCTCTACAAGGAAAACGAGATCCTCAGCCCCGACGGCGAATGCCACGCCTTCGATCACCGGGCGCAGGGCACGGTGTTCGGCTCGGGCGCGGGCTGCGTGGTGCTGAAACGGCTGGCGGATGCGCTGGCCGATGGCGATCATATCTGGGCCGTGGTCAAGGGCAGCGCCATCAACAACGACGGCGCGCAAAAGGCGGGCTATCTGGCGCCCAGCGTCGAAGGTCAGGCCCGCTGCGTCGCCGAGGCGCAGGCAGTGGCCGATGTGCCCGCCGAAACCGTCGATTACATCGAATGCCACGGCACCGGCACCTATCTGGGCGATCCGATCGAAATCGCCGCGATGACCCAGGCCTTCCGCGACAGCACCGATGCGACCGGCTTCTGCAGGATCGGCTCGGTGAAAACCAACATCGGCCACACCGATACCGCCGCCGGGGTCGCCAGCCTCATCAAGGTGGCGCTGGCCCTGCATCACAAGGAAATCCCCCCCTCGCTGGGCTACGAGGCGCCCAATCCCACCATCGATTTCGAAACCTCTCCCTTTGCGGTGAATGCCGCGCTGACCCCGTGGGAAAAACGCGCCCATCCGCGCCGCGCCGGGGTCAACAGCCTGGGCGTCGGCGGCACCAACGCCCATGTGATCCTTCAGGAGGCGCCCGAACGCCCGGCCAGCGGCCCGTCCGACTGGCCGTTCCAGATGTTCACCCTGTCGGCGCGCACCCGATCGGCGCTCGATGCGCAGGCGAGGAACCTCGCCGCGCATCTCACCGCACATCCCGGCCTCGATCTGGCCGATACCGCCTGGACCCTGCACAAGGGCCGCCGCGCCTTTGACAAACGCCGCGTCGTCGTCGCCGCCAGCGCCGCCGAGGCCGCGCAACTGTTGACCGCCGACAACCCGCGCCGCGTCTTTACCCATACCGCGCTGACCGATCCCGATGTGGTGTTCCTGTTCCCCGGCGGCGGCGCGCAATATGCCGGGATGGCGCGCGACCTCTATGAAACCGAACCCGTGTTCGCCGAATGGATGGACCGCGGGCTGGAAATCCTGCAACCGCGCCTCGATTACGACATCCGCGCGCTCTGGCTGCCGGAACCGGGGGATGAGGCCGCCGCCAACGAGGCGCTCAAGAAACCCTCGGTGCAATTGCCGCTGATCCTGATCGTCGAATACGCGCTGGCGCAGATGCTCATGTCCTGGGGCATCAAGCCCGCCGCGCTGGTCGGCCATTCGATGGGCGAGAATACCGCCGCCTGTCTGGCCGGGGTGCTCAGCTTTCACGATTGCATCGGTCTGGTGCATCTGCGCGGCACTCTGTTCGATACGATCCCGGCGGGCGGCATGCTGTCGGTGCCGCTGTCGCTGGACGCGCTGCGCCCCTATCTGGGCGATCTCGACATCGCCTCGGTCAACGCGCCGGAACTGACCGTCGCCTCGGGCCCCGATGCCGCGCTCGATGATCTGGCGGCGCGGCTGGCGGCCGACGGGATCGACTCGCAGCGCATCGCCATCGACATCGCCGCGCACAGCCGGATGCTGGCGCCGATCCTGTCGCAGTTCCGCGCCTATCTCGCCTCGATCCCGCTGCACGCGCCCGCGCTGCCGATCATCTCCAACCGCACCGGCCTGCCGCTGAGCGCCGAACAGGCCACCAGCCCCGATTACTGGACCGAGCATCTGCGCGGCACGGTGATGTTCGCCGATTGCGTCTCTACGCTTGCCAAAAACCCCGATCGCATCTGGATCGAGGTCGGTCCGGGCAAGGCACTGTCCTCGCTGACGCGGATGCATGGCGCGGTGCCGGGCCAGCAGGTGCTGGCCGTGCTGCGCCACCCCGATGAGGACATCGCCGACGACGTCTATCACATGGGCCTCTTGGGCCGGATCTGGGCGCTGGGCGGCCGTTTCGACTGGTCGCAGATCTGGGGCGAGGCCCGGCGCAACCTGCTGCCCCTGCCGACCTATCCGTTCGAGCGGCGCGAATATTTCATCGCCCCCGCCGCCCCCCGCGCCGAGACCATCACCGCCCTGCCCGCCCGCCTTCAGGATCTGGCCGACATGGGCAGCCGTCTGGCCTGGGTCGCCCGCTCGGCCGAGGTGGAGATCGACGTTGACAGCGAGTTGGACAGCCTCAGCCCCGAAACCTGGCTGATCTTCGCCGACGATGGCGGCATCGCCGCGCCGGTGATCGCAAGGCTGCGCGCCGCCGGGCAAAAGGTGATCGAGGTGCAGGCAGGCGACACCTTCCGCCGCCGGGCCGAGGGGGCCTATACCCTGCCGACCGAACGCGGGCGCGAGGGCTATGACCAACTGATCCAGGATCTGGTGCATCGCGGCACATTGCCCAGCCGCATCGCCCATTTCTGGCTGGCGGGCGGCGAGGAACGCTTCCGCCCCGGCAGTTCGGCCTTTCAGGCCCATGTCGAACAGGGCTTCTATGCGCTGCTGTTCCTCGGTCAGGCCATCGCCGCCGAGGGGCTGACCGGGCCGATCCATCTGACCATCATCACCGCCGGGGCGGCCAAGGTGCGCGACGAGGCGCTGCGCTGGCCCGAAAAGGCGCTGGTCGCCGGGCCCGCCCGGGTCATGCCGCATGAAATGCCGGGCATCCGGGTTTCGACGCTGGATATCGATGCCCGCCCCCGCAAACGCGGCGGCCACCCCGATCTGACCCAGCCGCTGCTCGAGGAACTGCTGGCCGCGCCCGGCAATGCCACCGCCGCCCTGCGCGGCGGCAAGCGGTATGAGCAACGGCTGCGCCCGCTTCCGCTGAAGGATGCGCCCGATCTGCCGCAGGGTGCCGCCTGGCTGATTACCGGCGGCTTTGGCGGCATCGGCCAGTCGGTGGCCGAGGCGCTGATCCGCCAGACCGGCGCCCGCATCGCCCTGCTGGCCCGCACCCCCCTGCCACCCCGCGCCGACTGGCCCGCGATCAAGGACGCGGGCGGCCCGGGTCTCAGGCGGATTCTGCAGGTGGAGAGACTGGAATCGCTGGGCGCCGAGGTGCTGACCCTCGCCGCCGATGTCTGCAACATCGACGACATGCGCGCCGCCCTCGATACCGCCCGCGCCCGCTTCGGCGGCCTTTTCGGCGTGATCCACGCCGCCGGGGCCATCGACGACGCGCCGCTGGCCGCCAAGAGCGTCGGCAGCGTCGAGGCGGTCTTTGCCCCCAAGGTACACGGCACCCGCGTGCTGGATTCCCTGCTGCCCGACGGCGCTGTCGAACGGATCGTGCTGTTTTCCTCCACCTCTACCCTCACCGCCCCGGCCGGGCAGGTCGATTACGTCGCGGCCAACGAATACCTCAACGCCTTTGCCAGCGCCCGCACCGGCAAGACCCGCGTGACCGCCATCGACTGGGGCATCTGGGCCGAGGTCGGCATGGCCGCCGAGGCCATGGCCGCCCGCACCGGTCAGGCCCCCGAACTGCCCGACACCCCCGCCAAAGTCCCGCTGCTGGAACGCGCCGGGTTCGACGCGGGCATGAACCGGCGCTTTACCGCGACCTATTCCACCGACATGTGGCTGCTCGATGAGCACCGCACCAGGGATGGCCGCGCGCTGGTGCCCGGCACCGGCATTCTGGAAATCGCCGTGCAATCCCTGCATGGCCAGGGCGAGGGCGAGCCGTTCGAGATCAGCGATCTGACCTTTTTCCGCGCGCTCGAGGTCGATCAGCAGCGCCCGGTGCAGGTCACGCTGACCCGCACCGAGGCGGGCTATGACTTCGCCCTGCGCTCCGAGGTGACGACGCGCGGGCGCCGCGGCTTTGTGCTAAACGCCTCGGCGCAGATCGCCATGGCGCCGCTGGCGCAGCCCGCCCCGCTGGATGTGGCCGCGCTGACCGCGCGCTGCCCCCGCGACGTGCAGCAGGATGCCCGGGGCATCGCCACCGGGCAGGAGGCGCATCTGGCCTTTGGTCCGCGTTGGCGGGTGCTGAACCGTGTGGCTTACGGCGCGGGCGAAGGCGTCGCGCATCTGACCCTGCCCGCCGCCTTCCACGGCGATCTGGTGCAGGGCTATGTCCTGCATCCGGCGCTGATGGATCTGGCGACCGGCTGGGCCATGGGGCTGATCGCGGGCTATCAGGGCCGCGCGCTCTGGGTGCCGGTCGGCTATGGCAAGGTGCAGGTGTTCCGCGCCCTGCCCGCCGCGATCGTCAGCCATGTCCGCATCGCCCCCGCCGAGGCCGGTTTCGCCAGTTTCGACATCACGCTGGCCACGCCGCAGGGCGAAATCTGCGTCGAGATCGCCCGCTTCACCATCAAGCGGCTGGAGGGGGGCTTTGGCGCTCCGGCGCCGCTGCTGGCCTCCGAGGTGGAATTCACCGACAGCGGCGAAGGCCGCGCCCTGACCCCGGGCGAGGCACGTCTGGTCCGCAATCTGGCGCAGGGCCTGACCGCCGCCGAGGGGGCCGAAGGCTTCCTCAGGGCGCTGGCCACCGGGCGCTCGCCGGTGGTGATTTCGTCTCTGACCTTGCCGGAATTGATCGCCGAGGCGGCGCAGCCGTTCGAGGAACCCGGCGAGGGCCAGAAATTCGACCGCCCCACCCTCGATTCCGAGTATCTGGCGCCGCGCGACGATGTGGAACGGATGCTGGTCTCGATGTGGGAGGAATTGCTGGGCGTGCAGGGCGTCGGCGTGCGCGACAGCTTCTTTGACCTCGGCGGCCATTCGTTGATCGCCGTGCGGCTGTTCGCCCGGGTGAAAAAGGCCTGGGCGGTGGATTTCCCCATCTCGGTGCTGTTCGAGGCGCCGACGGTGGAAAAGGTCGCCGCCATGGTGACAGAGCGCGCCGGGATCACCGCCACCGGCGATGCGCCCGCCGTCGCCGCGCCCACCCGGCGCTATGAATTCCTGGTACCGATGCACGAAGGCGAGGGCGGGCCGAAAACCCCGTTCTTCCTGGTGGCGGGCATGTTCGGCAACGTGCTGAACCTGCGGCATCTGGCGCAACTGGTGGGCACCGACCGCCGGTTCTATGGCCTGCAGGCCCGCGGGCTGCTGGGCGGGGCGGAACCGCATCGGCGGCTGGACGAGGCGGCGCGCGATTACCTGACCGAGGTGCGGCAGGTGCAACCGCAGGGCCCCTATCTGCTGGGCGGCTTTTCCGGCGGCGGGCTGACCGCGCTGGAAATGGCCCGCCAGTTGCGCGCCGCGGGCGAGGAGGTGCGCCTGCTGACCCTGCTCGATACGCCGCTGCCCCGGCGCCCGGGCCTGACAAGGCCCGACAAGGCGCTGATAAAGCTGGCCGAATTCCGCCGCAAAGGTCCGGGCTATCTGCGCGAATGGCTGCAGGCGCGGCGCGACTGGCGCGAACAGCAGGCGCTCTGGGCCGAGGAAGCGGGCCAGGAGGCCGACAGCGGCTTTCATAACCGCGCCATCGAGGCCGCCTTCCGCGACGCGCTGCCTTTCGTGACGCTGGAACGCTACGATGCCCCCGTCGCGCTGTTCCGCCCGCCGCTCGACCGGCATTGGCGCGTGACCGGCGGACGCTGGGTCAGCGCCGCGCGGGAATATGTGTATGATGACAACGACTGGTCGCGCTTCATGCCCGAACTCTCGGTCCATGAGGTGCCGGGCGATCACGACAGCATGGTGCTGGAGCCGAATGTGCGGGTTATGGCAGCGAAACTGAAATCCCTGATCGCCGGGGCCGGGGCATGAGCCGCGTCCTCTGCGTGATCCTCAACTGGCGCACCGCCGAGATGACGGCGCGGGCCGTGCAATCGGCGATCACCGCGATGGAGGGGATCGACGGCGCCATCACCGTGGTCGACAACGATTCCCGGGACGGCTCGTTCGAGGCCCTGACCGCCGCCGCCCGCGACTGGCCGCGGGTGCGGGTGCTGCAATCGGGGCGCAATGGCGGCTACGGCGCCGGGAACAACCACGGCATCCGCGCCGGTCTGCCGGACGGATCGCCGCCCGATTACGTCTATATCCTCAATTCCGATGCCTTCCCGGCCGTCGATGCCATCCGCGTGCTGGTCGATTACCTCGATGCGCATCCGGAGGTCGGCTTCGCCGGCAGCCATATCCACGGGCCCGAGGGCGATCCGCATACGACCGCCTTCCGCTTTCCCTCGATCGCCAGCGAATTCGAGGCGGCGGCGAAAACCGGGCCGGTGTCGAAACTGCTCAAACACGCCATCGTCGCGCCCGATCTGCCCCGCGTCACCACCCGGGTGGATTGGGTCGCCGGGGCCAGCGTGCTGATGCGGCAGCGGATGCTGGATCAGATCGGCCTGTTCGACGAAACCTTCTTTCTCTACTTCGAGGAAACCGATCTCTTCCTGCGCGCCGCCCGCGCCGGATGGACCGCCACCTATGTGGTGGAAAGCCGGGTGATGCATATCGGCTCGGTCAGCACCGGCATGAAGGACTGGCGCCGCGTGCCGGGCTATTGGTTCGAATCGCGGCGGCATTATTTCGAAAAGAACCACGGGCGGCTTTATGCCGCGGGGGCGACGCTGGCGCATATGGCCGGGCTGGGGCTCTATGGCCTCAGGCGGCTCGTGCAGCGCAAGCCCCGGCAAACACCGCCATATTTTCTCCGCGATCTGGTGAGATACAGTATCCGGTCGCGCTGAGCCCTGGAGAGTCGAGATGAACGCGTTGTCGTGTGTGCTGGTCGGGAATGAATCGCTGCTGGTGCAATGCGCCCGGCTGTTGCTGGGGCGCGGCCACCGGATCACCACCATCGCCAGCCGCAACGCCGAGGTGATCGCCTGGGCCGACAGCGCCGGTATCCCGGTCGTTGCCCCGGGGCCGGGGATCGAAACCCGCATCGAGGCGCCGTTCGACTGGCTCTTGTCCATCGCCAACCTCTCGGTGCTGCCGCAATCGCTGCTGGCCCGCGCCGCCCGGGGCGCCGTCAACTTTCACGACGGCCCGCTGCCGCGCTATGCCGGGCTGAACGCGCCGGTCTGGGCGCTGCTCAACGGCGAGGCGCAGCACGGAATCACCTGGCACCGGATCGCGGGCGGGGTGGATGAGGGCAATATCCTGGAACAGGCCCTGTTCGAGGTAACGCCCGACGACACCGCCTTTTCCCTGAACGCCCGCTGCTATGGCGCGGCGATCGAAAGCTTTCCCGCCGTCATCACCGCGCTGGAACAGGATGCCCCCGGCCAGCCGCAGGATCTGTCGCAGCGCACATTGCTGCGCCGCGATGACCGCCCGGCGCTGGCGGCGCGTCTCGATTTCACCGGCCCGGTGGCCGAAGTGGTGCGGCGGGTGCGGGCGCTGGATCACAGCGGCTATTGGAACCCGCTGGCGCTGCCAAAGATCGAAACCGCCCGCGGCGTCTTTGCCGTGGGGCAGGCCGAACCCGCCACGGGCCAGGGCCTGCCCGGCACCGTGCTGGCCGCCGGGGGCGATCTGGTCGTCGCCTGCGCCGATGGCGCGGTGCGGCTGGGCGCGATCACCTGTCTGGGCGGCCTGCCGGTGACAGAGGTGGCCTCGGTCGGCGAGCGTCTCGCCGCGCCGCAGGCAAGCCTGACCGCCGCCATGGCCCGCGTCACCCCCGGCGAAGCGCGCTGGCGCAAGGCGCTGGCGGCGTTCGTCCCCGCCGAGCTGACCGGCAAGCCGGGCGGCGCCGGCATCGAATCGCGGGCCCTCGGCCGCGTCACCGCCGCGCAGGCCACCGCGATCATCGCCGCCTATCTGCCGGGCGGCTGGGCCTATGCCGGGGCGGAAACCGCCGCCGCGCAGGCCGCCGCGCCCGGCTATATCGCCGGATGGCTGCCGATGACGCCCGCGGGCGACAGCCTGCAGGCCTTGCAGGCCTCGGTCGATGGGTTGATCGCCCAGGCCGCCCGGCATCCCGCCTATGCCCGCGACCTGATCGGCCGCGACCCGGCGCTGTCGCCGATCCCGGCCCCGGCGCTGGGCCTGTCGCAGACCGGCGCGCGCATCGACGGCACGGCGCTGTGCCTCGTCGCCGGGCCGGACGGCCTGACCCTGTCCGCCGACCTGAGCCGCATCGACAGCGCGACGCTCGATCTGTTCGCCGCCCGCATCGCCCATCTGGCCGCCGCCGATCCTGAGGCGCCGCTGGCCGCTCTGGACCGGATCAGCGCCCCGGAACAGGCGATCCTGTCCCGCCTCAACCAGACGGAACGCCCCTTCGACGCCCGCACGATCTCGCGCCTGTTCGAGGCGCAGGTCGCCCGCACCCCCGGCGCCGTGGCGCTGGTGTTCGAAGGCATCAGCCTGACCTATGCGCAACTGAACGCGCGGGCGAACCGCGTCGCGCATGTGCTGCAAACCCTCGGCATCACCCCCGACACGCCGGTGGCCCTCTGCGCCCGCCGCTCGCCCGATCTGCTGATCGGCGCGCTGGGCATCCTCAAGGCGGGCGGCGCCTATGTGCCGATGGATCCCGGCTATCCCGCTGAAAGACTGGCGCATTTCCTGACCGACAGCGGCGCGCCGGTGATTGTCACGCAATCCGGGCTGATCGACGCGCTGCCGTCGCATGCCGCGCAATTGCTGGTGCTGGATACCGATACGCGGTTGGCCGCGGCCAGCGAGGCCAATCCCGAAACCGGGGCCGAGCCGCATCATCTGGCCTATCTGATCTATACCTCAGGCTCGACCGGGCTGCCCAAAGGCGTGATGGTCGAACACCGCAACGTGGCGAATTTCTTTGCCGGGATGGATGAGCGGATCCAGCATGAACCGGCGGGGGTCTGGCTGGCCGTGACCAGCCTCAGCTTCGACATCTCCGTGCTGGAATTGTTCTGGACGCTGGCGCGCGGCTTCAAACTGGTGCTGACCTCGGATGAAGACCGGATGATGGTGTCCGGCGGCTCGATGCCCGTCTCGGCCCAGCCGATGGATTTCAGCCTGTTCTACTGGGGCAACGACGACGGCCCCGGCCCGCGCAAATACGAACTGCTGCTGGAAGGCGCGAAATTCGCCGATACCCACGGCTTTCGCGCCGTCTGGACCCCCGAACGCCACTTTCACGCCTTTGGCGGACCCTATCCGAACCCGGCCGTGACCGGCGCCGCCGTCGCCGCGGTGACAAGGAACATCGAGGTGCGCGCCGGTTCCTGCGTTGCCCCGCTGCACCATCCGCTCAGGATCGCCGAGGAATGGGCGGTGATCGACAACCTGACCAATGGCCGCGCCGGGCTGGGCATCGCCTCGGGCTGGCATCCGGTGGATTTCGTGCTGCGGCCGGAAAACTCGGTGCCGGGCAACAAGGCGGCGATGTTCGACACGATCGACAAGCTGCGCCGCCTCTGGCGCGGGGAATCGGTGGAATTCGATCACAACGGCACCATGCGCGCCGTGCAATCGCTGCCGCGCCCGGTGTCCAAGGAATTGCCGCTGTGGCTGACCATCGCCGGCAACCCCGATACCTGGCGCGAGGCGGGCGAGATTGGCGCCAATGTGCTGACGCACCTTTTGGGCCAGTCCATCGACGAGGTGGCCGGCAAGATCCGCCTCTATCACGACGCCTTGCGCAAGGCCGGGCATGACCCCAAGGATTTCACTGTCACGCTGATGCTGCACACCTATGTGGCCCGCACCCGCGACATCGCCCGCGAAACCGCGCGCGGGCCGATGAAATCCTACCTGCTGGCCGCCGCCGGGCTGGTCAAGCAATACGCCTGGGCCTTTCCGGCCTTCAAGAAGCCCAAGGGCGTGACCAATCCGATGGATATCGACCTCGGCTCGCTCAGCCAGGACGAAGTGGACGGCATTCTCGACTATGCCTTCAACCGCTATTTCGAGGATTCCGGCCTGTTCGGCACCGTCGACGATTGCCTGCGCCGGGTCGAGCAGCTCAAGGCCATCGGCGTCGGGGAAATCGGCTGCCTGATCGACTATGGCATCCCCACGTCGCAGGTGCTGGAAGGGCTGTTCCCGCTGGCCGAGGTGCTGCGCCGGTCGAACGCGCCCGCCGAACTGGACGCAAGCGATTTCTCGCTGGCCGCGCAGATCCGCCGCCACAAGGTCACGCATCTGCAATGTACCCCGTCGATGGCCCGCATGCTGGTCGCCAATGACGAGGCCCGCGCCGCGCTGGGCCAGGTGAAACACATCATGGTCGGCGGCGAGGCCCTGCCGGGCGCGCTGGCCGCCGAACTGGCGCAGATCACCGGCGCCCCGGTGCAGAACATGTACGGGCCGACCGAAACGACGATCTGGTCCACCACCGCCCGGTCGCGGGGCGGCGAGGGGGTTGTCGGCATCGGCACGCCCATCGCCAACACCACGCTGCAGGTGCTGGATGACGCGCAGCAACCGCTGCCGCTGGGCGCCGAGGGCGAACTCTGGATCGGCGGCGCCGGGGTGACGCGCGGCTATTGGCAGCGCCCGGAACTGACAGCGGAACGCTTCGTGCAGATCGGCGGCGAGCGGCTCTATCGCACCGGCGATCTGGTGCGGCTCCGGGCGGATGGCGCGGTCGATTTCCTCGGCCGGGCCGATCATCAGGTGAAGATCCGCGGCTACCGGATCGAACTGGGCGAGATCGAAACCCTGCTCGATGCGCAGCCCGGCGTCACGCAAAGCGTCGTCATGGCACGCGAGGATGTGCCGGGCGATGTGCGGCTGGTCGGCTATGTGCTGGGCCATGCCGATACCGGGGCGCTGAAATCGGCGCTGGCCCGGGTGCTGCCCGCGCATATGGTGCCCTCGGCGTTGGTGCGGCTGGATCGCTTCCCGCTGACCCCCAACAAGAAGATCGACCGCAAGGCGCTGCCCGCGCCCGGTCTGGTACGCCCCGCGGTGATCGCCGCACCCGTCGCCGCCAATGCGGGCGATACGCAGGCCCGGATCGCCGCGATCTGGACCCGGGTTCTGGGCGTGGCCGAGGTGAAACCGGCGGATAATTTCTTCCAGTTGGGCGGCCATTCGCTGCTGGCCGTGCAGGCGCACCGCGACATCCGCGAGGCGCTGGCCCTGCCGGGCCTGTCGATCACCGATGTCTTCCGCTTCCCGGTGCTGTCGGCGCTGGCCGGGCATATCGACGCCAAGCTGCGGCCGGTGGCCAGCCCGGCGCCCGCGCCCGTCACCGATGACAGCGAGGCCGCGCGCGGGCGGCTGGATGCGATGTCGAAACGGCGGGCGATGCGGGCGGAGCGGCTGGGCAAGCTGGGGTGAGCCGCCCGGCGCTGGAAAGGCTGGCGGCCGCGGTGTTTCCCGGCGCCTCCTGGGCCGTCGTCGCGCTGGGCGAGGGGGCACTGCTGCCGGGTGAATCGCTGCCCGGCGCCGTGCCCCGGCGGCTGCGCGAATTCGCCGCCGGGCGCAGCGCCGCCCGGCTGGCGATGGGCCGCGCGCTGCCGGTGCCGATCGGCGCCGACCGCGCCCCGGTCTGGCCAGCCGGGGTGTCGGGCTCGATCACCCATGCGGGCGATTGGGCGCTGGCCGTGGTCGGCACCGGCCCGGTCGGCATCGATCTGGAGCCCGACGCGGATCTGCCCGGCGAGGTGTTCGACACCGTGCTGCTGCCCGCCGAACGGCAAGCGCCCGGGTTCGACGCCCGGCAGGCGCGGCTGATCTTCAGCGCCAAGGAATGCGCCTATAAGGCGCAATACCCGCTGACGCGGCAGCTTTTCGGCTTCGAGACACTGGCGATCACGCTGGGGCAGGGCAGCTTCCGCGCCGAATTCCAGCGCGATGTCGGTGCGTTCCGGCGCGGCGCCGCGCTGCAGGGCCGGTTCGCCATCGGCGGTGGCTTCATCCTGACCGGGATCGGATGAACCGCGCCGCCGCATCGCCCGCCCGGCGTCCGGTGGCCAGACAGCCGGTCAGCAGATAGCCCCCGGTCGGCGCCTCCCAATCCAGCATCTCGCCCGCAGCAAAGGTTCCGGGCAGGGCGCGCAGCATCAGCTCGTCGGTCAGCGCCGACAGCGCGATGCCGCCCGCCGTCGAAATCGCCTCGTCCATCGGGCGCGGCCCGGTCAGGGCCACCGGCAGCGCCTTGAGCAGGGCGGCGCGCGCCGCCACATCCGCCGGAAAGGGGCGGGCGCATTCCAGCACCAGCGCCAGCCGCGCCCCGGAAAGCCCCAGCTTTTTCAGGCTGTTGACGCCGGATTCCCCCTTGGGCCGCGCCGCCAGCCTGTCGATCAGGCGGGCGGGCTGCAGATCGGGGAACAGATCCAGCCGCAGCGCCGCCCCCTCGCGCAGCGCCCGGCTGACGGCATAGATCCCGCCGCCCTCCAGCCCCTGCGCCGAAATCACCGCCTCGCCCCGCACGCGCTGCGCCCCGGCGATCAGGGCGATGTTCTTCAGCGGCTGGCCGAAATAGGGCGCCATATGCGCCGACCAATCGACCAGAAAGCCCATGTTGGCGGGCTGGAACGGCGCCAGCGCCACGCCCTGCGCCGCCAGAGCCGAAGCCCAGGCCCCGTCCGACCCCAGCCGCGCCCAACTGGCGCCGCCCAGCGCCAGAACCGTGGCGCTGGGCTGCACGGCCTGCACCCCCTGCGGCGTCTCGAACCGGCCGCCGCCGAGCCAGCGCCAGCGGGTCCGCAGGTCGAGGCCGCGCGCCGCCAGATCCTGCAACCAGGCCCGCAGCAGCGGCGAGGCCTTCATCGCCCGGGGAAACACCCGCCCCGACGAGCCGGTGAACACCTCCTGCCCCAGCCCCCGCGCCCAATCCTGCACCGCCCCGGGGCCGAATTCGGCCAGCATCGGCCGCAGGAACGGCGCCGCCTCGCCATAGGCGGCAAGGAAGGCCTCGAAACCTTCGTCCTTGGTCAGGTTCAGCCCGGATTTCCCGGCCATCAGCAGCTTGCGCGCGGGCGAGGGTCTGGCCTCGGCCAGCAGCACGCTGCATCCGGCGCGCAGCAGCCTGTCGGCGGCCATCAGCCCGGCCGGACCGGCGCCGACCACCAGCGCGTCAGGATTCATAGCGCCGCCAGATCGCGGCCTCACCCAGCTTGGCGACGAATTTTGCGTGCGCCTCGGCCTCGGCCTCGGTCAGGCGGGCGGGCAGGGGGGTCGGACGCGGACGCGGGCGCCACCCCGCCTCGAGAGCGCCGCGCGACCGGCTGTTCTGGCTGCCAAGGGCCAGACCGGTCTGGCGCCCGCCCAGCAATTCCAGATAGACCTCGGCCAGGATCTCGCTGTCCAGCAAGGCGCCGTGCAGCGTGCGGCTGGAATTGTCGATGCCAAAGCGGCGGCACAGCGCATCCAGCGAGGCCGAGGCGCCGGGAAACTTGCGCCGGGCGATGGCCAGCGTATCGACCACCTCGTTCTGCAGCCGCGGCCTGCCGATCCATTCCAGCTCGGCATTGAGAAACCGCATGTCGAAAGCGGCGTTGTGGATCACCAGCTTTCCCCCGGCGACAAAGCTGAGGAACCCCTCGGCCACCTCGGCGAAACGGGGCTGCGGGCGCAGGAAATCGTCCGACAGGCCATGAACCGCAAAGGCCTCGGCCGGCATGTCGCGTTCGGGGTTGATATACTGGTGATAGGTGCGCCCGGTCGGCATGTGGTTCAGCAATTCGACACAGCCGATTTCCACCAGCCGATGCCCTTCGGCCGGCTCGAATCCGGTGGTTTCGGTGTCGAGGACGATTTCACGCATCAGGGCGGCTTCCGGTCAGATGGTCGATCAAGTCGTGCACCGCGGCGCGGGTCTGATCAAGGGAAAGCGTCTCGATCACATGCGTGGCGCGGGCGCGTTTTTCGGCATCGGGCATCTGCTTGGCCAGGATGGTCTGAAAATGCGCCTCGTCCATGCCGGGGCGGGCCAGAACCCGGGCGCGCTGCACCTCAGGCGGGGCGCTGACCACCAGCGAGGCATCCACGAACGCGTCGCCGCCGGTCTCGAACAGCAGCGGCACGTCGATCACCACCAGCGGCGCCGCCGCATGCGCGGCCAGGAAATCGGCGCGCGAGCGGGCCACCAGCGGATGCACCAGAGCCTCGATCTGCCTGAGCGCGCCGGGATCGGCGGCGATCCAGTCGCGCAGCGCCGCGCGGTCGATGGCGCCGTCGCGCAGCGCCGCCGGATGCAGCGCCGCCAGCGGCGCCACCGCCGCACCGCCCGGGGCATAGAGCGCATGCACCGCCGCATCCGCATCCCAGACCGGCACCCCGGCCGCGCGGAAAAAGCCCGAGGTGGTGCTTTTCCCCATGCCTATCGAACCGGTCAGACCCAATATCAGGCTCATCCCAGCACCGCCCGGCGCAGATCGGCGTCCACCTGCGGCGTCACGCCGAACCAGCGTTCAAACCCGGGCAGCGCCTGATGCAGCAGCATCCCCAGCCCGTCGACACAGGCGTTCCCCCGGGCACGGGCCGCGGCCAGCAGCGGGGTTTCCAGCGGCGCATAGACCAGATCGTTGACGATGGCGTCGCGCGGCAATGCCGACAGATCCAGCGTCAGCGGCGGGTTACCGGTCATCCCCAGCGCGCTGGCGTTGACCAGCGTGTCGCAGCCGCTCAGCAAGGCGGCGCTGTCACCCCAATCGACCACCCGCACCTGCGGCGCGAATTCGGCGGCCAGATCCTCGGCCCGGGCGCGGCTGCGGTTGGTCAACCGGATCTCGGTGGCGCCCAGATCCTGCAGCGCGACGATCACCGCCCGGCTGGCCCCCCCGGCCCCGACCAGCGCCACCCGGCGCGGCGCCCAGCCGGGATGCGCGGCCCGGATATTCTGGGCGAAACCATAGGCATCGGTATTGTCCGCCTCGATCCCGGTTTCGGTGAACAAGAGCGTATTGGCAGCGCCGATCCGGCGGGCGAGCGGCGTCACCCGGTCGGCCAGCGCCAGCGCCGCCTGTTTGTGCGGGATGGTCACATTGGCGCCGACAAAGCCCATGCGCGGCAGCAGGGCCAGCGCCGCGGCGAAATCCTCGGGCGCGATCTGCAGCGCCACATACTGGCCGTCGAGGCCATGCCGCCCCAGCCAATGGCCGTGCAGGCGCGGCGAACGGCTGTGGGCGACCGGATCGCCCAGAACGGCCGCCAGTTTCAGCGGCGAGGGGCGGCGGGCATGCGTCATCCGGCGATATCCTTGCGCTGGGTGAGGATGGTCAGCAATTCCAGAAGCGGCAGCCCCTGAATGGCGAACAGATCGCCCTCGATCCGCTCGAACAGGCGGATGCCGGGGCCTTCGATCTGATAGCAGCCGACACAATGGCGGATGTCCTCCCAGTGCGCGGCCAGATAAGCCTCGAGAAACGCATCGGAAAACGCCCGCATGGTCAGCCGGGGCGTGGCCACGTGCCGCCAGACGGGTTCGCCCTGAGCATAGAGCACGGCGGCGGTGTGCAGCCGGTGGGTGCGGCCGCGCAAAAAGGCGAGCTGGGCGCGTGCATCCTCGGGTGTCACCGGTTTGGCGAACAGCCGCCCCTCGCATTCGAGGATCTGGTCGCAGCCCAGCACCAGCGCCTGCGGATCGCGCGCGGCGATGCGCAGGGCTTTGTGTTCGGCCAGGGCATCGGCCAGATCATGCGGCGTCGCCCCCTCGGCCAGCAGTGATTCGCGCAGGTTCTCCTCATCGATCCGGGCCGGGCGAAGTACGATGTCGAGCCCGGCGTTGCGCAGCAAGCTGGCGCGGATTTCCGAGGCCGAGGCGAGGATCAGGGCGGAAGAGCTGAGGACAGACATGGGGATAAGCCTGTGCGGAGGCCTTGTGCAGAGCGGGGGACAAGGACGGTCTGCGCCTCTGATCGCTTTTTGCGAACAGGAATGTCAAGCCGCGAGGGCGGGTTCTCCACACAGGAGAAGTCCGGTGCACAGGCTGTGAAGGAGATGTGACACCCGGCGCCGGGATGGGCGGTTCAGGCGAATTCCCCGCGGTTTTTCAGTGCGTTGCCGTGCAGCGGCCGGATCAGCGGCGTCGCGCCGTCCTGTGGATGAAACCGGGGATGAAACCGGCGACCGCCTTGTCCACCGCCCCTATTACTTCATCATCCTTTCAAGATTCTTTCTTTATAAAGAAGAAGAACAGCCTGTCAGACCGGTAAATCCGCCGGATTGACTCGACGCCGGGTTTGGCCTAGAGCGGCGTCAAAGCGGGGCCGTCCGGTATCCGTGTTTTCCGTATCCATCGCTGATTTGCCGATGACCGCCCCATGGGCCGCATCGAGGAGGGCAATCCATGTCCGAATTCCGTCTGAACCTGTCCGAGTTGAAAGCCCAGACCCCGGCAGCCCTGCTGTCGATGGCCGAAGAGCTGGAAATCGAAAACGCCCCGTCGATGCGCAAGGGCGAGATGATGTTCTCGATCCTCAAGGAGCGGGCGGAAGAGGGCTGGGAGGTCGGCGGCGACGGCGTGCTGGAGGTGCTGCAGGACGGGTTCGGTTTTCTGCGCTCGACCGAGGCGAATTATCTGCCCGGCCCCGACGATATCTATGTCTCGCCCGACATGATTCGCCAGTTCAGCCTGCGCACCGGCGACACCATCGAGGGTGTCATGGTCGCCCCCGGCGAGAACGAGAAGTATTTCGCCCTGACCCGGGTGACGCGGATCAATTTCGACGATCCCGAGCGCGCGCGCCACAAGGTGCATTTCGACAACCTGACGCCGCTCTATCCCGACGAGCGGCTGAAGATGGAGATCGAGGACCCGACGATCCGCGACCGGTCCGCCCGGATCATCGACATCGTCGCGCCGCTGGGCAAGGGCCAGCGCGCGCTGATCGTCGCCCCGCCGCGCACCGGCAAGACCGTGCTGATGCAGAACATCGCCCATTCGATCGCCAGCAATCACCCGGAATGCTATCTGATCGTGTTGCTGATCGACGAACGGCCCGAGGAAGTGACCGACATGCAGCGGTCGGTGAAGGGCGAGGTGGTTTCGTCGACCTTTGACGAACCGGCCTCGCGCCACGTCGCCGTGGCTGAAATGGTGATTGAAAAGGCCAAGCGGCTGGTCGAGCATAAGCGAGATGTTGTGATCTTGCTGGATTCGATCACAAGACTTGGTAGGGCTTTCAACACCGTGGTGCCGTCGTCGGGCAAGGTGCTGACCGGGGGCGTCGATGCGAATGCGTTGCAGCGGCCCAAGCGGTTCTTTGGCGCGGCGCGCAACATCGAGGAAGGCGGTTCGCTGACCATCATCGCCACCGCGCTGATCGACACCGGCAGCCGGATGGACGAGGTGATCTTCGAGGAATTCAAGGGCACCGGCAACAGCGAGATCGTGCTGGACCGCAAGGTGGCCGACAAGCGCGTGTTCCCGGCGATGGACATCCTGAAATCCGGCACGCGGAAGGAAGAGCTGCTGGTCGATAAGTCGAACCTGCAGAAAACCTTCGTGCTGCGCCGGATTCTGAACCCGATGGGCACCACGGACGCCATCGAATTCCTGATTTCAAAGCTGAAGCAGACCAAGACGAACGGCGAGTTCTTCGATTCGATGAACTCCTGACCAGGGGGATCGCCGATGGACACGATCGTTGCCCTGGCCACGGCGCAGGGGCGGGCCGGTGTTGCGGTGATCCGCGTTTCCGGGCCGCGCGCCTGGGATGTGTGCCAGGCTCTGGCCGGAACGGTGCCACCCGAACGGCAGGCGCGGCTGGCACGGCTGCGTGATGGCGCGGGCCATGTCATCGATCATGCGCTGGTGCTGCTGTTCGAGGCTGGGCGCAGTTTTACCGGCGAGCGGGTTTGCGAATTTCAGGTTCACGGCAGCATCGCCGTCGTTGCCGCGCTGCTGCGGGCCTGTCTGGCGCTGGACGGGGTGCGCGCGGCCGAGGCCGGGGAATTCACCAGGCGGGCGTTTCTGGCCGGTCGGCTCGATCTGACCGAGGTGGAGGCGCTGGCCGATCTGATCGACGCCGAGACCGAGGCGCAGCATCGTCAGGCGCAGGCGGTGCTGGACGGGTCCGCCGGACGGGTGGTCGAGGCCTGGCGCGACGATCTGTTGCAGGCGCTGGCGATGATGGAAGCTGCCCTCGATTTCGCCGACGAGGAACTGCCCGCGGATCTGACCGGCCATGTTCTGGCCCCCCTGGCGCGGGTCGAGGCCAGCCTCGACGCACAGATCGCCGGCCGCAAGGCGGCCGAGGCGGTGCGCAGCGGTTTCGAAGTGGCGATCGTGGGGCCGGTGAACGCCGGAAAATCTACCCTTCTCAATGCCTTGGCCGGGCGGGAAGCCGCGATAACCTCGGCGCGGGCGGGCACGACGCGGGATGTGGTCGAGGTGCGCATGGCGATTGCCGGGCTGGCGGTGACGCTGATCGACACCGCCGGATTGCGCGAGACCGAGGACGAGGTGGAGCGCATCGGCATCGAGCGCGGCCGGGCCCGGGCTGCTGCCGCCGACCTGCGCCTGCATCTGCTGGCGGCGCCGGGTGAGGTGCCGCAGGGGGTGCTGCCGGGGGATATCGTGCTGCTGTCCAAGGCGGATGTCTGGAAGGCTGACGGGGTATCGGGCGTGACCGGCCAGGGGCTGGAGGCGCTGATCGACCGGATTGGCGCCGAGCTGCTGGGGCGGGTGCAGGGGTCGTCGGTGTTCACACGCGAGCGGCATTTCGACAAGCTGGCGCGGGCACGGCAGTCGTTGATCGCGGCCCGCAGCGCGCTGGTTGCCGGGGCTGGATGGGATCTGGTCGGTGAAGATGTGAAGGAATCGATCCGCGCTCTGGATGGAATCATTGGACGCGTGGATGTAGAAGATGTTCTCGGGCGAATCTTTTCGTCGTTCTGCATCGGCAAGTAGGGGCTTGTTTCACGTGAAACACTACGACGTCATCGTTGTCGGCGGCGGCCACGCCGGAGTCGAAGCAGCACTCGCCGCGGCGCGCAAAGGCGCGGCGACCGCCCTGGTGACGTTCCGCCTAGACGATCTGGGGGTCATGTCGTGCAATCCGGCGATCGGCGGCATCGGCAAGGGGCATCTGGTCCGTGAGATCGATGCGCTGGATGGCATGATGGGGCTGGCCGCCGATTACGCCGGGATACAATACCGATTGCTGAACAGATCTCGAGGGCCCGCGGTGCAGGGCCCCCGGGTTCAGGCGGATCGTCGCCGCTATGCGACTTTCGTGCGGCGCTATTGTCAGGCGCAGCCGGGGCTGAGCCTGCTGACCGGTGAGGTCGTCGATCTGCGGCTCGGCGATGACGGCCGGGTCAGCGGAGTTGTGCTGGCAGACGGCAGTGAGATCAGTGCGCGATCGGTGGTTCTTACGACGGGAACCTTTCTTGGCGGTGAGATCCATATCGGCAGCGAACGCATTTCAGCAGGCAGACGCGGCGCCGATGCGGCGCTTCGGCTTGGGCTGCGCCTGCGGGAGAGGGCCGAGACGGTCGGACGGCTGAAAACCGGCACGCCGGCGCGTCTGAATGGCCGAACCATCGACTGGGGCATGGTGGGCCGCCAGGAAGGCGATGCCGATCCGGTCATGATGTCTTTCCTCAACACCGCGCCGGAAGCCCGACAGGTCTATTGCGGGGTGACGTCGACCAACGAAAGAACGCATGACATCATCCGGCAGAATCTCCATCTGTCGGCGATGCGGTCGGGGAACATCACGGGCATCGGGCCACGCTATTGTCCGTCGGTCGAAGACAAGATCACCCGATTTTCTGACAAGGACTCCCACAATATCTTTCTCGAGCCCGAGGGCCTCGACGACGACACCGTCTATCCGAACGGTATCTCAACCTCTTTGCCGCAAGGGGTTCAGCAGAATTTTCTGCGCACAATCAAAGGGCTGGAGGAGGTGGAGATCCTGCACTTCGGCTATGCCATCGAATACGATTACCTCGATCCGCGCGGCCTGACGCAGGGCCTTGAGATGCGGGCGCTGCCGGGTCTGTTCCTGGCCGGGCAGATCAATGGAACGACCGGTTACGAAGAGGCCGCGGCGCAAGGCCTGCTTGCCGGGGCGAACGCCGCTGCACAGGCGCTGGGCAGCGAACCGCTGCGACTGTCGAGATATGACAGCTATATCGGAGTGATGATCGACGATCTGACAACCCGTGGCGTCAGCGAACCCTACCGCATGTTCACGTCGCGCGCAGAGCACCGGCTCTCGCTTCGGGCGGACAATGCCGATCAGCGCCTGGGGCCGCTGGGGATTCGGCTCGGGCTGGTTGGGGCCGCGCGGAGGGCCGCGCTGGAGGGCAAGCAGGCGCGCCTGTCGGAGCTGTCTACGGCGATGAGATCGGTCAAGGCCAGACCGGCGGATTTCGAGGCATTCGGGCTGCCCGTTCCGCGCGACGGCCAGCGGCGCAGCTTCTACGATCTTGTCGGACAATTGTCCGACGCAGAATCCCGGGCCCAGGATATCGCGGATCGCTTCCAGCAGTCCCGCGCCGCCGATGCGCTGCAGGTGGCGATCGAGGCGTTTTATGCGCCCTATGTTGAGCGCCAGACGCGTGAGGCCGCGCAATTGAAGCGGGAGCAGGCGACAGAGATCCCAGAAGGCTTTGATTTTGCGGCGATTGCCTCATTGTCGCGCGAACTGCGCGCCAAGCTGTCGCAGGTGCGGCCACGCTCCATCGGCGCGGCGTCCGAGATCGAGGGTATGACACCCGCGGCTCTGCTGGTCATTCTCGCCTATCTGAAGATCGCCGGGCAGGCCGCACGTGCTGCGGGGAGCTGATGTGCCGGGATTCGGACTCAGAGATGTTTCACGTGAAACACAAGAACGCCTCGAGCATTACGCCCAGGCGCTGCTGAAATGGTCATCGCGCATCAACCTTGTCGCCAAGGCTACCCATGATGACGTCTGGACGCGCCACATCGAAGATTCGGTGCAAATATTCTCCGCTGCCCCGGTGGGGTTCGGAACCTGGTGCGATCTGGGATCGGGCGGCGGGCTGCCCGGATTGGTTGTTGCCATCCTGTGCCGCGAGCATTCCCCGAATTGCGCAGTGACGCTTATCGAATCGGATGCGCGTAAAGCCGCCTTCCTGTCGATGATGGCCCGCGAGCTCGATCTGAAGGCAATGATCATACGGGCGCGGATCGAGTCCGCGTCGCCCTGCGCCGCCGATATCGTTTCCGCCCGGGCACTCGCGCCGCTGCCCAAACTGCTCGGCTATGTTGACCGCCACCTTGCTCCGGGCGGCACCGCGCTGCTGCCCAAGGGGCGCAATCACGCGCAGGAAGTCGAGGAGGCCCGCAAATCCTGGCGCTTCGATGTCCAGCGACGGCAAAGTTGCGTCGACCCCGATAGTGTGATCCTTGTCGTCAACAACCTGCTTCCCATGGAAATTCACCGATGAAGACGATTGCGATCGCGAATCAGAAGGGGGGCGTCGCCAAGACGACGACGGCGATCAATCTGGCCGCCAGCCTCGCCGAACTCGGTCGCAAGGTGCTTGTTGTCGATATGGACCCGCAGGGCAACGCCTCGACCGGACTTGGTGTCGGCCTCGATCAGCGCAGCCGGACGATCTACGACCTCCTCCTCGGCGATGCCGACCCGCTGTCGGTCATTGTCCAGACCGAAACGGCGGGTATCCGCCTCATCCCCTCCACGACCGAGCTTTCCTCCTCCGATGTGCAGCTCTACAATGTCAACAAGCGCAGCTTTCTGCTCCGCGACGCGCTGGCCAGCACGGCGATTGCCGATCTCGGCATTGACTACGCGCTGATCGATTGCCCCCCTTCGCTGAATCTGCTGACCGTCAACGCGCTGGTCGCCGCCAATTCGGTGCTGATCCCACTGCAAAGCGAGTTTTTCGCGCTGGAAGGCCTGTCGCAGCTCATGCTGACCATCCGCGAGATCCGGCAAACCGCCAACAGCGCGCTGAGGGTGGAAGGTGTGCTGCTGACCATGCACGATCAGCGCAACAACCTCTCGCAGCAGGTTGAACGCGATGCGCGCGAAACCCTTGGCGGGTTGGTTTATCAGACCGTGATCCCGCGCAATGTTCGGCTGAGCGAGGCGCCGTCTTTCGCCGTTCCGGCGTTGACCTATGATCCCTTGTCTAAGGGCTCGATGGCATACCGCGCTTTTACGCAGGAATTCCTGCAGAATAACAAAGATTTGCGTGAGGAGGCATGACATGAGCGAGCGCAAGCAGGAACGCCGTGGCCTGGGGCGCGGGCTTTCGGCCCTGATGGCGGATATCGGCGTCGATGCCGGTGTGAACGATCCGATCGCCCGTCCGGCCGCGGATCGCGGCGCGCTGGAATCGCTGCCGATCGAATCGATTCAGGCCAACCCCGATCAGCCGCGTCGCAAGTTCGATGAGCGGGCGCTGGCCGAACTGGCGGATTCGATCCGCGAGAAGGGCATCGTCCAGCCTTTGGTGGTCCGGCCGGTCGCCGGGCGGGATGGTTTTTATGAGATCGTCGCGGGTGAACGTCGCTGGCGGGCCGCGCAGATCGCCAAGCTGACGGCGATTCCGGTGCTGATCCGGTCGTTTACCGATCAGGAAGTCCTCGAAGTCGCCATTATCGAGAACATTCAGCGCGAAGGCTTGAACGCGATCGAAGAGGCCGCGGGCTATCGCCAACTGATCGACCGGTTCGGCCATACGCAGGAAAAGGTCGCCGAAGCCCTGGGCAAAAGCCGCAGCCATATCGCCAACCTGCTGCGCCTGCTGACCCTGCCGCAAGAGGTGCAGAACATGGTGATCGCCGGAACGATCAGCGCCGGCCACGCCCGCGCGCTGGTCACGGCCGAAGACCCGGTCGGTCTGGCGATGAAAGTGGCGGGCGAGGGGCTGTCGGTCCGCGAAACCGAAGATCTCGCGCGGCGCATTGCCACCAGATCGCCGATGATGTCGCGGCGCGGCAATCCGCAGAAAGACGCTGACACCCGTGCGCTGGAAGAGGATCTGTCGGCCAATCTGGGGATGAGCGTGGTCATCGACCACCGGGCGGGCGGCGAAGGCCAGGTCACGATCCGCTATCAGACGCTCGACCAGCTCGACCAGCTCTGCCAGCTTCTGTCGTCGGTACGCTGACGCGGCGTCAGACCAGTTCGCGCAGCACCGAATTCAGCAGCGGCCGCCCGGCCGCTGTGGTGCCGATCAGACCCTGATGTTGCCAGATCAGGCCCAGATCGGTTAGCGATTGCAGGCGCTGCGGGTCCAGATCGTGGCCCTTCAGGGCAGCATAGCGGCCCCCGTCCACGCCCGCTGACAGCCGCATGCCCATCATCAGGAATTCCGCCGCCTGATCGTCGCGGCTCAGAACGTCTTCGGAAACCGCGGGCCGCTCCTGTTCGATGGAATCAAGCCACCGGATCGGTGCGCGCTCGGCCTCGGTCGCCCGGCGCGCGGCTGCATCGCTCACCCGGCCATGTGCGCCCGGGCCGATGCCGATGTAATCGCCATATTGCCAATAGACCAGATTGTGCCGCGATTCCTCGCCCGGGGCCGCGTGATTAGACACTTCATAAGCGGGTAAACCGGCCTCGCCGCACAAATCCTGCGTCATGTCGAACAGGTCCGCGCCGCGGTCCTCATCGGGCAGCCCCGGCAGCTTGCCGATGGCATAGCGATCGCCAAAGGCAGTGCCCGATTCGATCGTCAGTTGGTACAGCGCCAGATGACGCGGCCGCAGCGCCAGGGCCCGCATCAACTCCTGCCGCCAGAGCTCCGGGTTCTGGAACTGGCGCGCATAGATCAGGTCAAGGCTGGCACGGTCGAACACCGCATTGGCGGTATCCCAGGCCTGCAGCGCCTCGCGCACGCTGTGCTGCCTGCCCAACAGCCGCAGCGCCTCGTCGTCCAGCGCCTGAACGCCCAACGACAGGCGATTGACGCCCGCCGCCGCGAAATCGCGAAACCGGCCATACTCAACCGACGTCGGGTTCGCCTCCAGCGTGATCTCGATATCGTTCGCGGGCCGCCAGGCGGCGCGCGCGGCCTCGACCACCGCGGCGACCGTCTCGGGCTGCATCAGCGACGGCGTTCCGCCGCCGAAGAAGATCGAGGTCAACACCCGCTCCGGGGTCCGCGCCGCCCAGCGCCGGATCTCGGCAACATAGGCCTCGCGCCAGCGCGCATGGCTGATCTCGCGCGCAACATGGCTGTTGAAATCGCAATACGGGCATTTGGCCGCGCAGAACGGCCAATGCACATACAGCGCAAAGCCACCGTTGCGCCAATCCTCGGGGCCGGAGTGTTTCACGTGAAACGCTTCTCAAGCAGCGACCGCAACGCCCGCGCCCGGTGCGACAAGGCGTTCTTCTCCGCCGGGCCCATCTCGGCAAAGGTCCGTTCCTCGCCCTCGGGCACAAACATCGGGTCATAGCCATGCCCCAAAGCCCCCCGCACCGGCCAGACCAGATGCCCGCGCACCACACCCTCGTGAACCTCGTCCGTCCCATCCGGCCAGGCCAGGACCAGCGTGCAGCGGAACTCGGCCGCCCAGGGCGCCTCGACTCCCGCCAGCGCGTCATGCGTCCGGGTCATCGCGCGCATGAAGTCCCGCCCGCCAGGCCCCTCGGCCCAATCCGCCGTCCAGACCCCCGGCATCCCGCCCAGCGCATCGACACACAGCCCCGAATCATCCGCCAGGGCGGGCAGTCCGGTCGCCTGCGCCGCGGCATGCGCCTTGATCCGGGCGTTGCCGACAAAGCTGTCCTCGGTCTCGGCCGGTTCCGGCAGGCCGCGCTCGGCCGCCGACACCACCGTCACCCCATGCGGCGACAGCAATTGCCGCATCTCCTCGACCTTGCCCGCGTTATGCGTGGCAAACAGCAGAATCTCGCCCAGCCCGGTCACAGCGCCGCCTTCTGCGCCGCCACCAGCCCGGCCATGCCGATCGCCGCCAGATCCAGCATCCGCCCCAGATCGTCGCGGGCAAATACCGTGCCCTCGCCCGACATCTGCACCTCGACCAGCCGCCCGTCGCCCAGCATGACGAAATTGCCGTCCACGCCCGCCGCGCTGTCCTCGTCATAATCGAGGTCCAGCACCGCCTGCCCGGCATAGATGCCGCAGGAAATCGCCGCGACATGGCCGATGATCGGGTCCGACACGATCGCCCCGGCCTTCATCAGCTTGTTGATCGCCAGCCTCAGCGCCACCCAGCCGCCGGTGATCGCCGCGCAGCGGGTGCCGCCATCCGCCTGGATCACGTCGCAATCCACGGTGATCTGCCGCTCGCCCAGCGCCGACCGGTCAACGCCCGCCCGCAACGCCCGCCCTATAAGCCGTTGAATCTCAACGGTTCTTCCGCCCTGCTTGCCCTGCGCTGCCTCGCGCCGGTTGCGGGTGTTGGTGGCGCGCGGCAGCATGCCGTATTCCGCCGTCACCCAGCCCAGCCCGGTATTCTTCAAAAACGGCGGCGTCCGGTCCTCGACCGACGCGGTGCACAGCACATGCGTGTTGCCCACCTTGATCAGGCACGAACCCTCGGCGTGCCGCATCACGCCGGTTTCGATTGAAACCGCCCGCATTTCCTCTAGTTTCCTACCCGAAGGGCGCATGTCCGGTTCCTTTCCTGGCCTGACGTTCAGATACAGGGCGCGGCCTTGGAGTTGCAACCGGATTGACGCGCCATCCGAGTAGCCAACACCCATGCCCACCGAGCCGACCAAAACCATCCACGACCTCAACGACCGCGCCCGCGAAGTGTTCCGCCGGGTCGTGGACAGCTATCTGCAGACCGGCACGCCGGTCGGCTCGCGCACCATCACCCGCGATTTCAACGAACGCCTCTCACCCGCGACGATCCGCAACGTCATGCAGGATCTCGAATATCTGGGCCTGGTCGAAAGCCCGCATATTTCGGCCGGCCGGGTTCCCACCCAGCGCGGCCTGCGGCTGTTCGTCGATGCGCTGCTGGAAATCGATCCGGTGACAGCCGCCGACCGCGAACGGCTCGAGGCCACGCGCTCCACCGACGAACGCGACGTCACGGCCCTGCTCGACCGGGTCGGCAATGCCCTGTCGGCCATCACCCGCGGCGCCTCGCTGGTTCTGGCGCCAAAGCACGAGGCGCCGATTCGCCATATCGAATTCGTGCCGATCTCCAACGACCGCGCGCTGGTGGTGCTGGTCTTTGCCGATGGCCAGGTGGAAAACCGCGTGTTCACCCCGCCCCCCGGCCTGCTGCCCTCGGCCCTGCGCGAGGCGGTGAATTTCATCAACGCCCTGGCCACCGGCCTCACGCTCACCGAATTGCGCCAGCGCATGCGCAGCGAAATCACCGCCCGCCGCCGCGAGATCGACGCGATTGCCACCGATCTCATCGAACGCGGCATGGCGCTGTGGGAAAACGAGGGCGAGCGTCACGAACGTCTGATCGTCCGCGGCCGCGCCAATCTGCTGGAACAGACCGATTCCGACAATCTGCAGCGCATCCGCGAGCTGTTCGACGATCTCGAACGCAAGCGCGACATCGCCGAGGTGCTCGAACATACCGAACGCGGCGACGGGGTGCGCATTTTCATCGGCGCCGAGAACAAGCTTTTTTCGCTGACGGGTTCCACTCTGGTGGTTTCTCCATATATGAACGCCGACAGCAAGATTGTCGGCGCGGTCGGCGTGATCGGTCCTACGCGACTGAATTACGGACGCATCGTGCCGATCGTGGATTATACCGCCCAACTCGTCGGCCGCATGCTGACCGAGCTGGGAGAGTGAGCGAGACGAGGAACCATGTCTGAGCCCCAAGAACACCCGGTCGAATCGCAGGCCGAGGCGCCCGAAATCTTTGACCCCGTCGCCGCGCTGGCCGAGGCCGAGGCCAGTTTCGAGGCCGAACGCAGCGAAATGCGCGATCGCCTGATGCGCTCGCTCGCCGATCTGGAAAACCTGCGCAAACGCAGCGAGAAAGACCGCCGCGAGGCAGCGATCTATGGCGGCCAGAAACTGGCCCGCGACATGCTCGCGGTCTATGATTACCTGGGCCGCGCCCTGGCCCTGATCGATGATGAGACCCGCGAACGCGCCAAGGGCATGGTCGATGGCCTCGATCTGACGCTGCGCGAACTGACCAATATCTTCGCCCGCCACGGCATCGAACGGGTGGCGCCTCAGGTCGGCGAAACCTTCGATCCGCATCTGCACGAAGCGATGTTCGAGGCCCCGGTGCCCGGCACCAGGGCGGGCCAGATCATCCAGGTCGTGACCGAGGGCTTCCGCCTGCACGAACACCTGCTGCGCCCCGCCCAGGTCGGCGTCAGCTCGACGCCGGGGTGACTCCGTAGGGTGCGTGCTTGCACGCACCTCTCCGGCCTAACGTGCCCGCCCGCACCAACCTCACTGCTGCCAACGCCGCCGGTAGGGTGCGCTTCAGCGCACCTTACCCCGGCGCCCCGCCCCCCAGCATCTCGCGCAATTCATACAGCACCGCCAGCGCCTCGCGCGGGCTCAGCGCATCCGGCTGCACCCCCTTCAGCCGCTCCTCCACCGCCGACACCCTCGGTGCCACCGGCGCGGGCGCGGCGCGCGAAAACAGCGGCAGGTCGTCCACCAGCGTTTTCGTCCCCCGCTGCCCCTGATCGCCGCGCTCCAGCATCGCCAGCACCGCCCGCGCCCTTGTGATCACCGCCTCGGGCAGCCCGGCCAGCCGCGCCACCTGCACCCCATACGACCGGTCGGCGGCGCCCTTCCTCACCTCGTGCAGAAAGACCACCTCGCCCTCCCATTCGCGCACGGCGACGGTGGCATTCGCCACCCCCTCCAGCCGCTCGGCCAGCGCCACCATCTCGTGGTAATGCGTGGCAAACAGCGCCCGGCAGCGGTTGACCCCGTGCAGATGCTCCAGCACCGCCCAGGCAATCGACAGCCCGTCATAGGTCGCCGTGCCGCGCCCGATCTCGTCGAGGATCACAAAGGCCCGCGGCCCCGCCTGATTGAGGATCGCCGCGGTTTCCACCATCTCGACCATGAAGGTGGATCGCCCCCGCGCCAGATCGTCCGAGGCGCCGACCCGGCTGAACACCTGCTCCACCAGCCCGACATGCGCCGCCCGCGCCGGAACATAGCCCCCCGCCTGCGCCAGAATGGCGATCAGCGCGTTCTGGCGCAGGAACGTCGATTTCCCCGCCATGTTCGGCCCGGTCAGCAGCCAGATCGCCGCGCCCCTGTCACCGGGCTCCAGCGCCAGATCATTGGCGACAAAGGCCTGCCCGGCCCGGGCCAGCGCCGCCTCCACCACCGGATGCCGCCCGCCCTCGACCGCAAAGGCCCGGCTGTCATCGACCCGGGGCCTCGCCCAGTCGCGCACCCGCGCCAGCTCGGCAAAACCCGCCGTCACATCCACCTCGGCCAGCGCCCGCGCCGCACCATGGATCGCAGGCGCCGCGGCCATCACCGCGCCGCGCAGCTCCTCGAACAGCCGCTTCTCGATCTCCAGCGCCCGCGCCCCGGCATTGTGGATCTTGGTTTCCATCTGCGACAGCGCCAGCGTGGTGAAGCGCACCTGATTGGCCGTGGTCTGCCGGTGAATGAACCGCTCGTTCAGCGGCGCCGACAGCATGCGCTCGGCATGGGTCGCCGTGGTCTCGATGAAATAACCCAAGACGTTGTTATGCTTGATCTTCAACGAGGGAATCCCGGTTTCCCCGGCATAATCCGCCTGCATCCGGGCGATCACCCCGCGCCCCTCGTCGCGCAATTCCCGCGCCGCGTCGAGATCGCTGTCCACTCCCGCCGCGATAAAGCCGCCGTCGCGCGCCAGCAGCGGCGGCTCCGCTACCAGCATCCCGGCCAGCATCCCGGCGATCTCGTCATGCCCCACCAGCGCGCGCCGCGCCTGCGTCAGCCCCTCGGGCAGATCGCCCGCCAGCAGCGCCGCCAGCGCGCCCGCCTGCGCCAGCCCGGCCCGCAGCATCGCCAGATCGCGCGGCCCGCCGCGGTCCAGCCCCAGCCGCGACAGCGCCCGGTCCATATCCGGCACCGCCTTCAGCGCCGCGCGCAGATCGCCGCGCAGCCGGTCGTCGCCCACCAGCGCCTCGACCGCCGCCAGCCGCGCGCGGATCACCGCCAGATCGCAGGACGGCGCCGAAATCCGCCGCTCCAGCAGCCGGGCGCCCCCCGCCGTCACGCTCAGGTCGATCGCCGCCAGCAGCGAGCCCTCGCGCCCGCCCGCCAGCGCCTGCGTCAGCTCCAGATTGCGCCGGGTCGGCCCGTCGATCTGCATCGCTGCCCCGGCCGCCTCGCGCACCGGCGGGCGCAGCAGCGGCATGCGGCCCTTTTGCGTCAGGTCCAGATAATCGACCAGCGCGCCCAGCGCCGCCACCTCCTCGCGGGCAAAGGCGCCGAACCCGTCCAGCGTGCTGACCCCGAACAGCGCGCCCAGCCGTTTCGCCCCGGCGGCGCTGTCGAAACTGGCGCGGCCGCGTTCGGCCAGCGCCAGCCCCATCTCGGCCGCCATCTCGCGCAATTCGCCCGCCAGATCCTCGGGCACCACCAACTCGCGCGCACCCAGCCGCGCCAGTTCCGGCGCCAGCCGCACGCGGGGGCAGGGGACCACCCGCAACTCGCCGGTAGAAATATCCGCCCAGGCCAGCGCCGCTTCGCCGCGCAGATCCACCCAGGCGGCCAGGTAATTGTGCCGCCGCGGCTCCAGCAGCGCATCTTCGGTCAGCGTGCCGGGCGTCACCAGCCGCACCACCTCGCGCCGCACCACCGATTTCGCGCCGCGTTTCTTGGCTTCGGCCGGGTCTTCCATCTGTTCGGCAATGGCGACACGAAACCCCTTGCGGATCAGCGTCAGCAGATAGCCCTCGGCGGCATGCACCGGCACGCCGCACATCGGAATATCCTCGCCCAAATGAAAGCCGCGCTTGGTCAGCGCGATATCCAGCGCCGCCGAGGCCGCGACCGCGTCGTCAAAGAACATCTCATAGAAATCGCCCATGCGGTAAAACAGCAGCGCATCGGCGTGCTGGGCCTTGATCTCCAGATACTGCGCCATCATCGGCGTCGCTGTGCTCTGCGCCTCGGTCACATCCTGCTCCCCGCTTGTCGCGCGACCCTACAAAACCGGCCCCCCCGCGAAAACCCCGATTCCCGCGTTGTCCGGCCCCTTGCGCCGCGCTATGCAAGGCCCAGTTGGAGGAGGCCCCATGTCCCGCAAGTCCCGCACCACGCCCGAAGAGGCGCTCCGGTATCATTTCGAACCGACGCCCGGCAAATACGAGATCACGGCCTCAAAGCCGATGGCGACCCAGCGCGACCTGTCGCTGGCCTATTCGCCCGGCGTGGCGGTCCCGGTCGAGGCGATCGCCCGCGATCCGGGCCTTGCCTATGATTACACCGTCAAGGGCAACATGGTCGCCGTCATCTCGAACGGTACGGCGATTCTGGGCATGGGCAATCTGGGCGCGCTGGCCTCCAAACCGGTGATGGAGGGCAAGGCGGTGCTGTTCAAGCGGTTCGCCGATGTCAACGCCATCGACATCGAGCTCGATACCGAAGACGCCGACGAGATCATCAAGGCCGTCCACCTGATGAGCTGCACCTTCGGCGGCATCAATCTCGAGGACATCAAGGCGCCCGAATGCTTCATCATCGAGCAGCGCCTCAAGGAACTCTGCGATATCCCGGTGTTCCATGACGACCAGCACGGCACCGCCGTCATCTGCGCCGCCGGTCTCATCAACGCGCTGGAAATCAGCGGCAAGAAGATCCAGGACGTGAAGATCGTCCTCAACGGCGCCGGGGCCGCCGGGATCGCCTGCCTGGAACTGCTGAAATCCATGGGCGCGCAGCATGACAATTGCATCATGTGCGACACCAAGGGCGTGATCTGGCAAGGCCGGACCGAGGGCATGAACCAGTGGAAATCGGCGCATGCCGCCGTCACCACCGCCCGCACGCTGGAAGAGGCGATGGTCGGCGCCGATGTGTTCCTCGGCGTGTCCGCCAAGGGCGCGGTGACGGCGGATATGGTCGCCAGCATGGCCGACAATCCGGTCATCTTCGCCATGGCAAACCCCGATCCCGAAATCACCCCCGAAGAGGCGCAGGCGGTCCGCGCCGATGCCATCGTCGCCACCGGCCGCTCTGATTATCCCAATCAGGTCAACAACGTGCTGGGCTTTCCCTATCTGTTCCGCGGCGCGCTGGATATCCACGCCCGCGCCATCAACGACGCGATGAAGATCGCCTGCGCCCGCGCGCTGGCCGAACTCGCGCGCGAGGATGTGCCGGATGAGGTGGCCATGGCTTACGGCCGCAAGCTCAGCTTCGGGCGCGATTACATCATCCCCACGCCCTTCGATCCGCGGCTGATCTACGTCATCCCCCCTGCCGTCGCCAAGGCCGGGATGGACACCGGCGTCGCCCGTCGGCCAATCATCGACATGGATGCCTACCGCCACAACCTGCGCTCGCGCATGGACCCGACCGCCTCGATCCAGCAAAGCCTCTTCGCCCGCGCCCGTCAGGCGCAATCGCGGATGATCTTCGCCGAGGGCGATGACGAGCGCGTGCTGCGCGCCGCCGTCGCCTATCAGCGCGCGGGCCTCGGCAAATCGCTGGTCGTCGGGCAGGAGGATGACGTCAAGCGCCGGCTCGAAACCGCCGGTCTGGGCGATGCGGTGCGCGAACTCACCGTGGTCAACGCCGCCAACACCCGCCATCTCGATGCCTACCGGCATTTCCTCTACCAGCGGCTGCAGCGCAAGGGCTTCGATCAGCGCGATGTGCACCGCATGGCCACCCGCGACCGGCACATCTTTTCCGCGCTGATGCTGCAGCACGGCCACGGCGACGCCCTCGTCACCGGCGCTACCCGCAAATCGGCGCTGGTCATGGACATGATCAACCATGTGTTCGACGCCCGCGCGCAGGATGGCGCCGTCGGCGTCTCGGCCCTGCTGCACAAGGGGCGGATCGTGCTGATCGCCGATACGCTGGTGCATGAATGGCCCGAGGAAGAAGACCTCGCCGACATCGCCATCCGCGCCGCCGGGGTCGCCCGCTCGCTGGGGATCGAACCGCGCGTCGCCTTCGTCAGCTTCTCGACCTTCGGCTATCCGATCTCGGAACGCTCGCAAAAGATGCATCTCGCGCCCGAGGTGCTGGACCGGCGCGGCGTCGATTTCGAATACGAAGGCGAAATGACCGTCGATGTCGCCCTCAACACCAAGGCGGCCGAGGCCTATCCCTTCTCGCGCCTCACCGGCCCGGCGAATATTCTCGTCTGCCCGGCGCGGCATTCGGCCTCGATCTCGGTCAAGCTGATGCAGGAAATGGCGGGCGCCACGGTGATCGGCCCCATCCTGACCGGCGTGCCGAAACCGATCCAGATCCTGTCGACCGGCGCCACCGTCAACGATATCATGAACATGGCGGTCATGGCCGCCTGCCGGGTGGGTCACGTCGGCAAATGATCTTCTGCCTCGGCTCGATCAACATCGATCACGTATACCGCCTGCCCGCCCTGCCGCGGGCGGGCGAGACGCTCTCGGCCACCAGCCACAACCCGGGGCTGGGCGGCAAGGGCGTCAACCAGAGCGTTGCCGCGCTCAGGGCCGGGGCGTCGGTGGTGCATATCGGCGCGGTGGGGCAGGGCGATGCCTGGATCGCCGCGCAACTCACCGGCCACGGCATCGGCCTCGACCGGATCGCTTCGGTGGCGGCGGGCACCGGCCATGCCATCGTCGCGGTGGATGACGCGGGCGAAAACCAGATCATCATCCATTCCGGCGCGAATCTGGCGCAAGATCCGGCGATGATCGCCGCCGCGCTGGGGCAGGGCCAGCCGGGCGACATCCTGCTGCTGCAAAACGAAACCTCGCATCAGGTCGAGGCGGCGCGCCTCGCCCGTGCCCGGGGCCTGCGTGTGTTCTATTCCGCCGCCCCCTTCGATCTGGGCGCGCTGCGCGCAGTCCTGCCGCATGTCACACATCTGCTGGTCAACGCGGGCGAGGCCGCGGCCCTCGTCGCCGCCACCGGCATCCCGCTGGCCGATCAGCCGGTCGAGGCGGTGATCGTCACCCGTGGCGCGCAGGGGGCCGAGTGGATTTCTGCAGGCGCAGAGCCGCTTTTCACCCCGGCCTTCCCCGTCACCCCGGTCGATACCACCGGCGCGGGCGATTGCTTTGCCGGGTCTCTGGCCGCCGCGCTCGACCGGGGCCAGAGCCCGGCGCAGGCGCTGCGCTATGCCGCCGCCGCCGCCGCGCTGCAAGTCACCCGTCCCGGCGCCGCCCCCGCCATGCCCCTGCGCGCCGAGGTCGAGGCCCTGCTCGGCGGCTGATTGCGCGAAATCGCCCGCCCCGCGCCATCTTTTCGCCGCCGTTAAGCGTTCCTTCACGAATGGGCCGGATGCTGGCCTCGTTCAGAAGGGTTCCGCCATGACCACCCGCACCGAAACCGCCCTCACCTACACGGCCCCCCAGCCGCGCGGCAGTTCCTTGCCCGCCGGCGCCGGCATCCTCCTCGCCATGGCGCTCGGCGGCCTGTTCTGGGTCGGTCTCTTCGCCCTTCTGACCTGACGACCTCCTGGCACTGCCTCGTCAAACCAAACGGGCCGCGATACCGCGGCCCGTTTTCCGTCTGTCAAAGCGGCGACAGCCTTACTTCCCCGCCACCCGCGCATTCCGTGTGGCGATCAGTTTCAGGCGCAGGGCGTTCAGGCGGATGAACCCGGCGGCGTCCTTCTGGTCATAGGCGCCCGCGTCCTCTTCGAAGGTCACGTGCTTTTCGCTGTACAGCGTATGCTCGGACCAGCGCGCCACCGTCCGCACCGATCCCTTGTACAGCTTCAGCTTCACCGTCCCGGTGACATGCTCCTGCGATTTGTCGATCAGCGCCTGCAGCATCTCGCGCTCGGGCGAGAACCAGAAGCCGTTATAGATCAGCTCGGCATAGCGCGGCATGATCGAATCCTTCAGATGCCCGGCCCCGGCATCCAGCGTGATCTGCTCGATCCCCCGGTGCGCCTCCAGCAGGATCGCCCCGCCCGGCGTCTCATAGACCCCGCGCGATTTCATGCCGACAAAGCGGTTTTCCACGAAATCCAGCAACCCGATCCCGTGCCGCGCGCCGTATTCGTTCAGCCTGGTCAGGATCGTCGCCGGGCTCATCGCCTCGCCGTTGATCGCCACCGCATCGCCGGTCTCGAAGCTGACCTCGAGGAACTCGGGCGTATCCGGCGCATCCTCGACCGCGACGATGCGCTGCGCCACGTAATCCGGCGCCTCGACACCCGGGTCTTCCAGCACCCGGCCCTCGGACGAGGTATGCAGCAGGTTCGCATCGACCGAGAACGGCGCCTCGCCGCGCTTGTTCTTGGCGATCGGGATCTGGTTCTGCTCGGCGAATTCCAGCAGCCGCGTGCGCGAGGTCAGATCCCATTCCCGCCAGGGCGCGATCACCCGGATCGACGGGTCCAGCGCATAGGCGCTCAATTCGAACCGCACCTGGTCGTTGCCCTTGCCGGTCGCACCATGCGCCACGGCATCGGCGCCATGCTTCTGGGCAATATCCACCAGATGCTTGGAAATCAGCGGCCGGGCGATCGAGGTGCCCAGCAGATACAGCCCCTCATAGACCGCATTCGCCCGGAACATCGGGAACACGAAGTCGCGCACGAATTCCTCGCGCACATCGACGATGTGGATGTTCTCTTCCTTGATCCCCATCAAGAGCGCCTTCTGGCGCGCCGGTTCCAGCTCTTCGCCCTGACCGAGATCGGCGGTGAAGGTGATGACCTCGCAGCCGTATTCGGTCTGCAGCCACTTGAGGATGATCGAGGTGTCGAGGCCGCCCGAATAGGCAAGCACGACTTTCTTGGGCGCGGACATAGGCACTTCTCCCAATGTGGAAACGCGCACTGGCTATCCGCTTTGCGATACAGGTGCAACTGCTCGTTCCCGTTGACAGCCGGATAAGCCTGCGCGCTACTGGCCGCAAAACCGGAGGGAACGATGAACGGGATTTCGATCTTCAAGCATGCCGTGCAGATGGTGCTGGGCAACCTGGGCGCGGCGCTGCGCATCGGCTTTCTGCCGCAACTGGCGCTGGTGCTGCTGGCGTGGCTGCTGACCACCCCGGCGCCGCAGCTCGCGGTGGGCGAGGGCGGTCTGCCCGCGCTGCCCGATGCCGGGGCCTTCACTGGCGGATTGCTGGTGCTGGTGGCGCAGCTTCTGATCGCGCTCTGGGTCGCGGTCGCCTGGCACCGCTATGTCCTGCTCGAGGAACAGCCCGGCGCCTTCCTGCCCGGCTGGAACGGCGCGGCGATCTGGGCCTATTTCAAGGCCGCCTTCGTGCTGGCCATCGTCGTGCTGCTGGTGTCGCTGCCGCTGTCCTTCATCGGCGGGCTGGTCAGCGCGCCGCTGCTCCTGTCCGGCGCCGGGCTGCTGGCGGTGCTGCTGATGTTCGTCATCGTCGGCCTGCCGGTTGCCTGGGTCGGCTACCGCCTGTCGCCGATGCTGCCCGGCGCCGCCATCGGCGAGCCGCTGGCGCTGGGCCAGGCCTGGGCCGCCACCGACCGCGCCGGTCCCGGGCTGCTGATGCTGGCGCTGGTTTCGGTGGTCGCGGTCTGGGCGCTGCAACTGCCGCTGCTCTGGCTGGCCCTCGCCGCGCCGATCCTCGCCCTGGTCTGGAGCCTGCTGACCAACTGGCTGATCGTCATGGTCGGCGCCGGGATCGCCACCACCATTTACGGCCATTACGTCCAGGGCCGCCCGCTCAATGCCTGACAGCAACCCGCTCGGCCGCCCCGAACTCCTGCGCGGCGTGGTGCATCCCTGGCACCACGACATCTTCGGCCATATGAACGTGCGCCATTACGCGCCGTTCTTCGATGATGCCTCGTTCTTTCTTTATACCGCGCTGGGCATCCCGGTGTCGTGGATGCTGGCCGAACACGGGGTGCATATCGTCTCGGCCCGGGCCGAGACGAATTTCATCAAGGAACTGAAGGCAGGCGACGGTTTCGTCATCGACGGCGCGGTCCGCCGCCTCGGCAACCGTTCGATCACCTTCCATCTGCGCATGATCCACGCCGAAACCGCCGCCCTGCACGCCACCTATGACCTGACCGAAGTGTTCTTCGACCCGGCGACCCGCCTCTCGGCCCCGATGCCCGAGGCGGTGCGCGACAGGCTGACGCCGCATCTGGCCCGCGACATCTAGCGCCGCCGCCCGGGCGGCGGCTCTGTCCGCTGTCGCGGCGAAAGCGCATTACGCGAAAGCTGACGCTGTCATACATTAGACAATTCTCAACCCAGCCTCGTCCTGCTATAAACGTCCCACAGGCAGCACTTATAGAAGGTTGTCAGAAGGTTGCAGAAATTCGGGGCGCTCCGCCCCGGATCGGGGGCGAGCCGCTTTCGCCTCGAAAAGTGGAGCTAGCGATGAAGAGGGTGCACGTTGATCCCTACATTCGCACCCGGCTCGGACGGCGGGAATATGTTCAAGAACATACCCGCCGCTGGCCGAGAGCCACGCAACTGACGTTCCATTTCCCGTGATCCGTCAGTGCCTCGGAAAGACCCGCGAAAGCGGGTCTTTCTTCTGCGGAATCGTAGTGTCGGCTGGCTGATCTTGCAAGAATGAAGTTGGAAATAATCCCCACCTGCTTCCGCCACTTGGCTTCAGTCCTTGACATCCACCTGCGCCTCTTTGCTCCTCAAATATCCCGGGGGGTGAATTTGCGCAGCAAAGAGGGGGGCTGGCCCCCCTGCCTTTTTCCCCGCAACCGGGCGTGACATTGCCTGCCGGGCGGTGTCATCCTGCCCCGGAAAAGGAGCCTTGCCATGGAATACCTGCCCGGCCTTCTGGCGCTTGCCGGGATGCATGTCCTGATGGCCATGCTGCCCGGCCCCAATACCGTCGTCGTAAGCTGGATTTCCGCCACGCGGTCGCGGCGTGACGGGTTGAAGGCGGTGGCGGGCATCGTCTGTGCCACGGCGATCTGGGTGGCGCTGGCGCTTTGGGGGGTTGGGGCGCTGCTGCTTCAGGCCGGCTGGCTGTACCGGCTGCTGCGTCTCGCCGGGGCGGCCTATCTGCTCTATGTCGGCCTGCGGATGCTGCGCTCGGGTCTTGCCGCCGCCGGTCCGGCCGATTCGGCGCCGCCGCGGCTGGCCGGGCGGCGCCCGTTTGCCGCCGGGCTGATGACCACGCTCAGCAATCCCAAATCCGCCGTGTTCTGGACCAGCGTGTTTCTGGTCGCCGTGCCCGCCCATGCGCCGGGCTGGGTCTATGTGGCGATCCTGCTGATCGTCACGGCGCAATCGGCGCTGTGGTACGGCGCGCTGGCGCTGTTCTTTTCCACCGGGCTGGCGCGTCGGGTCTGGTTGCGCCTGACCCGTGCGCTCGATCTGCTGGCGGGCGGGGTGATGGTCGCGCTGGGCCTCAGGCTGGCCGACGAGGTGCGGCGCGAACTGGCCGCCCTCGCCGTGCGTCCCGGCGGGCAATTGTGAACGCCGGGTTAACGCGCGCCCTCAAGCCCTTGAAATCAAAGCGCCTGTCGGAATGTCCCATCGTGGGACATCACAGCACATAGCGGCTCAGATCCGCCGACCGCGACAGCGCCCCGATATGGGCCTCGACATAATCCGCGTCGATCACCACCGCCTGCCCGCCCCGGTCGGGCGCGGCAAAGGACAGTTCCTCGAACACCCGCTCCATCACCGTATAGAGCCTGCGCGCGCCGATATTCTCGACCGAGCGGTTCACATCCGCCGCGATCGTCGCCAGCGCCCGGATGCCGTCGTCGGTAAAGCTGACCCCCACCGCCTCGGTCGCCATCATCGCCGCGTATTGCCGGGTCAGGGCGTTGTCGGTCTCGGTCAGGATGCGCACGAAATCATCCTCGGTCAGCGCCCGCAGCTCCACCCGGATCGGCAACCGGCCCTGCAATTCCGGCAGCAGGTCCGACGGCTTGGCGACGTGGAAGGCCCCCGAGGCGATGAACAGGATATGGTCGGTCTTGACCGGCCCGTGTTTGGTGGACACCGTCGTCCCCTCGATCAGCGGCAACAGATCGCGCTGCACCCCCTCGCGGCTGACATCGGCGCCGCGCGTCTCGGCCCGGGCGCAGACCTTGTCGATCTCGTCGAGAAAGACGATCCCGTTCTGCTCGACCGCCTCCAGCGCCGCCGCCTTCACCGATTCCTCGTCCAGCAGCTTGTCGGCCTCCTCGCTCAGCAGCAGATCGTGGCTTTCCGCCACGCTCATCCGCTTGCGCGTGGTGCGCCCGCCAAAGGCCTTGCCGAACAGATCGCCCAGATTCATCCCCTGCGCCGGCATGCCGGGCAGTTCGAACATCGGCATCGACGGCGCGGTTTCCGCCACCTCCAGCTCGATGATCGTGGTGTCCAGCTCGCCTGCCCGCAGCTTCTTGCGGAACAGATCGCGGGTGCCGCCGCGGGCATCCTTGCCGGCGATGGCGTCCAGCACCCGTTCCTCGGCATTGGCCTGCGCCCGGGTGCGCACCTCGTCGCGCATCGCCTCGCGGGTCATCACCATCGCCGCGTCGACCAGATCGCGGATGATGCTGTCGACATCGCGGCCGACATAGCCGACCTCGGTGAATTTCGTCGCCTCGACCTTGAGGAACGGCGCCTTGGCCAGCTTGGCCAGACGGCGGCTGATCTCGGTCTTGCCGACGCCGGTGGGGCCGATCATCAGGATGTTCTTGGGGTACACCTCATCGCGCAGGTCGGCCGCCAGTTGCTTGCGCCGCCAGCGATTGCGCAGGGCAACGGCCACGGCGCGCTTGGCCTCGGCCTGGCCGATGATATAGCGATCCAGTTCGCTGACGATCTCGCGGGGGGTCAGGTCGGTCATTTGCGGATCGTCTCCACCGTCAGGTTGCCATTGGTATAGACACAGATCGACGCCGCGATGGCCATGGCCTTGCGGGCGATCTGCTCGGCGGGGAGGTCGGTCTCCATCAATCCGCGCGCGGCGGCGGCGGCGAAATTCCCACCCGAGCCGATGGCGGCGACGTCATACTCCGGCTCCAGCACGTCGCCCGCGCCGGTGATGACCAGCAGCACATCGCCGTCGGTGACGATCAGCATCGCCTCGAGATTGCGCAGGTACTTGTCCATGCGCCAGTCCTTGGCCAGCTCGACGCAGGCGCGCGCCAGATGGCCCGGGTTCGCCTCCAGCTTCTTTTCCAGCCGCTCCAGCAGCGTGAAGGCGTCTGCTGTCGATCCGGCAAAGCCCACCAGCACCTCGCGCCCGGCCGGGCCGATGCGGCGCACCTTGCGGGCCGAGCCCTTGATGACCGTCTGGCCCAGGCTGACCTGTCCGTCGCCCGCGACCACCACTTCTCCGCCCCGCCGCACGGCGAGGATCGTCGTGCCGTGCCAACCGGGGAACCTGTCGTCTGCCATGAGAAACCCTTCTCGTTGTCAGCTCCTATATGGCGGCGTCACCCCGTCGTCGCAAGAACCCCCTCTGGCGGCCCCCCGAACCGGGCGCTAGACTGCCGCCATGCTGCCCGTTCACCCGCCGATTGCCCTGCCTGACGCCGATGCCACCGACGCCCTTGCGCAGCGGATGGCGGGGCGCGTGGGGCCGGGCGACGTGTTGCTGCTGGAGGGGCAGATCGGTGCCGGGAAAACCCATTTCGCCCGCGCGCTGATCCGCGCGCTGGGCGTGACCGAGGATATCCCCTCGCCCACCTTCACCCTGGTGCAGACCTATGACGCCGGGTTCGAGATCTGGCATGCGGATCTGTATCGCCTGTCCCATCCCGACGAGGCGCAGGAACTGGGTCTGACCGAGGCGTTTGAAACGGCGCTCTGTCTGGTGGAATGGCCGGAAAAGCTGGGGGCGGATCGGCCAAAAGCGGCTCTAACCTTGCGGTTTTCGCTGTCGGGTGACGGGCGCACGGTCGCGCTCTTCTCCGATCAGCCCGGCTGGGCCGCGCGGCTGGCCGATGTTTGACCCCGCCTCCGGCCCCCGCGTTTTCGGTATCGCGCCGGGCGCCGATTTCCCCGGCCTGCTGGCCCGGGGCCTGCACGACCGTCTTGCCGGTCAGCCGCCCGAGGCGCTGGCCCGGGTCGAAATTCTGGTCAACACGGCCCGCATGCAGGCCCGGTTGCGGCAATCGCTGATCGCGCTGGGCCCCGGCCTGTTGCCGCGTATCCGGCTGATCGCCGATCTCGCCGGACCGGGGGCCGAAGCGCCGCTGCGCACCCGGCTGGAACTGGCGCAACTGATCCGGCAATTGTTGCAGGCCGAGCCCGATCTTGGCCCCACCAGCGCCGCGTTTTCGCTGGCCGAGAGCCTGTTTCGCCTGCTTGACGAGATGCAGGGCGAGGGGGTGACGCTGGAGATCCTCGACCGGCTCGATGTCAGCCAGCATTCGCTGCACTGGGACCGTTCGCTGCGGTTTATCCGGCTGATCGCGCGGTTCCTCGGCCCGGCGTCCGGCGGGCAGGCGCGGCTGCGCGCCGCGGTCGAGCGGCTGGGCGCCGAATGGGCCGCCCGTCCGCCCGCGCATCCAGTGATCGTGGCGGGGTCCACCGGTTCGCGCGGGCCGACGGCGCTGCTGATGCGGGCTGTGGCGCGGCTGCCGCAGGGGGCGCTGGTCTTGCCGGGTTACGATTTCGCCCTGCCCGGGCCGGTCTGGCAGCGGCTGGACGATCCGCTGCAGTCCGAGGATCATCCGCAGTTCCGCTATGCCCATCTGTTGCAGGGGCTCGGCGCCGATCCGGGCGCGGTGCGGGGCTGGACTGCCGATGCCGCCCCCGATCCGGCCCGCAATGCGCTGATTTCGCTGGCTTTGCGCCCGGCTCCGGTGACGGACCAATGGCTGCGCGACGGGCCGGAGCTGGGCGATCTGGGCCGGATGACCCGGCCCCTGTCGCTGATCGAGGCCCCCAGCCCGCGGGCCGAGGCGCTGGCTATCGCGCTGTGCCTGCGCGAGGCGGCGGTTTCGGGGCAAAAAGCGGCTCTGATAACGCCGGATCGCACCCTTGCCCGCCGCGTGACTGCCGCGCTGGACCGTTGGCATCTGCGGCCTGACGACAGCGCCGGGCGCCCGCTGGCACTGTCGGCGCCGGGGCGTTTCCTGCGTCAGAGCGCCGGTCTCATGGGTGGTGCTGTCACGGCCGAGGCGCTGATCGCCCTGCTCAAGCATCCGATCACCCACAGCGCCGTGGACCGCGGCCCGCATCTGCGCCATCTGCGCGACCTGGAGCTGCATCTGCGCCGCCACGCCATCCCGTTTCCGGACCGGACGGCGCTGACGGACTGGGCGGCGCGCGATCCGCAGCGGCAGGATTGGGCGGAATGGCTGACCGGGGCGTTCGCGCTGTTGCCGGGCGACGGCGAGCAGCCGCTCGCCGATTGGGTCGCGGCGCAGGATCGGCTGGCTGCGCATCTGGCCTGTGGCGCCGGGGGCGAGGGCACTGGCGAATTGTGGCAAGAAGCGGCCGGCATCGCTGCCCGCGCGTTGTTCGACGATCTGCAGGAGCACGCCGGGCACGGCGGCGCCATGGCCGCGACCGACTATCTGGCATTGTTAGAGACGCTTTTTGTCGGGCGCGAGGTTCGTGAGGGGCTGGAGGTGCATCCCGGGGTGATGATCTGGGGCACGCTGGAAGCGCGCGCGCAGGGGGCCGATCTGGTGATCCTCGGCGGGCTGAACGAAGGCAGTTGGCCCGCCGCCACCAGCCCCGACCCCTGGTTCAACCGCCGGATGCGGCTGGATGCCGGGTTGTTGCTGCCCGAACGGCAGATCGGCCTGTCGGCGCATGATTTCCAGCAGGCCGCCGGGGCACCGCGCATCGTGCTGTCGCGCGCGCGCCGCGATGCCGAGGCGGAAACCGTGCCGTCGCGCTGGCTGAACCGGCTGACTAACCTGATCGGCGGCCTCAAGGCGCAGGGGGGCGAGGCGGCGCTGGCGGCGATGCGGGCGCGGGGCAACCGCTGGCTGTCGCTGGCCGAACGGTTCGAAGCCGATCTGCGCGCGGTTCCCGCGGCCAGCGCCCTGCGCAATCCCCGTCCGGCGCCCGCGCCCCCGGCATCGGCCCGGCTGAACACCCTGCCGGTGACGCGGATCGAGAAGCTGATCCGCGATCCCTATCACATCTACGCCGAGCGCATCCTGCGTCTGGCGCCGCTCAACCCGCTGGCGCCCGAGCCCGACGCGCGGTTGCGCGGCACGGTGCTGCACCGGGTGCCGGACGCCTATGTGCAGGCCCATCCGCCCGGCACGCCGGGTGATCTGGCGGCGTTTTTGGCAATTGCAGAGACGATTTTGGCGCAGGAATGCCCCTGGATCGCCACCCGGCTGCACTGGCTGGCCCGGCTGCACCGCACGGCGCGCGCGTTCGTTGACTGGAATGCCGGGCTGGATGCGCAGCCGGTGCTGACCGAGCGTAAGGGCGCGCTGACATTGGGGGGGTTCACCCTGACCGGCCAGCCCGACAGGATCGACCGCGCCGCCGACGGTCGCCTGCGGCTTTACGATTACAAGACCGGCACCCTGCCCAGCACCAAACAGATCGAATTCTATAACAAGCAGCTTGTGTTGCTGGCGATCATGGCCAGCGAGGATGCCTTTGGCCTCGGCCCGGCCGAGGTGGAAAGCGCCACGTTCATCGGGCTGGGCAGCAAGTTCGACAACCGCGCCACCCCGGTCGCGCCCGGGGATCTGCTGGCCGAACGGGCCCGGCTGCTGAAGCTGATCGCCGCTTATCAAGACCCTGACCAGGGCTTTACCGCCCTGCGCGCCGTCGCCGAGGAGCGCCAGACCGGCGATTACGATGCGCTGGCGCGGCGCGGCGAATGGGAGGCGGGCGATGCGGCGGTGACAATCCGGGTGGGGGATGCCGATGGATGAGGCGACGCTCAATCAGGTGCGCGCCGCCGAGCCGGGGGCCTCGACCTGGCTGTCGGCCAATGCCGGGTCGGGCAAGACCAAGGTGCTGATCGACCGGGTAGCCCGGCTGTTGCTGCACGGCACGCCGCCGCAGCGCATCCTGTGCCTGACCTATACCAAGGCCGCCGCCAGCGAGATGCAGAACCGGCTGTTCCAGCGGCTGGGCGAATGGGCGATGCTGGACGATGCGGCGCTGATCGACCGGCTGCGGGCGATGGGCGAGGATGGGCTGGGCGCCGATCTGCTGCCGCGCGCCCGGCGGCTGTTCGCGCGGGCCATCGAAACGCCGGGCGGGTTGAAGATCCAGACGATCCACGCCTTCTGTTCGTCGCTGCTGCGGCGCTTTCCGCTGGAGGCCGCGGTTGCCCCCGATTTCACCGAGGTCGAGGAGCGCAGCCTGCAGCAATTGCGGCTGGAACTGCTGGACCGCTTCGCCCGGGGGCCCCAGGCCGCGGCGATGGAGGCGCTGCTGGTGCGGCTGAACGAAGAGGCCTTTGGGCGGCTTCTGGCCGATTTCGGCAGATACAGAGACGCTTTTTCCGGCCCGATGCCCGATCTGCAACGGCTGTTCGACTTGCCCCTCGGGCTGGATGAGGACCGGCTTCTGGCGCAGGTTCTGGAGGGCGACGAGGGCGATCTGCTGGCCCGGCTGGTGCCGAAACTGCGCGCGGGCGGGGCGAATGACAACAAGCTGGCGGCAAAGCTGGCGGTCTGGCATGGCCCCTCGCTGACCGGGCTCGCCGATCTGGAAGAGGCGCTGCTGACAAAATCCGGCGCCAATCCGTTCACCGCCAAATCCGGCAAGCATGTGACCAAGGGCACGCAGGCGGCGGTGGGCCCTGACGATCTGGCTGCCCTCGATGCGCTGGGCGAACGGGTCGAGGTGGCGCGGCCGCTGCGGCTGGGCCTGGACTCGCAGCGCATGGCCGAGGCGCTGCACCGCTTCGCCCGGCTCTGGTTGCCCGCCTTCGATGCTGCCAAGGCCCGGCGGGGCTGGCTGGATTTCGACGATCTGATCCGTCTGGCGCGCGACCTGCTGGGCAAGAGCGACGTGGCGCAATGGGTGCTGTTCAAGCTGGACGGCGGCATCGACCACATTCTGGTGGACGAGGCACAGGACACCTCGCCCGGGCAATGGCAGGTGATCGACCTGTTGACGCAGGAATTCACCGCCGGGCAGGGCGCGCGCGACGAGGTGCGGACGATCTTTGTCGTCGGCGACCGCAAGCAATCGATCTATTCCTTTCAGGGCGCCGACCTGCAGGGATTCGAGCAGACACGCGCCCTGTTCGGCGAGCGGCTGGCGGCGGCCGGGCAGGGGCTGAGCCTGCTGGAACTGAAGCATTCCTTCCGGTCGTCGGATGCCGTTCTGCGGCTGGTGGATGCCTGTTTCGCCGGGGCGGGCGGGCTGGGCGGCGCGCCCGAGCATCTGGCCTTTCATCCGGCGATGGCGGGCCGTGTCGATCTGTGGCCCGCGCTGCCAAAGCCGGACAAGCCCGACGATACCGATTGGGAAAGCCCGCTGGACCGCCCCTCGCCCGATGATGCCGAGCTGGTCCTCGCCCGGCGGATCGCCGGTGAAATCCGGGCGATGATCGACCGGGGCGAGCGGATCGCCGGCAGGGACGGTCCGCGCGCGGTGCATGAGGGCGACTTCCTCATTCTGGTGCAGCGGCGGCGGTTGCTGTTTCACGCCCTAGTCCGCGCCTGCAAGGCCGAGGGGCTGGCGATTGCCGGGGCCGACCGGCTGGCGCTGGGCGAGGTTCTGGCGGTTCAGGATCTGATCGCGCTGCTGAAATTTCTTGCCCTGCCCGAGGATGACCTGTCGCTGGCCGTTGCCCTGCGCTCGCCGCTGTTCGGGCTGGACGAGGATACGCTGTTCAGGCTGGCGCAGGGGCGCAAGGGGTTCCTGTGGGAGCGTTTGCGCGCCGAGCCGGGGTTTGAACCGGTGCGCGCGGTGCTGGACGATCTGCGCGGCCAGGTGGATTTCCTGCGCCCCTATGAGGTGATCGAGCGGGTGCTGACCCGGCACGACGGGCGGCGGCGGATCCGTGCGCGCTTTGGCGCCGAGGTCGAGGATGCCATCGAGGCCTTTGTCGATCTGGCGCTGGGCTATGAGCAGGGGCATGTGCCCTCGCTCGACGGGTTCCTCGGCTGGCTGGCGGCCAGCGATGCCGAGGTGAAACGCCAGTCGGAAGGGGCCGGGCGCAGCATCCGGGTGATGACGGTGCATGGCGCCAAGGGGCTGGAAGCGCCCATCGTCATCCTGCCCGACACGGCCGAGCGCAAGCCGCCCAACGCCGCCGCCCTGGTCGAGGCCGCGGGCGTGCCGATCCTGCGTGCCGTCGCCGCCGCGGCGACCGAGGCGCAGCGCGGTGCCGATGCCGATGCGGCGCGGCTGAGGGCCGAGGAAAGCGACCGGTTGCTCTATGTGGCGCTGACCCGGGCGGAACGCTGGCTGATCGTCGCGGGGGCGGGGGCGGTCGACGCGCCGGATTGCTGGTACGCCAAGGTTGCGGCGGCGATGACCGCGATGGCGCCGGTGCTTCTGGACACGCCGGTCGGCGCGGGCCAGCGCCACGCGCATGGCGACTGGCCGTCGCCGGTTCCGCCGTCGCGGGCGCCGGTGGCAGAGGCCGCGCCGGGGGTCGATCTGCCGCCGTTGCCGCCCTTGCCCGACGATCCGCGCGCCCTGACGCCCACGGCGCTGGGGGGCGCCAAGGCATTGCCGGGCGAAGGCGGGGAAACCGAGGCGGCGCTGGCGCGGGGGCGGCTGATCCACCTGTTGCTCGAGGATCTCGCCGCCGTTCCCGCCCCCGCGCGCGCGGCGCGCGGTACGGCGCTGGTGGCGGGCCAGCCCGAAGGCGCGGCCTGTCTGGACGAGGCGTTGGCGGTGCTGTCGGCCGGGGGGCTGGACGCGGTGTTCGATCCCGGCGCGCTGGTCGAGGTGGGGTTGTCCGGCCTCTGGAACGGGCGGGCGATGTGGGGCGTGATCGACCGGCTGATCGTGGCGCCCGACCGGGTGCTGGCCGTCGATTTCAAATCGAACCGGGTGGTGCCCGCCGATCCCTCGCAGGTGCCCGAGGGGTTGCTGCGGCAGATGGGCGCCTATGCGCATCTGCTGGCCGGGGTCTATCCCGGGCGGCGGATCGATACGGCGCTGCTGTGGACGGCGACGGGGCGATTGATGCCGCTCGATCCCGGGGCGGTGGCCGCGGCGCTTGCGCGCGCCGCCCTTGACCCGGCTGCGGGTGCTTCATAGGTAAAGGCAGACCGATCCGATCCCCCCGAATTTCCCGCAGGAGACCCTTATGGCTACCTTTCCCGTGACCGACGCCACCTTTGACGCCGAAGTGCGCAACAGCGACCTGCCGGTCGTCATCGACTTCTGGGCCGAATGGTGCGGCCCGTGCAAGCAGATCGGCCCGGCGCTGGAAGAGCTGTCGGTGCAGTTCGAGGGCCGGGTGAAGATCGCCAAGGTCAATGTCGACGAGAACCCGCAGGTCACGGCGGCCATGGGGATCCGTGGCATTCCGGCGCTGTTTCTGGTCAAGGATGGCCAGATCGTCGCCAACAAGGTCGGCGCCGCGCCCAAGGCGGCGCTGCAAAGCTGGATCGAAGCCTCGATCTGAGGCGTCTCCAGCGAAAACCGCAACGCCGGGCCCCAAAGGCCCGGCGTTTGTCGTTTCCGGCCGGTGTCAGGCGCTGGCGCGCAGCACCTGGGCGCGCGGGCTGCGGGTGGTGGCGGGTTCGACCGGCGAAAAGCCGATCATCAGCGCCCCGGTCGAGGTGCGCTGCGCCTCGACCCGCAGCGATTCGCCGTCGGCCATCCGCATCAGGCCGCGCACCTGGCCGGGATCGCCGGGGGTGGGGCGGGCAATCGCGGCGATCCGCTGCCACAGCGCCGGATCGTCGCCCGCCTCGCGCCAGTTTTCCAGCGCCTCGGACAGGGTGACGGCGCCCAGCGATTCCTCACCCTCCAGCGTCCAGAGCTGGGAGAAGGCGGTGTTGGTCAGCACCAGTTGCCCGTTGGGGGCAAAGACGGCAATCGCCTCGTCGAGCTGGTTCAGAACCGACTGGCTGGTCTCCATCTCGGCGCGGACGTTGCGGCTGAGATGGGTTTCCGAGGTGATATCCTCGATCAGGAAGGCCAGCGCGCCATCGGGGTGCGGGCTGGCGCTGACGCGGTAGGTCTGCCCGCTGGGCAGCGACCAGGTTTCCTCGAAATCGCCGGCCGGGGCGTTGGTTTCGATGTCGAGCAGGCGACGCGACCAACTGCGATAGTCGCGCGGCTCGGGCAGGACATGCTTGTCGCGCATCCGGTTCAGGAACCCTTCGATCCCCGGGCGCGACAGCAGGAATTCCGGCTCCAGCCCGGTCAGATCGGTCAGCGCCGGGTTGAACATCTGCAGGCGGCGGGTGCGGTCGAACACCGCGAGGCCGATCGGCAGGGTGGCGAAGGTCTTGGTCAGCGTCTGGATGAAATCGCGTTTGGTGCGTTCGGCCTGATGCGCCTCATCGGCGGGCAGGGCATAGACCAGCGCGCTGTCCCCCTCGGTTACGCGGGTGACATCGAACCAGGCGGCGCGGGTGCCCGGGGTGGTGGCGGGCAGGCCGACCCGGCGCACCGGGCCAGCGCCGACGCCGATGTCGCTGGCCGGAAACAGCCGGGGCAGCGGCCAGGTCATCGCCTCGCCATTGCCCGATACGGCCACCCGGCGCAGATAGGCGCCATTCGCCCAGGTGACCTGACCCTGCGGCCCCTCGCGCCACAGCAGCAGCGGCGCCGATTCGGTGAGCTGCCGCAGCAGGGTCAGTTCCTCCTGCATGGCGCGAAAGCTGAGGCGGTCCAGCACTACGGCGCGGTCCTCGGCCATGGTGTCGATCAGCGTCAGACGCAGCGCGCCGTCCAGCCAGTCCAGCGTCAGTTCGGTGCCACGGTCGCCCGAGGTTGTCAGCCGGGCGCGGCGCGACAGCGGCAGATCGGCCAGCGCCGCCGACAGGCCGGGGAAATCATGCGCCAGAAACCGGGTCAGCCGCGTCCAGTCGGTGCCATCATCGCCTTCCGCCCGGCGCAGCGAATCGAGAAGGGCGGCGCCCCGCGCGTTGGTATCCATCAGCGCCTGGGCATCGAACAGGAAGGCGGCATCGCCACCCGGGCCCAGCGGCGCGGCGTTGCGGGCCCGCGTTCCGCGCAGGGCGCCTGCGATCAGCAGAATGGCCAGGATCGTCAGGGCCGAGGTTGCGACGAGCACAAGGGCGAAGGCGAGCGTGTTGGGCATGGAACCTTCCTGTGAATCCGCCGGGAGGGGCCGCCGAGAAGCCGGGTCTTTTCCGAGGTTCGGCCATATTGGTTAAGCTGAGGTTAAAGGAAATGCGCCGAAAGGTTAACATCTTCCGGTTGCGTGATGAATTCGGGTGTTGCGCCGGGTTGTCAGAGCTGGGTTTCGCTGAACGGGGTGTTTTCACCCAGGGCGCGGCGCGGATCGGCCTCGATGGCGCGGCGCGGCCAGATCACCTCGGCCAATGCGCCGCAGCGGCGGCCGTCGGAGCCGCGCGGCTGCGTGCGGCCGGTGCAATTGGCGAAGCGGACGCGGGCGCCGGTGCGTTCCAGCAGGGTCTTGGCGATGAACAGCCCCAGGCCCATCCCCTCGTAATCGCGGCGCAGTGCGGGCGGGGCGTCGCTGCGGGTATCCTCGGCACGCCGGTCGCGCAGATAGGGCTCGCCGATCCGCGACAGCAGATGCGGCGGATAGCCGGGGCCGTCGTCGATCACCCGCAGCAGGATCTGCGTCTCGGTCCAGTCGGCTTCGATCCAGACGGTGCTTTCGGCGAAATCGACGGCGTTCTGCACCAGATTGCGCAGGCCATGGACAATCTCGGGGCGGCGCTGGACCTCGGGCATGCGGCCCTGCGAGGCGCCGGTATCGAAGCGCACGGTCTTGCCACGGTCGGCATGCGGCGCCGCGGCCTCGGACAGCACGGCCTCCAGCGGGGCGTGGCGCAGGTGCAGGTCGTCCTTGCCCGCTTGCCCCATCGACCGCAGGATGGCGCGGCAGCGGTCGGCCTGCTCGCGGATCAGCCGGGCATCTTCCACCAGCTCAGGATCGTCGAGCGCGTCGATCAGCTCCGAGGAAACCAGCTTGATCGTTGCCAGCGGCGTGCCCAGCTCATGCGCGGCGGCGGCCACGACCCCGCCCAGATCGGTCAGCTTCTGCTCGCGCGCCAGGGCCAGACTGGTGGCCAGCAGCGCCTCGGCCAGCGCGTGTTTTTCGCTGGCGATCGAACGGGAATACAGGCCGATGAAGGCGATGCCGATCACCAGCGCCAGCCAGAAGCCAAAGCGAAACAGGTCAGGCAGCAACAGCGGCGTGCCGTCGGCCAGCCGCAGCGGCTCAAAGGAATAGGCCAGCAGCGAGGCCAGCAGCACGGTGATGCTGCCCAGCGTCAGCACCGAGCGCAGGGTCAGCGCCGTGGCGGCGATGGTGACGGGGGCGATCAGCAACAGCGCGAAAGGGTTGTTCAGCCCGCCGGTCAGGAACAGCAACAGCGCCAGTTGCGTGGTGTCGAACACCAGCGTCAGCAGGGCTTCGAGTTCCGACAACCGCTTGGTGCGCGGAAAGATCCGCGCCGACAACAGGTTCGACGCGGCCGAGACCGCCACGACCGACAGGCACAACGCCAGTGCCAGTTGCAGGTCAAAGACGAAGCGGGCGACCAGAAGCGCCACGACCTGACCGCTCGCCGCCAGCCAGCGCACCCGGGTCAGGGTCTGCAGCCGGACCCAATGGCCCTGTACATCGCGGTTCATGAGGCCCTGGGCCTGGCTGTCCATCAAGCGGCCTGTTGTCGCGGTCACGGAATTTCGCATTGTTATGCGCGCCGCGCTGGGGCATCAAGCGGCCTTGCGGGCCCCGGACCGGGCCAGAGCCAAACCGCGAGGCGCAAGGATGATCAAGACCTATACCATCGGCGCGGCCGCGTTCATTGTCGGGTTGCTGGGGGTTCTGGGCTGGCTGGCCTTTGCCCCGCGCGGCGACGATCCCTTTGCGCCCTGCCACACCTCGGCGGTGCAGGGCGGGCTGGCGTCGATCGGCGGGCCCTTCACGCTGGTCAACAGCCTGGGCGAGACCGTCACCGACGCCGATATCATCACCATGCCGACGATCCTGTATTTCGGCTATACCTTCTGCCCGGATGTCTGCCCGCTGGACAGCGCCCGCAATGCACTGGCGACCGAGATCCTGGAGGCGAACGGCATCATCGCGCAGCCGGTGTTCATCTCGATCGACCCGCGGCGCGATACGCCCGAGGTGGTCGGCGAATTCGCCAGCATCTTTCATCCGCGCATGATCGGCCTCACCGGCAGCGACGAACAGGTGCGGGACGCCTCGCGCGCCTACCGGACGTTCTTTTCGGCGCAGGAGACCGGCGACGAGTTCTATCTGGTCGATCATTCGACCTTCAGCTACCTCGTGCTGCCCGGGCATGGCACCGTCGAGGTGCTGCGCCATGACCTGAGCGCCGAGCAGGTGGCCGAAGCGGCGCAATGCTTCATCTCGCGTGCCTGAATTTCCTGCACCGATTCCGGCATCCGTGTTTGATTTCCCGGCGTTTGCAAACTAGATCGTTGGCAACAAAGCGAGGGGAACAGCCATGGCCGACGACAGCGCGCTCGATCTGGGCGAGGACAAGACCCTGCTGCTGGTCGATGACGACGAGGTGTTTCTCAAACGCCTCGCCCGGGCGATGGAAAAGCGCGGCTTTGCCGTGGAAACCGCCGGCTCCGTCGCGGCGGGCAAGGCGCTGGCCATGGCGCGGCCGCCCGCCTATGCGGTGATCGATCTTCGGCTCGAGGATGGCAACGGGCTGGATGTGGTCGAGGTGCTGCGCGCCAAACGCCCGGATGCGCGGATCGTGGTGCTGACCGGTTACGGCGCGATTGCCACGGCGGTGGCCGCGGTCAAGATCGGCGCCACGGATTACCTGTCGAAACCCGCCGATGCCGACGAGGTGGTCAACGCCCTGCTGCAGCGCGAAGGCGCGGTGCTGCCCGAACCGCAGGAAAACCCGATGTCGGCCGACCGGGTGCGCTGGGAGCATATCCAGCGCGTCTATGAGCAATGCGACCGCAACGTCTCGGAAACCGCGCGGCGGCTGAGCATGCACCGCCGCACCCTGCAGCGCATCCTGGCCAAACGCAGCCCGCGCTGAGGCCGGGCATAGGGGGGCCAGCCCCCCTCGCGCCGCTGGCGCTCACCCCCCGGGATATTTGTCGAGCAAAGACGGGCGCGGATTTTCTTAAAATTTTAGTCGTCGTTTTCCAGTTCGACGCGCAATTCTCGCAGCACCGGCAGGATGGCGCGGACCCGTTCGACGCCGATCTTGGCCGCCAGCGCGCCGATCACCGGCGAGATGGCGTGCAGCGCCGCGTCGCGCGCCTGTCGGCCCGAGGGGCTGATCGACACGAATTTGCGCCGCGCATCGTCCCAGTCGGGGCGGATATGCACATGCCCGGCCATTTCCAGCTTTGACAGGGTGTTGGTCATCGCCCCGCGGGTGACGTGGAACGCCTTGGCCAGTTGCGCCGGGGTGCGTTCTTCCTGCGTGCGGGCGAGATGGTTGAGGACGCTGAAATGCGACAGCTCCATCCCCTTGGGCAGCACCCGCGACAGCCGGGCGCGGGCCAGTTGATCGGCCATGAACAATTCGGCGAACAGGGGAACGGCGAGATCGTCAATCGCCATCGGCTGCGGGCTCCGGCAGGGCATAGGGGCGGTCATGGGCCAGCGACGGCACGCGGGCGCGGGCGCTTCGCACGGCGTCGAGATCGAGATCGGCAAAGATCACCCCGGGTTCGGTCCCGGCCTCGGCGAGGATCTCGCCCCAGGGGGCAATCGCCAGCGCATGGCCATGGGTGGCGCGCGGGCGGCCGGTGGAATGCGGATGCTGGCCGGTCTGCGCCGGGGCGAGCACATAGCAGCCGGTTTCGATCGCCCGGGCGCGTAGCAGGGTTTCCCAATGCGCGGCGCCGGTGACGGGGCTGAAGGCGGCGGGGATTGTCAGGATCTGCGCCCCGGCCTGCGCCAGCGCCCGGTACAACGCGGCAAAGCGCAGGTCATAGCAGATCGTCATCCCCAGCGTGCCAAAGGGGGTGGGGGCGATCACCGCCCGGTCGCCCGGCCGGATCCCGGCGGATTCGCGGTAGGTTTCGGTTTGCGTCACCTGCACGTCGAACAGGTGGATCTTGTCATAGCGCGCCCGGATCCCGCCATCGGGGCCGATCAGCAGCGAGCGGTTGGCAAAGCGCGGATCAGCCGGATCGCCGGTCTTGACGATCAGCGAACCGGCCAGCAGCCAGATGCCCGCCTGTGCCGCCTCGGCGCGCAGCATGGCCAGCACCGGGTCATCGCCTTCGGTGGTCAGCACGCGCTGCTGGTGGGCGCGGTCGGCCGACAGGCAATTGGTGCATTCCGGCATCAGCACGAAACCGGCGCCGCCCGCCACCGCGCGGCGCACGGCGTCGCGCACCAGGGCGACATTGTCGGCGGGCAGATCGCCGACGCTGAGCTGGCAGAGCCCGGCGCGCATCGCCTCAGCCCGCCAGCAGCGGATCGAGGCCGCCGCGCCGGTCCAGCGCGTGCAGGTCGTCGCAGCCGCCGATATGCGTGCCGTCGATGAAGATCTGCGGCACGGTGCGGCCGCCGCCGGACCGGTTGATCATCTCGGGCTTGCGCTCGGGGTTCTCGATCACGTCGATTTCGGTAAAGGCGGCGCCCTTTTGCTTCAGGAGCCGCTTTGCCGCATGGCAGTAACCGCAGAAAGGCGAGGTGTAGATCTCGATCTTGGGCATGGCGCATCCTTTCCTTTGGAAACGGATGTAGTGCGCCGCGGTGAACTTGTGAACCTCTAACGCGGCGGCGGATCAGGCTTCGCGCAGCACCCGAGCCAGAACGACCACATCGACATCATCGGCGCCCGCGGCAAAGCAGGCCTCGGCGGCGGCGGCGAGGGTGGCGCCAGAGGTCATGACGTCATCGACCAGCAGGATATGGCGCCCGGAAATCCGCGCCGCGCGGCGCGGATGGGCGGCAATGGCGCCCTGCAGGTTGGTGAACCGCCCCTCGCGCGTGCGGCCGTCCTGGGTGGTGGTCTGGCGGATGCGCATCAGCAGATCGGGGCAATCGGGGCGGCCGAGGGTGCGGGCAAGGGCGTGGGCCAGCAGTGCCGACTGGTTGAAACGGCGGCGAAACAGCCGCCAGCGGTGCAGCGGCACCGGCGCGACCAGCGTATCGGGGCGAATCAGCGGCGCGACGGCGCGGGCCATCCATCGCCCGGCGGGTGCGGCAATGTCGTGGCGGTCGCCGTGCTTCAGCGCCAGCACCAGCTTGCGGCCGATGGCGCCATAGGTCAGCGCGGCGCGGCCATGGCTCCACGGGCGGGCGGTGGCCAGGCAATCGTCGCACAGCACCGGCGCATCCTCGACCGCGCCCGGCAGCGGCGTGCCACAGCGGTCGCAGGCGAGGCCGGCAATGAACGGCGTTTGCGCCCAGCACTGCCCGCAGAGCGTGCCGGGCTCGCTGACCGCGGCGTCGCAGGTCAGGCAATGCGGTGGATAGAGCGTGTCCAGCGCCCGCCGCAGCACGGTCTTGACATCGCCTGTCTGCAGGCCAAACACAGTCGCCATGAGTGCCAACAAACCTCCCGCCCTGACCGACCGTGCCGCGCTGGCCCGGTTCCGCGCCCGCGCCCTGCGCAACCCCGCGCTGTTCCTGCACGACGAGGCCGCCGACGAGGTTCAGGAGAGACTCATCGAGGTTAACAGAAGGTTTACGGCGCCTGCCGTGGTGACGCCTTTCCCTGCGATCTGGCAGGACCGGCTGCCCGGGGCAACGATCGTCCCCGATGCCGAGCTGCTGGATCTGCAACCCGGCGCGCATGATCTGGTGATCCATGCGCTGGCGTTGCACTGGGCTGACGACCCGCTGGGCCAGATCATCCAGTGCCGCCGCGCCCTGCAGCCGGACGGGTTGTTTCTGGGCGTGATGTTCGGCGGCCAGACCCTGCATGAGCTGCGCGCGGTGCTGGCGCAGGCCGAAAGCGACGTCACCGGCGGATTGTCGCCGCGCGTGGTGCCGATGGGCGAGATCCGCGATCTGGGCGCGCTGTTGCAGCGCGCCGGGCTGGCCCTGCCGGTGGCCGACAGCTTTACCCGTCGCATCCTGTACCGGGACCTGATGCACCTGGTCGCCGATCTGCGCGCGATGGGCGAGGCGAACGCGCTGGCCGGGCGGCACCGGGCGCCGATGCCGCGGGCGGTGCTGGCGCGGGCGGCGGCGCTGTATCAGGGCTTTGCCGATGCCGACGGGCGTTTGCCTGCCACGGTGGAAACCCTGTTCCTGACCGGCTGGGCGCCCTCGGACAGCCAGCAGCAGCCGCTGCGCCCGGGGTCGGCGGCGACGCGGCTGTCGGCGGCGCTGGGCGTGCCGGAAATCGGCCTCGAACCCGCGCCTTTCGCCGCACCGGGGCCGCGCAAGGATTGACCGGACGGGTGTGGCTGCTAGCTGTGCAGCGCCACCCGAAAGGAACCAAGATGACCGACTTGCCAGGACTGGGCAGACTGGCCCATGCCCCCGCCGACCATCCGCCCGTGCCGCGTGCCCGGGTGGGGGTGCTGATCGCCAATCTCGGCACGCCCGACCATTACGATTACTGGTCGATGCGCCGCTATCTGGGCGAATTCCTGTCGGACAAGCGGGTCATCGATATTCCTGACTGGAAATGGCAGCCGCTGCTGCAACTGATCATCCTGACCAAACGCCCCTTCACGTCGGGGGCGAATTACAAATCCATCTGGAACCACGACAAGGGCGAAAGCCCGCTGATGACCATCACCAAGGACCAGGTGGCGGCGCTGGCGGCGCGGATGGAGGCGGCCTATGGCGAACGGGTGATGGTGGATTTCTGCATGCGCTACGGCAATCCCTCGACGCAATCGGCGGTCGCGCGGATGGTCGAGGCGGGCTGCGAGAAGATCCTGTTCTTCCCGCTCTATCCGCAATACGCCGGGGCAACCACCGCCACCGCGAACGACGCCTTCTTTGCCGCGCTCATGCGGCAAAAGGGCCAGCCGGCGGCGCGGACGGTCGCTGCCTATGCCGACGATCCCCGCTATATCGACGCGCTGGCCCGGTCGGTCGAGCGGGCCTATGCCGCGTTGCCGCAACGGCCGGATCTGCTGGTTGCCTCGTATCACGGCATGCCGCAACGCTATCTGCGCGAGGGCGATCCCTATCACTGCCAATGCCAGAAAACCACGCGCCTGCTGCGCGAGCGGCTGGGCTGGGGGGGTGATTCGATTCACACCTCGTTCCAGTCGGTGTTCGGCCGCGAGGAATGGCTGCGGCCCTATACGGTTGAACACGTGGCGAAACTGGCCGAATCAGGCATCCGGCGAATCGCGGTGATCGCACCGGCTTTCGCGGCGGATTGCATCGAAACGCTGGAAGAGATCCAGGGCGAGATCCGCGAGGCCTTTGTGCATGCCGGGGGCGAATCGTTCACCTATATTCCCTGCCTCAACGATGACGCGGCGCATATGGATGCGCTGGCCGCTATCGTCAGCGAGAATCTGCAAGGCTGGCTCGGCTGATCCTGCAAGCCATTGCTGCAATGCAGAAAACCGAAAGGGGCCAAGCGATGCCTGGCCCCTTTGGTTTGATCGTTGTGTCGAAGGGACCAGCGTGCCGGACCGTCGACCGCAGGATCACGAAGCCGCGGCAGCGACCAGCAGCAGAAGCAGCAGCGGGATCACGATGCCGCCGACCGACGACGACGAGTGAGCCACGACAACCTCAGGCTCGACGATCGGCTCAACATAGCCGGACGCCAGAGCAGCGGTGCCAACGACGGCCATCAGACCAGCGAGAGCAAGTTTCTTCATGTCAACCTCCAGTATTCGCGCGTCCCTGCTTTGTTTTGAGGACAGAAACGCGCACCCAAGACGATACCTCGTATCTGATCTGAAAGCAGTTTGCGGGCCGAAATGCAACGGGGCTTGTTGGGCTTTTCGTGCTGGCGGCCTTGATGGCGTCAAATTAGCAACACCTGAGTTCCGACCCGCGCGAAGCTGTAAAGTTCAGCAATATGCTCGTTGTAGAGGCCGATGCAGCCGCTCGACGAGCGGCGCCCGATCTTGCGCGTGTCGTGCGTGCCGTGGATGCGATAGAACTGCCAGCTCAGGTACAGAGCATGCGTTCCAAGCGGGTTGTCGGGCCCCGGCGGGACGTATTCGGGCCATTCCGGATAGCGTTCGCGCATCGACGGTGTCGGGCGCCAGTCGGGGCCGACAATCATGCGTACAACCTCGGTGCGGCCGCGGCGGGTGAGTTCGTCGGTCATCGGCACCGACGAGGGATAAAGGCGATAGGTGCCGCCATCCTCCGACCAGAAATGCACGCAACGGCTCTCGGTATCGGCCAGGATCGCACCGCGCCGCAGGTCCGAGAAATGGTCGCGCCATTCCAGCGTGCGGAAACTGGACACGTTGCGCCGGGTGGTTTCCTGGATCTGCTCTTCCATCTGGGTCGAGCCGGACAGGCCGGTGGCAGGGGGCGTCGCGGTCTGCGCCCAGACGGCGGGCGCCGACAGGGTGCCGCCCAGCGCGGCGGTTCCGGCCAGAAAGCCGCGACGGCTGAGCCGCGGGAAGGGGTCGTTCGACATGGAGATGCCTCGGGGGTTCTGGGTATGCTCGGGAATTTTGATCGTTTTATACGCCGAATCGCCACTCTCCGCAACGCGACCGGGCAAGATCACGCCGAGTTGCATTTGAACTTCGCGCCGGGTTTCGGTATGGCGTGGGGGTTCCAAACCGCAGGATCTTCATGCCCAGCCCCGTCTTTCCCGCCCTTGCCGCCCTTGCGGTGCTCGCTGCCTGCGCCGGTTCGGGCACGCCGATGCGTTTGGGTGCCGATGGCCGCCCGGTTCCCGTCGTTTATCGCATCACCGAGCGCGAGGTGCCGCGCATCCAGACCCGCATGCGCGATGCCATCAACACGGTGCGCGGCCAGCAGGGGCTGATGCCGGTGGAATACAGCGTCGCGCTGACCTCGGCCTCGGCGACGCAGGCGCAGGATATGTCGATCCAGGGCCGTCCCTGGCATTTCGGCTCGGACGGTTCCTCGCCGATCGACCGGATTCGCCGCGTCGGCTATACCGGGCTGTTCCTGGGCGAGATGGTCTCGGAAACCTACGAGACCGAGCTGGAAACCCTGACCGCCTGGCTGGAGCAACCCGATACGCGGGCGATCCTGCTCGATCCGCGGGCGCGCGAGCTGGGCTTTGCCTGGTTCCAGGACCCGACGGGCAAGCTGTGGTGGGTGCTGACCACCGGCACCTCGGAAAACGTGCCGGCCGACGCCGCGCAGCGGATCGAGGGTCAGGCGCCCATCGCCGACACGCGGCCGAACCTGCCCGCCTGAGCCCGGCTCAGGGGGCGAGGACGATCCGCGTGCCGTCATCGACCATGGAATAGATTTCCTCGATCTCGCGGTCCGTCACCGTGATGCAGCCGACCGACCAGTCGCCGCGCGCGCGGCGGTGATTGGGGCCGCGGCCGTGGATGAAGATGTCGCCGCCCGGGCTGACGCCCAGTTCCCGCGCATGGGCGATGTCGGCCTCGTTCGGATAGGAAATCCCCAGCGACAGGTGATAGGCGCTGCGCGGGTTGCGCCGGTCGATCTCGTAGACCCCTTCGGGCGTGCGGCCGTCGCCCTCGCGTTCCTTGTGGCCGACGGGGGCAAAGCCCAGCCCGATCTCGTAATCGCGCAGCACCGTCTCGCCATGCAGCAACTGCATCCGTCGCGCCGCCTTGAAAACGCGGATCTCGGTCACGCGCGGGCCGTCATAGGTCAGGAACCGCGGCGCGCTGGAACAGGCGGCGAGCAGCGTCAGGATCATTGCCCGGCGGGTCAGGGTCAGGACAGCCATCGCATCACTCCTCGCAAGAACGCGGCATCGCCGGGATTGCCCAGCCTGTCGGCCGCGTACTCGGGTGTCAGCCAATGCGCGGTATGGCCGGATTCGGACGGCTCGTCCAGTCGCCGCACCGGCAGCGCCAGATAGATCATGCACAGCTTTTCGGCCCACAGATCGTATTCCGGCATATAGGTGAACCGCCGGAACGCCCCCAGCCTGCGCGGCGCGCCGATCCGCCAGCCGGTTTCCTCGAACACCTCGCGGTGCAGCGCCTGCAAGGGCGATTCGCCGGGGTCAATCCCGCCGCCGGGAAGCTGGAATTCCGGCCAGGGCTGCTGCTGATGGGTCAGCAGCACATGCCCGGCACGCCACAGAACGGCATAGGCGCCCGGCCTCCGGGTATAGCGGCGGCCCGTTTCCGGCGGGGTTCCATATCGCGGGTTCATGCCCGTCCCCTGTGTATGTCCGGCCTGCTCGACGGGGCGAATCACCGTTGCCCCTTGGCCCTGAGGAATGGATTCCTATATGACGGCCTCAAAGCCAAGCCCCTTATGTGAAGGTTTCCCTATGACCCTCGGTGCGCAAATCGCCTGGGATGATACCATCCTGCCGTTCCAGTTGGATCGCAGCGACATCCGCGGCCGTGTCGCGCGTGTCGATGGCGTGCTGGACAAAGTCTTGTCGCAACACGCTTATCCGGCCCCGATCGAGGATCTGGTGGCCGAGGCCGTGCTGCTGACCGCCATGATCGGCCAGGCGCTGAAACTGCGCTGGCGTCTCAGCCTGCAGATTCGCGGCAAGGGTCCGGCGCGGCTGATCGCCACCGATTATTACGCCCCCGGCGTCGATGGTGCCCCGGCGCGGATTCGCGCCTATGCCAGCTATGACCAGGAGCGGCTCAGCCTGACCGACGATCCCTTCAGCCAGATCGGCGAGGGGTATCTGGCGATCATCATCGACCAGGGCCAGGACATGCAGCCCTATCAGGGGATCACGCCCATCGCCGGCAAATCGCTCAGCGATTGCGCCGAGGCGTATTTCGCCCAGTCCGAGCAATTGCCGACCCGCTTTGCCACCGCCTTTGGCCGCTCGCAGATGCCGGGCAAGCCCGAGCATTGGCGCGCGGGCGGGGTGATGTTGCAGCACATGCCCAAGGCCAGCCCCTTCGCCAAGGGCGACGCCACCGGCGAGGGTGGGCTGCTGGCGGCGGCCGATCTGGTGCATGGCGACGATGCCGAAAACTGGACCCGCGCCAATATCTTCCTCGATACCGTCGAGGAACTGGAGCTGATCGGCCCCTCGGTGCATCCGACCGATCTGCTGGTGCGGCTGTTCCACGAGGAAGACCCGCGGGTGTTCGACGCGCAGCCGATCGAATTCGGCTGCACCTGTTCGGTGGACAAGGTGCGTCAGTCGCTGTCGATCTATTCGGCCAAGGACATCGCCTACATGACCACGCCCGAGGGGACGGTGACGGCCGATTGCCAGTTTTGCGGCGCGCATTACGTGCTGGACCCGAAAACCGTCGGGTTCGAGGCGCAGGGCCATGGCCAGCAATGATCTGATCGCCCGGTTGCAGGCGGCGCTGAACGGCCCCGGCCCGCAGTCGAGCGATTTCGACCTCAACCCGCAGTTTCGCCCGGACGGGCTGAAGCTGCGCCCGGCCGCGGTGCTGATCGCGCTGGTGGACCGGCCCGGCGGCTGGGGCGTGCTGCTGACCAAGCGCGCCTCGGGGCTCAAACATCATCCCGGCCAGATCGCCTTTCCCGGCGGCAAGGTCGATCCGACCGACCTGAGCCCGCAGGCCGCCGCCCTGCGCGAATCGCACGAGGAAGTCGGGCTCGATCCGGCGCGAGTGACGATCCTGGGGCAGATGCCGCCGCATGAAACCGTGACGGGTTTCACCATCCACCCGTTCCTCGGCGTGGTGCGCGGCGATTTCACCCCGGTCTGCGAGGCGGGCGAGGTCGAGGAGGCCTTTTTCGTGCCGCTGGCCCATCTGCTGGACGAAGGCGCCTATTCGATCCAGAGCCGCCGCTGGCTGGGGCAGAAGCGGTCGTTCTATACCGTTCCCTGGGGGCCCTATTACGTCTGGGGCGCCACGGCCCGGATGTTGCGGGCGCTGGCGGCGAGGATGGCATGAAGGTCGGCGGCGCCTGGCTGGAAGCGGCGGGCACGCAGGCGGTGCTGGGGATGCTGACGCAGGCCGGGCATCATGCGTTGGTGGTCGGTGGCTGCGTGCGCAATGCCCTGCTGGGCGTGCCGGTCAGCGATGTGGACATCGCCACCGATGCCCGGCCGGAAACCGTCTCTGCGCTTGCCGAAAAGGCCGGTCTGCGCGCGGTGCCGACCGGCATTGCCCACGGCACGGTGACGGTGGTGGCCGGGGGCGAGGGGTTCGAGGTGACAACCTTCCGCCACGACGAGGAAACCTTTGGCCGCCACGCCCGGGTCTCGTTCGGGGCCAGTTTGCAGCAGGATGCGGCGCGGCGCGATTTCACCATGAACGCGCTCTATGCCCGGGCCGATGGCACGCTGGTCGATCCGCTGGGCGGGCTGCCGGATCTGCAGGCGCGGCGCCTGCGCTTTGTCGGCGATGCCGATGCCCGCATCCGCGAGGATTATCTGCGCATCCTGCGGTTCTTTCGCTTTCATGCCCAATACGGCGACCCGGCGCAGGGTCTGGATGCCGAGGGCCTCGCGGCCTGCGCCGAGCATTCCGCCTTGTTAGAGACGCTTTCGCGTGAGCGCGTCACGGCCGAGCTGCGCAAATTGCTGGGCGCCGCCGATCCTGCCCCCGCGGTTGCCGCCATGGCACACAGCGGGGTGCTGCAGCCGCTGTTGCCCGGCGCCAGCGCCACCGCCTTGCCGGTGCTGGTGCATCTGGAAGAGGGCAAGCCGGGCGGCTGGTTGCGCCGTCTGGCGCTGCTGACCGGCACGGTGGAAACCCTGCGCCTGTCAAAGGCGGAAACCCGCGATTTCGGCAAGATCAGAGACGCTTTTTCATCGATGGACAGCCCCGCCGTTCTGGGCTGGAAACTGGGAATGCGGCTGGGTGCCGATGCCGTGCTGGGCCGCGCCGCGCTGCTGGAAACCCCGCCCGCCGCCGATTGGCGGGTGCAGATGACCCGCGGCGCCCATGCCGATTTCCCGCTCAGACCCGCCGATCTGATGCCCAACCTGATGGGCCCGGCGCTGGGCGGCGCGCTGGCCCGGGCGCAGGCCTATTGGCTGGACCACGATCTGAAGCCAACGCGCGCACAGCTTCTTGCACTTCTGGGGCTGGCCTGACCCGGCCCTCCGGCCTAGATTGCCTTCACAAGTGAAGGACTGCGCGCCGTGTTCAAACTGTTCGAAAATCTGGTTGATCCCTATGTCGCCTATCCGCAGGACGACAACCCGCCGCGCAAGCTGTGGCCGTTTCTGGCCCTCTACATGCGGCCGTTCCGCAAGGTCTTTGCCCTGACCGGGCTTGCCTCGATTGTCGTCGCCTTCGTCGAGACCGGGCTCTTGTGGTACATGGGCCGGATCGTCGATCTGCTGGAAAGCCACGGCGCGCAGGGATTCTGGGCCGAGCATGGCTTTGAACTGCTGCTGGCCGCCGCCTTTCTGCTGATCCTGCGGCCGCTGCTGCAGGTTCTCGACGTCGGCCTCATCAACAACGCCATCCTGCCCAATTTCGGCACGCTGATCCGCTGGCGCGCGCATCGCCATGTGCTGCGCCAGTCGGTCGGCTGGTTCGAGAACGATTTCGCCGGGCGCATCGCCAACCGGATCATGCAGACCCCGCCCGCCGCCGGCGAGGCGGTGTTCCAGATATTCGACGCGCTGACCTTTGCCATCGCCTATGTGATCGGCGCCGCGGTGCTGCTGTGGGGATCGGACCCCAAGCTGGTGCTGCCGCTGCTGGTCTGGCTGGGCCTTTATCTGCTGCTGGTGCGCTGGACGGTGCGCAATGTCACCCCGGCCTCGCAGGCGGCGTCGGATGCGCGCAGCGCCGTGACCGGGCGGGTGGTCGATGCCTATGCCAATATCCATTCCGTCAAGCTGTTCGCGCAGCAGGATCTGGAAACCGACTACGCCCGCGAGGTGATCGAAAAGGCGCGGCAGACCTTCTTCCGCGAGATGCGGATCTTCACCACGATGGACCTGTGCCTGGTGGCGCTGAACGGCTTCCTGATCGTCGCCGTTGTCGGCTGGGCGATCTGGCTGTGGTCGGTCGGCACCGCCAGCCTGGGCATCGTCGCGGCCGCCTCGGCGCTGGTGCTGCGGCTGAATGCGATGACCGGCTGGCTGATGTGGGCGGTCAGTTCCTTCTTTCGCAACCTCGGCGTGGTGCGCGAGGGGATGGAGACCATCGCCCAGCCGATCACCCTGACCGACACGCCGGGGGCCAAACCGCTCGCCTTTGCCGAGGGCCGCATCGAGGTGCAGCATGTCAGCCATCATTATGGCCGCGGGCAGGGCGGGTTGCAGGATGTCAGCCTGACGATCCGCCCGGGCGAGAAGATCGGCCTGATCGGCCG
>JAANMY010000138.1_pt1 | contig 97593 bp, 68 predicted proteins | sample 7279691 | NCBI WGS metagenome assembly JAANMY01 (sample SAMN14094543, study PRJNA606508) | bioreactor metagenome | isolation source: A lab-scale SPAN reactor treating ammonium-rich wastewater day 388 | place: Ireland: Galway | collected 2018-02-07 | reverse complement strand
GAAGAGCTCGCCGATGCGCGTCTCGTCGAGCGTTTCGAGCTTGCAGTCGAGGGCGATGCGGTGGATCTCCTCGATGGTCTGGTGCACCAGCAGGCCGAAGAAGATCACCGCCGAACGCGAGGGCGTGAAGTCGTACTCGCGGAAGAACTGGTACTGGCGGGGGCAGGTCTCGTAGATCTTGAGGTCGCCGGTGAAGCTGTAGGTCTTCTTAACGGACATCCGCTCGCGGAGGTGGAAGCGCTGGGCTGCGAGCAGGTCCTTCTGCACGTAGGGCCACTGTGGAAGCCCCTGCCAGATGGGCGCGAAGTGGTCCTTCGGCGGTTCCGCGGCGGTCAGCGCCAGCACGTTCTGCGCCCGCGAGAAGGCCACGTAGTGGAGCCGCATGCGGTCAAAGAGGGTGATCCGGCGTTCCGGCTCGAAAGGCGGCCGGTGGTAGAAGGTCCCGAGGTCCCGGTCTGCCTGCTTGGGGCTCGAAAGCTGGGTCGAGAGCGAACCAACCACGACCACCGGGAACTCGAGCCCCTTGGCCTGGTGGATGGTCATCACCTGCACGTGGCCCTTGGGGAAGGGCTGGTCCGGGTCCTCGTACTCGTTGATGCCGCCGTCGTAGAGCAGGCGCAGGAAGCTGTTGAAGAGGTGGAAGCGCAGGAACTCGCGGTTCTTGTGCGTGACGACGGTGTAGTGGTAGTAGGTCTGGAACGTGTTGAGGAGCTGCGAGAAGATCGCCAGGTTGCGGGCGGCGTTCTCCTCCTTCACAGCGGTCTTGAAGGGGTCGATGGCGAGGAGCCGGTAGAGGTAGTCCGCTGGGCGCACGTCGAGGGCTTCACCCTCGGGGAGAGCCGCGATCTCCTGCGTCCAGCCCGCGAGAGCCGATGCGAGCGGATGCGGCGCGCCGAAACGGCGGCCCAGCTCGACGATCGCACCGTCCACGTAGTCGGCAAGCTCCGCCACGGCGCCCGCCACCTGCCCGCGCCCGTCTCCGTACCAGCCGAAGAGGACGGCGAAGCAGCCGACCAGGTCGCGGATCACCTCGTTCTCGAAGTAGGCCCTGGCCCTGGGGCAGAAGGCCGGAATGCCGCGCGCGGCCAGCGCCGCGAGGTAGGGCCCGCTGTGCTCCTGCCGGACGCTGTGAAGGAGCAGCGCGATCTGGCTGTAGTCCGCGACGATCCCGTTCTGCTCGAGGAACGCGACCAGGTCCGCGAAACGCGCCGCCTCGTCGCGCTTGTCCTTGCCCCAGATCGCGAAGACCGCCGGGTAGGCGGGATGCGTCGCCGCGTCGTTCGCCGCGATGGTCTTGTCGTAGCGAAACGGGGCGCCGTTCGGGTTCGACCAATCGGCTGAAGCCATCCAGCCGTCGTAGCGCTCGACGATCGCGCGGTGGGAGCGGTAGTTGGTCGTGAGCTTGATCGTCGCGCAGCCGGGCATGCGCTGCGGGAACTCGAGGATGTTGCGGACGGTGGCGCCTCGGAACCGGTACAGGCTCTGGTCCTCGTCGCCGACCACGCAGAGGTTGCGCGTGCGCTCCGTGAGCCTGAGTAGCAACCGCTCCTGCACGTAGTTGGTGTCCTGGTATTCGTCCACGAGGACGTACCGGATCGGTTGCGTCACGGCATCGGCCGTCGCGGAGTCCTCGAGCAGTTGCAGGACGACGCGCTGAAGGTGCGCAAAGTCGATGCGGTTGGCCTCGGTGAGCGCTTTCTCGTAGGCGAGGTAGGCCCTGCCGATTGCGGCGACGAATGGATCGCTGGCTGTGGCGAGCTGAGCCGGATCCACGAGTTCCTCGGTGATCTTGTCGAAGTAGGCGCGCGCGCCCTCGATCGCGGTCCAGCGCGTATTCCAGCGGCCGAGAAAGAGGTCGTTCTGCGCGGGGCCGATGATCTCGTCGAAATGTTCGAAGAGGAAGAGAAGCTGGGTCAGCTCGTCGAGGGTGCCGTAGTTGTGCCCGAGCGCGGTGCGGTGGCGGTGCTGTGTGAGGACGCGGTTGCAGAAACTGTGGATCGTCGAGACGGTCAGCTCGGAGAGATCGCCCGCGTACGCGACCGTGCGGGCCGCCGCCGCAAGCCGATCCCGCATCTCGAAGGCCGCCTTCTCCGTGAAGGTGCAGAGGACCAGCTCGCGAGGCAGAGCCTTTTCGAGCAGGAGCAGGTTGAGCGCCCGCAGGACGATGCTGTAGGTCTTCCCCGAGCCCGGCCCGGCGATGACGAGGAGCGGGCCGTCGATATGGCCGATCACTGCTCGCTGCGCCTCGTTGAGGTCCGGGTAGTGCTCGAGGATGGCCGGGGCGATGGTCACAGGAGCCCGTGCCTCCGGAAGCTGAACGTCTCGTTCGCCGAGACGATCAGGTGATCGACGATCTTCAGGCCGACAGTCTCCGCCGCGAGCACGACAGCTCGGGTAAGCACCTTGTCCTGCTCGCTCGGCGCCACGTGACCATTCGGGTGGTTGTGGGCCAATACGAGCGCTGCCGCTCCGCGACGCAGGGCGGACTCGACGACGCGCCGCGGATAAACGGCGGCGCGGTCGATGGTGCCTTCCTCCAGGGTCACGACGCCATCGCGCAGCAGGCGGTAGCCGGAGTCCAGGTACGCAACCTGGAAGACCTCGTTCTGCAGCGATCCTATTCGCATGCGCCAGAAGTCCGCGAGCCGCGACGGCTCCGCGAGGGAGTCCTGGCCCTCGCCGCTCTGCTGCAGGTAAAGCGTCGCAGCCGCCTTGATGATATGCAGGGCAACCGGCGTGACGCTGCCGATGCCGGACACCGCCCGCAGTTCGTCGATGGGTGCGTCCAGGATGCCGCGGAGGTTGCCGAATCGCGCGATCAGGGCTCTTGCGGGCTGCTTCACGTCGGCGCGGGGGATGGCCAGCGTGAGCAGCAGCTCAACGACCTCGTAATCGGCAAACCCCTCGAGGCCGGACTTCAGGAAACGCTGACGAAGGCGCTGGCGATGTCCGGTGTAGTGAGGGGCGCCTTCGCTCATTGCTTCCGCACCCAGGCGAAGTCGCCGTCGGCGCATCTTCCCCGGCGGCTGAGCTTGTCGAAGTCGCCGTCGGCGCACCCTCCCCGGCGGCTGAGCCTGTCGAAGCCCCGGCGGCGCATACAAGCAATATCCATATTTCGTTTAATAGGGCAATGGCGTATTAAAGGTTCGCGCCTGAGTCTTGAACAACGAATGCCACGCATCATACCTGAGCGCTCTCTGATTGGCAGTGGCGCCTTCGACAAGCTCAGGCACCGGTTGCGGCCCAGGCGCCGGGTTCTAGCCGGCGGCTGAGCCTGTCGAAGCCCCGGCGGCGCACTCTCCCCTGCGGCTGGTTCGATCAGACCAGAATCGTCAGCGGCGATTCGAGCAGGCCTTTGAGGGTCTGCAGGAACTGCGCGCCGGGAACGCCGTCCAGAACCCGGTGGTCGATGGAGAGGCACAGGTTCATCATCCACCGTACCGCCAGTTCGCCGTCCACGACGGCGGGTTTCTGCGCCACGCGGCAGACTCCGAGGATGCAGGATTGCGGCGGGACGATGATCGGATCGAAGCTGTCGACGCCGAACATGCCGATGTTGGTGATGGTGAAGGTGCCGCCGGCGATGTCCGCCTGGGTCTGCCTGCCCTCTCGACAACGCTGCACGAGACCCTTGAGTGCGCTCGAGATCTCCGTCAGCGTCATGGTATCGGTCCTGGGGAGGACGGGCACGACGAGCCCGTTGGGCGCCGCGACGGCAACGCCGATGTTGCGATCTCCGTAAATCCGTATCTCGTCGCCGATGAGCGCGGCATTGCACAGGGGGTGCTTCGTCAGCGCCATCGCGGTCGCCTTGATGATCAGGTCGGTCAGGGTCAGCTTGAGGCCGCGGGACTCCTGCACGGCGGGAGCCAGCCGGGCGTGCAGCTGGCGCGCTGCGGTCATATCCACCTCCATGTTGAGGCAGATATGGGGCGCGGTGAACCGGGAGCGGGTGACGACATCGGCGGTCATCTTCCGCAGCCCTTTGAAGGGAATGGTCTCGACTACGGCGGGCTCGCCCGGATCGGCCTGCGGCGGCCGGGGGGTCGGAGGCGTGTCGATCGCCTGGGGCGCTGCCGCGCGCCGGACATCGTCGGCGGTTACCTTGCCCGCGCCCGTGGCGACGGCGGCGAGATCGACGCCCAGATCCTGAGCGATGCGGCTCGCCAGCGGGGTGACTCGAACGGGGGATGGCGGCTGCAGAGCGGCGACGTCGGCGGCGAGGATGCGGCCTCCGGGACCGCTGCCGGCAACGCCCTCCAGCCCGACGCCTTTCTCCGTGGCCAGCTTCCGGGCCCGGGGGGAGGCTGGCGGATGCGCAGGCCCGGGAGCCGCCTCATGATCCGGCTCCGTCGCGGTCGGCGCGGACGCCTGCGGCGCCGGGGGCTCGGCCTCGGACGGCGCATCGAGAAGGCTCTCAATCGGTTCGTCAGCCGTGCCGATGATGGCGATGGGCGCGTGGACGGGGACGGTCGCGTCGGTCTCGGCGAGGATGGCTCGGACGACGCCCGAGGCCTCGGCAGCCACCTCGATGTTGGCCTTATCCGACATGATCTCGAGGAGAGGTTCGCCCTCGCGGACGGGATCGCCGACGCGTTTGAACCACTGGACGATCGTGCCCTCCTCCATCGTATTGCCGAGCATGGGGAGCTTGTGGACCGTTGCCATCGTGGCGCATCTCCTGATTGTCGCTTGACGGGCCAGGCGTTCGCTGGCGCCTATTCCACTATCTATGGTACCGCATCGATTGCCTGAGACTGTCGGGCGCGTGCCGGGGTCATTTCGGGGTCTTCCCTGCGGCGAACTCGTGCCATCGGGCCGCCGCGGCTCCCTCCTCAACCGGCGCGCCGGAGCGGATCCAGAGCCGATACCGGAGGGTCAGCGCCGTTCCCGGCGGGAGCGGCCAGCGGGTATCCGGAGCGGGGAAGGTGGGCTGGTACCAGTTCAGCTCCGGATACTGCACCCAGTCGCCCGGATACGCGGGGTTCTTCGGATGCTGCATCACGATGACGCTCGTCGGATGGGTCGCCGCCGCGAAGGCTCCGTGCATTTCGGCCCAGGCGGCGCGCGGCTGGTGGTCGGGCTCGTCCGTATGGAAGCGGATGCTCTGTCCTCTGTTCTCGTTCATCCGCATGTTCAGGCCGCCGTAGAGGTTCGTGCCGCGCCGGGCGATGCTGACTCCTGCCTTCAGCCCTTCGAATCGGAAGGTGAGGTCGATGAACCGGCCCGATGGTCCTGTCCGATAGGCGCGGATGGTCGCCGTTTCCCGAACGATGGGCTCCCGATCCTCCCACTGCCACAGGTTCTCCGCCTGGATTTCGGCATAGGTGCGGCCGCTCCGGGTCTTGAGCTTGCCCGTGGGCCTGGCGAACACCCGCTGGAGCGCGTGCAGATCGCCCATCTCTTCGCCGTATTTCGTCTCGGGCCATGCCCAGTAGATCCCCCGATGGTGCGGATGATCCACCGGCAGGTCGCGGGTGAGCTCCTCGCCCTCGAAGCCGTAGAGGGGATGGATGTAGTCGCTCCTCGGCCTCGCGTAGATCAGGTTCGGCGCCGCGATCTCCTTCAGGCGCTCTCCCGGCTCGATGGTCCGATAGTTATAGCGGAGCACCGGCTTGCCGTCCTCGGTGATATCGACCTGGCCGTCGGCGGCGAGGCGCGCGCTCATGACCGGACCGGCTACGGCGGATGCGCCCAGCGTGAGACATCCAAGAATGACCGCGGCGGATCGGCCGGTTCGTAGTTCCATAGGGGCGGTTCTCCTTCGTACGTCTAGTTCGATGTCCGCAGGCCCGGCTCCTTTCGCCCCGGTTCCCGAGTCGCCGAGGAGGCTGCGCCGTCACCGATGTCGGTCGGTTCGGCGAGCAGGATCAGAGGCTCCGACGGCGAACCTATCGGTTGGAGGGACGAGGGAGAGTATCCCGGATCCAGACCGTCGTGCGGGAGGATATCGATGAGCGCCGCTTCCGATCAACGCGCAGCGGAGTTTCTTGCCATAGCCGATCAGTTCCGGCTGGGCGCCCTGGTCACCGAGGCGTCGCATCCGGTCACGGCTGATCTCAGCGAGGTCGCCCGAGCCAGCGTCGAGGAGGCTCTGGACCGGTTATTCGAAGTCGATGACGATGTCGTCGCGCGCTATCGTCGCTGGGTCGAAGAGGGCGCGACCCGGCCGGTCGCGGAGGCTCTTCTGGGCGCCCTCCGGGCGGGCGGCAGGGTCTTCTTTACCGGCTGCGGCTCAACGGGCCGCCTCAGCATCCTCCTCGAGTCGATCTGGCGGCGGTTCTGGCGCGACGCGGCGGACCGGGGACTCGCCGACGCGACGCGGGCGGCTGAACTCGGCGATCGGGCGTTCAGCGCGATGGCGGGCGGCGATTTCGCGCTGATCAAGTCGGTCGAAGGCTTTGAGGACTTCACCCAGTTCGGCCGCCGCCAGATCGCCGACCTCGGCATCGGCGCAGGCGACATCCTGTTCGCGATCACCGAAGGGGGCGAGACTTCATGGGTGATCGGCACGGCCTGGGAGGCGTTGGACCGGGGAGCGGGGGTCTACTTCGTCTATAACAACCCGGATGACATCCTCGTCGAGCACGTGGAACGGAGCCGTGAGGTCATCCAGGAGCCTCGGATCACCCGGCTGAACCTGACGACCGGGCCGATGGCCATCACAGGGTCCACGCGGATGCAGGCAACGACGATCCAGCTCTGCGTGCTCCTGACCGTGCTGGAAACGGCGGTGCGGCAGCTACTGGAGCCCGGCGATGCCGACATCGAGCGTATTCCCGAGATCTTCCTCGAGGGGCTCGAGGAGGCGCTGGCGGCGCTCCGATCGCCCGGGCTCCGCGCCTCGCTGGCGAACCTCGTCCGTCTGGAAGAAGAGGTCTACCGATCGGGCCGTCGCAATACCTACCTCGCGGATGCGCTGGGCGTCGATATGCTTACGGATACGACCGAACGCTCGCCGACGTTCTGTACGCCCCCGTTTCGTCGCTGCGACGACACCAGCGCCGCCGAGAGCTGGGCGTTCCTGCGTGTGCCCCACAGCCCGACGGCGGAGGCATGGCAGACGCTGCTCGGCCGGGAACCCCGTTGTGTTTCGTGGTCCGAGGAGATCGTCCGAGCCATGACGCCTCCCGAAACGGCAGATCGTACCGTCGACATCGTCCGCAGGATCGGGGTCGCCGATCTGATGAAGTTCACGATCGGTCTCGACGGGGCGCCGTACCGGCCGCTGGGTCCGGAGGATATCGTCGTCGCGCTGGTGGGACCGGATGAGGGGCCTCTCCTCGCGGAGGACGGGTTCGTTCGGACGGCCCTTCAGGACCATCGGGCCATGGGCGGGAGGACCGGATTGATCGTATGTCGATCGTCCGACTCCGCCGCTGGCGAACTCCCGATCGGAGGATGGACGCCCGACGTCGTGGTCGAGCTGCCGATATCCCGGAACGGTATGTTGCTGGACGGCATCGTTCGGGCCAGCGTCAAGATGCTCCTCAACGCCCTCTCGACCTGCACCATGGTCCGCCTCGGGCGGGTGATGGGCAACACCATGATCTGGGTCGTTGCGAGCAACCTCAAGCTCATCGATCGGGCGACGCGCTACATCGTCCGGCTGACCGATCTGCCCTACGACGATGCCTGTCGTCTCCTGTTCGATTCGGTGGAGTATGTGACCCCGCGGATGGCGGCGGATCAGGCCTATCCGCCCGTCGTCGGTCTGTCCGTAATCCGCGCACGCCGCGGCGTCGGGCCAGAGGAGGCGGAACGGCTGCTCTGGGCGGAGATCGGCGTCCAGACGCCCGCGACGTAGGTACACTCTTCCCAGTACGACCCGGTCCTGGAGCGTCAGCAACAATGCCATCGATCGACCCGAGCAGGGAGGACCTCGATAGAGGCGCACCCCTGCCCAATAACACGCATATCCATCTGCCGCCGAACTTCTCGGCCTTCGATACGGTCGAGCAGGCTGTCGACATGGCGGTTGCCGAAGGCATTCGCGCGCTCGGCTGCAGCAACTACTACGACTACACGGTCTACCGTCGATTCGGCCAGCTGGCCCGGGCGGCGGGCGTCCATCCTCTATTCGGCACAGAGATCATCTGCCTCGTCGAGGACCTTGCGCGAGCGGGCCGGCGGATCAACGATCCCGCGAATCCGGGCAAGATGTACATCTGCGGGAAAGGGATCAGCCGTTTCGATCCGCTATCCGCCAGGGGCGCGGCGTTGCTTCAGACCATACGGGACAAGGACAGCATGCGGATGGCCGAGATGATCCAGCGGCTCGACGAGGTCTTCTCGGCTGCCGGCTTCAACTCCGGGGTCACGGAAGCGACCGCTGTCGAGATGGTCGTCCGTCGGCACGGCGCACCGCGCGAGACGGTCTGCCTGCAGGAGCGCCATATCGCCCAGGCGTTTCAGGAGACCTTCGCCGCGCGCCTGACCGCCGATGAGATGGAGGCCCTTCTGACGCGAGCGTACGGCGTCGCCCCAGCGGCCCCGACGGACAACGCCGTCGCCACGCAGAATGAGATCCGCAGTCGGCTGATGAAGGCCGGTACGCCCGGCTATGTGCCCGAGACCTTTGTCGGCTACGACCACGCGAGGCAGCTCATCCTCGCCCTGGGCGGCATCCCCTGTTATCCGGTTCTCGCGGACGCCGTCACGCCCGCCACCGATTTCGAGGAGACGCCAGCCGCGCTGGTGGAGCGGGTGCGGCAGCTGGACATCCATTGCGCCGAGTTCATCCCTGTGCGGAATAGCCCGGAGACGCTGGAAGCCTACGTGCTGGCCATGCGCCGTGCGGGAATCATCGTCACGGCGGGCACGGAGCATAATACCCGCGACCTGATCCCCCTCACGCCGACATGCAGGGGAGGCGCCCCCGTGCCGGAGTCGGCGGCTCGGATCTTCTGGGAGGGGGCCTGCGTCGTCGCGGCTCACGGAGATCGGGTCGCCCGGGGGCTCGAGGGCTACGTCGATCCTTGGGGCCGACGCCCGGGCGGTGATGCCGACATCGAGCAGCGCCTGCGATCCTTCGCGGCAGAGGGGCAGGCGATCCTCGCAGGCTGAGGGCTGCGGGGGGTAGGCGGACCTGAGGCAGGTCGGCTCGCCAGTGGGACCCCCGCTCCGGAGGGAGGATCCGCCGCGGCCGGCGGCGAACCAGCGGACAAGGAGGATGGACCATGCGCGCTCTGGGGATGATCGCGTCCGCGACGTTATTCGCGACGATCGCAGGATGCGTCGGCGCACAGGCGCGTACCCTCGAGGGTGCGGCCTGGAGCGCGACTACGACCCGCCCTAAATCGAAGGGCATCCGGATTCTCGACGGGGCTGACGGCTATCATCTGCTGGTAACGAAGGGGAAGAGCCGCTGCGCCGCCAACAAGCCCGGCACGACGCCCGCCTCTACCTACCTCTACTTCGCCATTGACGGAGCGCGCAAGGCCGCGGTTCGAGGCGCGGTCTATGTCGCCGTCGAGTACTACGACGACTCCCTCGGCGGCATGGTTACCCTGGAGTACGACAGCAAGGACGGGGACTCGATCCCCGCGCGCTATCGACATGCGGAAGCCAGGGCTGGCGGTTGGACGCTGGGCGCGCATGCATGGCGCACCGCCTACTTCGAGCTGCGCCAGCCCCGCTTCGGCGGCCGTCAGAACCTCGGTGCCGACTTTCGCCTCAGCGGAACGCGGCTCTACATCCGCAGCCTTCGATTGACCACGAAGCGCCCCGCCGATTGGGCGAAGAGGAGCGTCATGCCCAGAGTGCACATCACCCCGAAGGTGAAGATCGGTTCGGGCGGGCAGCTGATCATCGGCGGGTTCGATCCGGCCCGAGCCAGCGACGTCCCCAGCATGACCGCCGCGCTGGAGGCGATGGTCCCGGGCCTGAAATCGATCGGCGTTACGAGCCATGAAGGGTACGTCCGCTGGAACCTCTGCGAGCCAGAGGAGGGGACGTACGATTGGAGCGTCTACGATGCGTTTGTCCGGATCTACAAGGCGCATGGCCTCAAGTGGGTCCCGTTCCTGATCATCGGATCCGCCTACAGCCTGCCCGATTGGTACTACAAGAAACCGGGCTCGCAGGGGTACGTTTGCCTGGAACACGGGCAGGAGTCGGACGTCGACTCCCTCTGGAATCCCGTTCTCAAAAAGCACGTCGCCCGGTTCATCAAGGCGTTCTGCGAGCGGTATCGGGATCAGGGCGTCATCGAGACGATCCTCCTTGGCGTCACCGGCAACTACGGCGAGGCCATCTATGTCGTCACGGGCAACGACTGGACCGCGGACATCCATGGCCCCTACCACACGCACCCCGGCTACTGGGCGGGCGATCCGTACGCCATCGAGAGCTTTCGCGCGTGGCTGATCCATAAGTACGGCGGTTTCGACCGGCTTCGCGATGCTTGGGGAACCGGCGCGGGGAGCATCGGGGAGATCCGGCCATTCCTCAAGCAGAACGCTCCGAACGAGCGGGCCTGGCTCGATATGTGCGACTGGTACATCGGATCCATGACCGAGTGGTCTCGCTGGTGGCTTCAGGAAACGCGCCGCCACTTCCCGAAGGGCGATATCCAGCTCTGCACGGGCGGCCACGCGCCGCCGGAGCACGGCTCGGACTTCGGCATGCAATGCAAGATCGCGGCGGAGATCGGCGGCGGCGTCCGGATCACCAACGAGGCCAGCGATTACGCGAGCAACTACGCGGTTACTCGCTGGGTCGCTTCGGCCGCTCGTCAATATGGCGCCCGATACAGCTTTGAGCCCGCCGGCGATGTCAACGCACAGGGGGTCGTCGTACGGGTCTACAACGCGACCGCGTCGGGGGCCAACGGCCTCCATTATTACTTCCCGAACCTCTTCGGGGCCGATGCCAACCGCGCGAGCTTCGAGAAGTGGGGGAGCGAGTTCAGGCAGCGGAAGCCCGTGGTCGAGATCGCCGTCTATTATCCGCAGACCCATGTCAAGCTCAACGGCAACGATTTCCTCGACTATGTCCGACCTCTGCGCGAACGATTCGATTATGAATACATGAGCGATGGGCAAATCCTCGACGGCGGCCTGAAGCGCGTCAAAGCCCTGATCCTCATGCACGGTTCCATCTCCGAAGCCGCCGTCTGGTCCCGCATCGCGGAGTGGGTCGAGGCGGGCGGATTGCTGCTCTATGCCGATGGCATGGGACGGCTCCGGTCGGTGGAAGGAGACGACTCGTGGCACGACCGAATCGTCCGGCCGCAGGGTAAGGGCCGGAGTGTCGTCTTCAAAGGACTGGGCAATACCGGCGACTTCCGGGACTTCGCGGCGAAGACCCTGGCGGACGCCCCGGAGCTTTCGGCCGGCACAAGGGCGATGGTGACCGAAGATGGCCGGGACGATCGGGTCTTCGCCACCCTGCTGGAGGGAAACCGTCTCCTGTGGCTCAACGCGACGGATCAGCCGGTCTCCCGCTCCGGCAGGATCCTCCCCCCGTGGAGCATCGTCGAGACGCCCGCAACAGGGAACTGAGAGGGCATCCGTCTCCGTGCGCCCATTCGCCGGCCGTGTCAGCTGTCTGTTCCTTGCCCTCTCGCTGATCCCGGGCAGGGCGCTCGCGGACACACCCGCCGATCGGGGCGTGCGCATCCTCGAGGAGATGATCCGGGTGATCGATCGGCTCCTCGCCCGTACTGCCCGGGCCGATCGCCCCAACGGCGTCCCGGAGACCGTCCTGTTCGACGGGCGCACCCTCGGCCACTGGAAGCGGACCGAGTATGCAGGCGGCGGTGATGTGCGGATCGAGCCCGATCTCGATCACGGCGGCCCGGCCATCGTAGTCGAAGCCGGCGCCACCCTGAGCGGAATCCACTGGACCGGCCCCGTCCCGAGGATCGACTACGAGGTCTCGCTGGAGTTTATGAAGATCGAGGGGAGCGACTTCGCCTGCGCGGTCACCGTACCGGTGGGCGATAGCTACGCCACTCTGGTCCTCGGCGGCTGGGGCGGCGGCGTGGTCGGGATCTCCAGCATCGACGGTCACGACGCCTCCGAAAACGAGACGACGACCTATAGGAGCTTCGCGGAGGGGCGATGGTACCGGGTCCGCCTTCAGGTGACGGCGGATCGGATCCGGGCGTGGCTCGACGGCAAAAACGTGGTGGACGTCGACATCCGGGGGAGGACGATCAGCCTGCGCCACGGCGAGATCAGCCGTTCCGCACCCCTTGGTCTGGCCTCCTTCCAGACCCGTGCCGCCTACCGCGGCATCCGGCTCGGACCCGTTACCGGTTCGGGCTCGCCCCCGACGGTTGGGCGGAGCGCGAACGGTGCGTGACGGGGCGGATCCTACCGGGCGGGAGGTCGTTGCTGACGGCGTCGCTCGAGCCCGTGGGTGGCGGACAGGATGAGCAGGGGACCTACGCGACGTGAGGTTCTGCTGGGCTTGGGGGCAGCGATGTGCGGCGGGTTGACGGCGGACCGGTTCGCGGGTCTTCGTCGGTATCTGGACGATGAGCTCGGCAAGGGGGTCGTTCCCGGCTTCGCCCTGGCGGTCTCGAAGAAGGGCCAGATGGCGTGCCAGTACGAGTCGGGCACGTGCTGTCGGCTCGGCGATCCAGCGCATAACGTCGGCCGACAAACGGCCCATCCCTTCTATTCCTTCAGCAAACTCGTCACGAGTACGGTGGTCGGCATAGCGGTCGCGGAAGGACTCGTCGACTGGACCACCCCCGTCCGCGCCTGGATCCCGGAGTTCGCCGGCGGGGGCAAGGATGCCATCACGGTCCGGCATCTGATGACTCATTCGGCCGGGATTCCCAACCCTCCCGGGCTCGGATCGGTCCGAACCGCGGGGGAGTGGAGGGAGGGCGTCGCCGCCGTCTGCAAGGCGGAGACGGAATGGGAGCCCGGATCGCGCACCGCTTACCACGGCCTGAGCGGTCAGTTCGTCGTGGCGGAAGCGATCCTCCGTCGGTCCGGCGAACGGAGCTGGGCGGAATACTGCAGGCGCAAGCTATTCGGACCGATCGGCGCGAGCAGCCTGACGTTCGCGGTTCCGGACGATCGCGTCGATGTATCCATCACACCCCGGCCGGCGGTGATGCCCGGCAACCATTTCGACGCGTTTGGCATGGCGGGTCATCCGGCAGGCGGGTGTTTCGGGACACCGGCCGACGCGTTGAGGGTCCTCCAGGTCCACCTGAATCTGGGTCGCTGGAACGGGAAGAGGGTCGTGCCGGAGAAGGTGATGAGGGAGATCCATCGGGTTCAGTACGCCGACGAGATCGCGGCCGCCCGCCGCGACGGCAGAGAGCCCGCGCATGAGCCGTGGGGGCTGGGCCCGCTCCTTCGCGGGACCGGTTCGGCGGCTCCCTCGCTTGGGTGGTTCGGCTTCATGAACCAGTCGTCGCCGGGGGTCTTCGGGCACGCGGGGATCGATACCGTGATCGGTATCGGCGATCGGCGATCGGGCGTGGCGCTCTTTTTTGCGACCACCGATTCGCCGAAGCCGCCGGACGCGACGGTTCCGCTCCGCAACTCGGTCACCGATCGGGTCTTTGAAGCCCTGGCGAGCCCGTAGCCGCCACGCGTGCCGCGAAGCGGGTTCGGCCGTGATTGCGGCGCGATCGCGTCTCAGGGCAACCCGGGAGCCGGCGATGCGTATAGAATGTAAGCGGCCTTGGCGGCGCGTCCGAAACGGATGATGGGAGGGTACCCGGGATGAAGTGGTCCTGGCGGATCGGCGAGTACGCCGGTATAGGGGTCTATATCCATGCCACCTTCTTGTTGCTGCTCGTCTGGGTGGCGGGAACGCAGTTCGCGATGGCTCAGCGCTTTTCGGCAGCGCTTGCGGGCGTCGGCTACATCGTCGCGATCTTCGCCTGTGTCCTGCTCCATGAGTTCGGTCACGCCCTTGCTGCGCGTCGTTTCGGGATCACCACGAGAGATATCACCCTCCTCCCGATCGGCGGTGTCGCTCGCCTTGAGCGAATGCCGGATAACCCGCGCCAGGAGCTCTTTGTAGCGATTGCCGGACCTCTCGTCAACGTCGTCATCGCCGCCGCTCTCGCCTTCTGGCTTCTCATGACATCCGCACTCGAGCCGCTGGCGAATCTGAACATCCTCACGGGTCCGTTCCTCGAGCGTCTGCTCGTGGTGAACGGGATCCTGGCTCTATTCAATATGATTCCTGCGTTCCCCATGGACGGCGGCAGAGTCCTTCGCGCTCTGCTTGCGATGCGGATGGAATACACTCGGGCGACGCAGACTGCAGCCAATCTCGGCCAGGGGCTGGCCATGGTCTTCGGGCTCATCGGCCTTCTATATGGCCATTTCATGCTCCTGTTCATCGCGTTCTTCGTCTGGATCGGGGCAGGACAGGAGTCGGGCACGGTCCAGATCAAGCATGCGCTCGGGGGCATCCCGGTCAGTCGGGCGATGCTGACGGAGTTTCAGACCGTCGCGCCGACCGATCCTCTCGATACGCCCGTCAAACTGCTCCTGGCTGGCTTTCAGCAGGATTTTCCCGTTCTGTGGGGCACGGAATTGATCGGCATCCTGACCCGCTCGGATCTCCTGACAGGCCTCGCTCAGCAAGGCGCGGAGGCGCGTGTACAGGACTTTATGCGCAGGGAGTTCATCACGGCCGATCCCGGCGAGATGCTCGAAGGGGTCTTCGTCCGGATCCAGGATTGCGACTGTCATACGCTGCCTGTCCTGCGGGGCGGGACGCTGGTCGGGCTCGTCACCGCCGACAATCTTGGCGAGTTCATGATGATCCAGAGCGCCCTCGAGCAGCGGCGCCGATCGCGCCCCGAGGTCTGACGGGTTGGAATGGTCCCAGGGCGCCGGGGCCGTCGGTTGGCGGAGCCGACCATGGGCCTGTTGACCCTGAAGCTCCTCCGGGACCTCCGGAAGGCGAAGTGGCAATGTGCGGCGATCATATTCGTGACCGGTCTCGGCGTCGCGCTCTTCTACGGCACGATGCTCTCCTATCAGACCCAGCGGGCCTCCTATGAGCTCAGCTACCGCCGACTCCTCTTCGCTGATATCTGGATATCCGTTCGGCGCGCTCCCCGCTCGGCGCTAATCCAGCTCCGCACAGTACCCGGCGTGACGGCGGTCGAAGGGCGTCTGGCGGAGATGGTTGAGGTGGAACAAGAGCCGCCGCGAAGACCTCGCGCTATCGGACGCCTGATATCAATCCCTCGGGGGCGGGAACCGGACGTGAACCGATTTCGAGTCCTTGCCGGCAAGGATCCGGTCGGCGCCTCTCGGCGAGAGATCTGGCTCGAACGGGCCTTTGCGGAAGCCGGCGACTACAGGGTCGGCGATCGTATCTATCCCCGCTTTCGGGGACGACGCGCAGCGTTTCGCGTGGCTGGAATCGTCTCGAGCCCGGAGTATATCTATCCGGTCATGGGCAGCGTCTTCAGCCTCCCGATGCCAGGCCTCTTCGGCGCTATGTTCGTCCCGGAGGAGACTCTGGCTCCGCTCCTCGGGCTTTCGGGCCAGATAACAGAGGTGACCCTGCTGACCGCACCCGGACATGCAGCTCGTGTCGCAGTCGAGGTGCATCGCCGTCTCAAGGCCTATGGACCTGAGGAGCCTGTCCTGCGAGCGGAACAGGCGAGCAATAAGCTCCTCCAATCGGATCTTGAAGGGAACAAACCGTTTCTCATCGTGATGCCAGGCCTCTTTCTCGGTTCGGCCGCGCTCGCCGTCGGCTTGATGCTGGCGCGATGGGTGCAGGCCCAGCGGGGAATCATCGGCTTCCTGAGGGCGTCGGGTTTTTCGTCCCGGTCGATCCTCCTCCACTACCTCGGAGCCGGTTTGGCGATCGGGGCCACCGGCGGTGCGATCGGGCTGCTGCTGGGGAAGCTGATCGGTCTATGGTTGGGGAGCGCCTATGAACGGATCATCCGGACGCCGTTTACGGCGCCGCAGGAGCGCCCCGATATCGCACTGGCGGCCTTCGCCCTTGCGATCCTCGCCTGTCTGATCGGCGCATGGCTCCCCGCTCGGACTGCCGCACGGATCGTACCTGCCGAAGCGATGCGAGGGGACACCCCCTCTCAGCCGGGCGCTCTCGCCCGGATCCGCCTGCCTCTCTATCTCTCCATCGCCCTACGCAACCTCCTGCGGCGCCCGTTACGGACACTGGGTACGGCATCCGGGGTGGCTTCGGCGGTGATGTTGATGATCATCGCCGGCACGTTCAACGACAGTATGCGGATGTCGATCGCAGAGAGCATGGAGGACTTCCAGAACTATGACATCACGGTCGCGTTTGTCCCCGAGCGGAGCGAATCCATCGTTCGGACGATAGCCCGATGGCCCGGGGTGGTTCGAGCCGAGCCGACCCTCGATATCCCCGTTCGTGCGCGCCATCAGGACCGGGCAAGGGATACGCTCGTGATGGGTATGGTCCGAAACTCCCGATTACGGGGCGTTCGGGACAGGGATCGCCGTCCAGTGCGGCTCCGACCCGGATATGCCTACTACGGGAGCGTCCTCGCCGATCGGCTTCGGAGCGAACCGAACGACCGTATCAGGATCGATTATCCGCAGAACGTACATGGCCGGAGCGCGACCGCTCTTCTCCGAACGGGCGATCTCCTGCGGCTGATGGTAGCCCTTCCGATCTACATGGACCTCGATGAGGTCCGTTGGCTCTTTGCACGCCGCCTGTGGATGCCCCCGGACGCCGTCAGCGGGGCCGTGCTGGCCACCGAACCGGCCTACCAGCGGGAGGTGATCGACCGATTGAACCGAACCGATGGGGTTGGGCTGACCATGACGAGAGCCGATCTCACCCGGCAGATCGACGAAGTGACGGCCTTCGCCAACACCTTCATCGCGTTTATGTATCTGCTGGGTGTGATCATGGCTTTCTCCGTGGTCTATACGGTGACCGATGTCGTCCTGTGGGAGAGAACCCGGGAGTTGGCCACGCTCCGGACCCTTGGCTTCGGCATGGGGAGCGTTCTCCGGCTGGTTACGGTTGAGAATCTCCTGCTGGGCCTGCTAGGCGCGGCCTTGGCTCTGTATCCGGCGTTCCTGCTGGCCCGGTTTCTGCTCGAAGGGGCGAACACCGAAGGCTTTACCATGGCCATGGTAACGACTCCATCGAGCTACGCCGGTTCGGTCCTCGGAACATTGCTCGCGGTCCTTGCCGCGCAGTGGCCCGGCCTTCGGCGCATCCGACGGCTCGATCTGGCGGACGCCATTCGGCTCCGGGAATAGGCTGATGGCCGCGCTTCGCGGAGTTCCGACCGCTCTCCTTCGCTGCGATGGGCCGGACGGCTGGCTCCGGTTCGGGGCTCCCGAGGCCGTTCTGGAGGCGGCTACCCCGGGTGATGTGCCGGAGGTGTTGAAGGAGGTTGCCCGGGCCGTGGAATCGCGGGGTCTCTGGGCCTGCGGCTTCCTCTCCTATGAAGCTGCACCGGCCTTCGATGCCGCGCTCGACGTCCGGCGGGATCCGGAGTTCCCTGCTGCGTGGTTCGGCCTGTTCGCTCCGCCAACGCCGATGGGGTCCTCTCTGCCCCCGGCCTCCGGGCTTCCCTCCCCATGGGCTCCTACAATGGATCGGAGGTCCTACGCGGCGGCCCTATCGCGAATCCGAACCCATCTGGCGTCGGGCCAGACCTATCAGGTGAACCTCACCTACCGGATCAGGGCGCGGATCGAGGATCCGTGGGACCTGTTTCTGCATCTGGCTGGCGGCGACCCGCCCTATGCCGCCTATCTTGACACGGGCGCCTGGACCATCTGCAGCGCGTCACCGGAAATGCTGTTCGTGCAGGACGGCGATCGGATTCAATCGCGCCCGATGAAGGGCACGACGCCGCGGGGCCGTTCCAGTGAAGAGGATCTTCGACGCGCACAGCGGCTGCTGCGATCCGAGAAGGAGCGGGCAGAGAATGTGATGATCGTCGATATGGTGCGCAACGACATCGGGCGCGTGGGGATCCCCGGTTCGGTGCGCGTTCCGAGGCTCTTCACTGTCGAGCGCCATGCGTCCGTGTGGCAGATGACCTCCACCGTCGTGGGCCGGACCCGGGGAGCGCCGTATGACACCCTCGGAGCGCTGTTCCCAGCCGCTTCGGTAACGGGAGCGCCGCGCCGCCGGACCATGCAGATTATCCGGGAGCTGGAGACGACGCCGAGGCGAATCTATACCGGGGCCATAGGCTGGATCGCCCCCGGGCGGCGGGCCCGTTTCAGCGTCGCCATCCGTACGGCTGCGGTCCGACGATCCGATGGAGAGGCGGAGTACGGCGTCGGCGGGGGGATCGTCTGGGATTCCCGGACCGATGCCGAATGGTCCGAGACGCTGGCCAAGGCCAGGATCCTTGGGCCTTCCCGGCCGCCGTTCGATCTGCTGGAGACGCTCCGTTGGGATCCGACGGCGGGCTATTGGCTCCGGGAGCATCACCTCCAGCGTCTGGCGCGTTCCGCAGCCTATTTCGGCTATCCACTGGACCGTTCGAGCGCAGCGGAGGAGCTGGAGCGGGTCGTGCGTCATCGGCCTTCCGTAGCGCAACGCGTGCGGCTCAGGGTGTCCCGCGAGGGGGCAGTTTCCGCGGAAGCGAGCGGCATGGACGCCCTGTCGCCCGTGCGCACCGTGCGACTGGCGCACCGTCCGATCGATCCCGACGATGTCTTCCTGTACCACAAAACGACGAACCGTCGCGTCTATGCCTCAGCCATGGAGGATGCGCCCGCCGAGGGCGACGCACTCCTGTACAACCCCGACGGCGAGGTGACGGAGACGACGATCGCCAACGTTGCTGTGGAGCGCGGGGGCGCGTTGATCACGCCGCCCATCCGCTGCGGGCTCCTGCCCGGGACGTGCCGGCAGTGGATGTTGGATCAAGGCCGGGTTCGGGAGGGAGTCGTCACGGTCCGCGAGGTTCTCGCAACGGGCAGGCTCTGGTTGATGAACGCCGTGCGGGGTATGTGGCAGGTGACGGTCGATCGGGGCTCGTCCTGATAGCGACGTGCCGCTCAGGGACCACTTGCAGGCCTGTGTTATAATGCATGTACTCAGACGATTCGAGTATGTCGCAAGCTCGGCGTACTGAACACCGCAACGAAGGAGGGTCGCACCCTTGTACGGTTTTCGGAGCAGGTTCGGGTTTACACTGATTGAGCTTCTCGTCGTAATCGCCATCATCGCGATCCTGGCGGCCATACTATTTCCCGTCTTCGCACAAGCTCGAGAGAAGGCCCGGCAGACGACGTGTATGTCCAATACCCGTCAGTTCGCCATCTCGACGGCCATGTACGTCCAGGACTGGGAAGCCCACATGTTCTTTTCGTTCAATCGCCTGGGCAATCCCGGTTACCGCTGGATCCACATGATTCTGCCGTATATGAAAACCCCGAGCATCTATCATTGCCCTTCGGCCAGGACGAGACCGCCGCTCACAACCTCATCGCAGGTATACGGCTATAACTATCAGTACCTGGGCAACTCCCGGTTGATCAGGTTCGGTCGCGGGCTCGTGCCGGACAGCGCCATCCAGGTCCCGTCTCACACGCTCGCGTTCGCCGATAGCGCGGGCAGTCTGAGCCTCATCGGCACCCCTAACGAGGGCAAGAACGGCTACGCGATCGATCCTCCGCTGCCGGCGCCCGATCCGGACCTCTCGGGCTATCACGATCCGAATGATCCGGCGATGGTGGCGCCCCGACATGCCGGCGGTGCGAACCTCGCCTTCTGCGATGGCCACGCCAAGTGGTATCACATGAACGAGATCTACAAGGACAACAGCCTCTGGAACGGCAGAGGCACTCCCGAACCCTAACCCAGGACTCAGGCCTCGGGCGGCCCATGATAGCGGCCGTGGCGCTGGATCACGCTCATGACCGCCCGAAGGCCGGACAGACGACTGCCCGGGTTGATGCTCCCCGCAGTGGCGATCATTAACCCTCCATCTGCGGCGGCGCCGTCAATATCTCGTCGGATCTCTGCGGCGATCTCCGAATCGGCGCCGCGTGCGAACGTCCATGGCGCGAGCTGACCGTGGATGACGCAGCGCGGCATCTTTTTTCGTATCTCCTGCACCCGTACGGTCGGACCGAAGTTGCCGTGGTTGATGCCGACCTCGTTGAGGAGAGACAGGAGATGGGCCATGGCGCTGTCGGAGTGCTGGAACCGCCGGTCTGCGGGGTCCGGGCTGAAGGTCTCAAAGACCCGTCGCAGGATCGGCTGTCCGAACGCGGCGTACATCTCCTCATTCAGCATGGCGCAGTTATCGTCGTTGAACCCGAAACCGCGTCGATCCGGCGTGCCGCTCGCCTCGTACAGGAGGCGGGTCATCTCGATGATCTTGTCCGTCAACAGCTCCCGAAATCGGACGGCTAGATCGGGCACATCGGCGATGAGAAAGATGAGGTTCTCGACGCCGTAGATGCTCATCGCTGCGGTCACCGGTCCCCGTATCCCGCCGCCCATCCGGGGTGTGACGCCGTACTTCTCGTAGATTCGACGAACCTCCGCGTCCCAGTTCGGCGGAAAGAGGTAGTCCCGAAGGTCTCGTCGCTCGACCCGGTCGAGGAGCGCTTCGAGCTCCTTCGGAGTCTGAGCGGACGGCATGACCCATTCGGTGCCGCCTGTATAGATCGTTTCCGCTTCGAAGATCTCGGTGATCGACCGGACCGATGGGAAGTGGGAATCGGCTGGAGGCGGGTCGTCTACCGGCATCATCGGCCTGCCAACCACGGCTATGGCACGTTCGTTGTACCGTTTCCGGAGCTCCAGCGGGACATCGTACGGATTCTGGACCTCCGTGTCGGTTCCGGCAGGGGTCTCGAGCCCGAGTTCTTCCCAGATGCACGTCGCGGGCATTCGGATGCCGAGCGGCACCTGGGGCTTGTCGACGCTGAACCATTTGCCATGGCTCTCGGCGTCGTCCGCCCAGAACCGTTCCAGATCGACCGGGTACAGGTAGGGGCTTCGGGAGTCGCGCATCTCTAAGCCGATCCTGCGCGGCAGCGCTGATCGTCCCGTCGTCGCTGATACACCTCGTCCGATTTACAGGACACGCTGATGGGCGGAACCTGTCGAGGCGCCCGGTCGGGTTGTCCGGATCCCGGCCTCGACAGGCTCATATGCATCGGCTCCCGCGTGTCCAATCTAGATGTGAACGACGGTCTTATCCCGGTCCGATTGATAGCCGCCGAGGATAACCTTGAGGACCGTGACCCCTTCGTAGAGGCCCTGTTCCGGCTGTGCGCCGGTCTCGATGCAGTCGACAAAATGCCGGATCTCGCCGATAAAGCCGTTCTCCGGCGTGAGATCGTGCTTCTCGATCTCGCCCTCGAGCGGCTGATAGTAGAGTGTGTTGCCCCGGCCGTAGATCTGCCCGTGCTCTCCGATCGCATGGATCTGCCAGTGGCCATTGGGGACGTGATGGCCCCACGAGGTCTGGAGCGTTCCGACGGCGCCGCTGGCGAACCGCACCATCGTCTGGGCGCTGTCGTCCCCTTCCAGGTTGGGATGATTGTAGTTGGCCAGCATGCTGACGACTTCGACGGGTTCGGAGTTCGCCAGGGAGATCAGCATATAGGTCGGGTGGTATCCGGTGTCGATGGCGCAGCCGCCGCCGGAGGTGGCGAGCTTGCCTCGCCAGCCCCAGTCGACGGGTTTTCCGCCGCCTGCGAGGAAGCAGTCTACGGTTCGGAGACTGAAGAGCCGACCGAGCTTCCCTTCGCGGATCCACTTCCGGGCCAATCTGGGCGCTGGTTCGAACATCTGATTATGGGCGCAGGCCAGGATGACGCCGTTGGCCTTGACGGCCGCCTCAATCTCCTTCGCCTCCTCGAGCGTGGTGCAGAGGGGTTTCTCGGTCAGGACGTGCTTGCCGGCGTTGGCTGCATCGACGATCGCGCTGCAATGGAGGTGATGGGGCAGCGCGATGTCCACGGCATCGACGTTATTCACCGCCAGCATGGTTTTCCAATCGGAGTAAATGGCCGCGTCGGGATTGGTCTCCGATGCCCGCCGTTTCGCGTTTTCTTCGTTCACATCGCACGCCGCCGTGACGATGGCGCGCCCCTGAACGGCCTTCAGGCCGGGCACATGGGCTCCGACGATGCCCCCGCATCCGACCAATCCAATACGAATCACTGCATGTTCTCCTGGTAGTTATCAAGCGTGTTCAACGCTCGTCCTTATTATAGATTAGCGCGTGAAGCTCCGTTTTCCTATATAACGGTGTCTGATGGCGGGTTCCTGTCCATGGCGCATAATGGACGGAGCGAGAGGCGAGGAAGTTGGGATGAAGAGGGTGGAGTGCATTATAAGGCCGTCCAAACTGGACGAGGTGAAGATCGCTCTCGGTGAGATCGGTGTCGTCGGGATGACGGTCACCGATGTGCGGGGGTCCGGGCGCGATCGAGGACACCGCGAAAGCTACCGGGGCGCGGACTACGTGATCGACCTGCCGACGAAGGTCAAGATCGAGATGGTCGTCCGGGACGAGGATGTCGAGGAGATCATCGAAACGGTCCTCGTCCATGGGCGAACGGGCGAGAAGGGGGACGGTAAGATCTTCGTGATGCCCATGGAGGAAGCGATCAGGGTCCGGACCGAAGAGAGCGGTGACGACGTGCTATAGGCGATTACCCATCGCGCACATGGTGCGGCATCGCAGCCGGCAGGTCCAGAATGAGCTCGACAAGGCCCATGGGCCGTCCGTCGCGGTACCAGGTCGTATGGTAGATCAGGCTTCGGCGACCGCCTTTCTCGATGGTATAGACGTTGAGAGAAGGGGTCCCGAGCATCTCCTCGACTTTCGCCCGCGCCCCATCGGGATGGCAGCCGAGCATATTCGTTCCGATGTTGGCGGCGCCACCCAGAGGGCCGTACCGCGCGATCGCCGCTTCGTTCATGTAGAGCACCTTCCCCGTATCATCGCTGACCGTTACGGAGCCCGGAAATCGGGTCACCCAATCGGGCATGTCCATGTTCCTTTTCTCCTTCGTGGTGCGCTCCTCGCTGTCGAGCTGAAAATCGTATCATAGACCGCTTGCACACGGCGAACGCTTATGTTATACTTGCGCGTTCCCGAGTGCGGGAGCACGTACAGCAAGCATCCAAGACGAGCGCTAAGCCCATGACGGCGAGTCGGAGCTTCCTGGCCTTGTCGTAAATGCTGCCTATCTGGATGGAGGATTGCTCCGCAATGTCTAAGGTCGGCACCGTCAAGTGGTTCAACGCGACAAAGGGCTACGGTTTCATCGCCCAGGACGAAGGCGAGGACGTCTTCGTTCACTACTCCGCCATTCAATCATCTGGCTACAAGGAGCTCCGCGAGGGGCAGCGGGTTCAGTATGACATCGATAACGACCCGCGCGGCAAGGGCCTTCGGGCTTCCAACGTTGAAGTAATCGGCTAGGCATCATCATCAGATCTCGCTGGGTGTTGTCAGCCCTTCCGGATTGGCAACGCCCGGCGATCACGACGATTCCGCCTCGACTTCGTCGGGTCGGAATCGCCAAGCGACGGCTCGTCCAACCTCTGCGAGGGCGATGAGCCCGGGGTTTTCGGGCGTCCACTGCGAACGGGGCAGGGCGGAACAGAAGGCTGCGATCGCAATCGCGCCGCCTCCGGGCGTGCAGACGATGCCCACATCGTTTCTCACGTGATCGACTGCGCCCCCTTTGCCGGCGAAGGTCCATGACTCCGGCAGAAATCGGGGCAATCCATCCCGATAGTGCTGTCGCTTGAGGATCGCCAGCGCCTCCGCGCAAAGGCTCGGTGAACCGATGCGGCCTTGATAGAGCCCTCGAAGCAGGCGGAGCGTCTCTCGAGGTGTCGTGACCCCGAGGCCGTAGCGGGCGTTCGCCGGATTGATCGGCGGGCCGGAACTGAACACCTTCCGGAATAGGCGCGTGTTCGGGCACCGCAGTTCGTCCATCGTTTTGTTCACCGCGTCGATGCCCACGCGATCAAGAACGAGATTCGTTGCTGTGTTGTCGGACACGACGATCATCAAGACGCACGCATCGCGCAGGCTCATCGTCACGCCTGGTGAGAGGTCCTTCAGCACGCCCGATCCTGGCGCCGCATCGCCGGCTTCGAGGGTGACCCGCTCGTCGAGCGAAAGCGCGCCCCGCTCGGCCATCAGCAGCGTATGGAGTAGGATGGGCAGTTTGATGACGCTGGCCGTGGCGCATTTGCGGTCGGCGTGGCGCTCGAACGAGCGACGGTAGTCGAGGTCACAGGCTGCGATGCTCAGCCGGCCTCCGGATGTCCTCTCAATCCTCTGGACTGTCTCAAGCAGAGTCGGATCGTTACGAATCGCTGCCATCGAGCCTCTCCTCCTTCATCCATGCCCCGAGGGCCGCCAGAGAGCGATCTGCGTGCGCCTGAGCTCGCGCTCGCTTATCGGCAACCCGCGGCGACAACTCCGGCAGGATCGCATAGTTCGCGTTCATCGGCGCGAATACCTTCGGGTCGGTTTCCGTCAGATACCGGCACAGGGAGCCCAGTACCGTCTCCGGCGGAGGGATAACCGGGGTCCGGCCGGAGGCAAGTCGGACGGCATTCAGGCCGGCCAGGATGCCAATCGCCGCCGACTCGACATACCCCTCCACGCCCGTAAGCTGCCCGGCCACGAATATGCCCGGGCGAGCACGGAGCTCACAGGTCGGAAGCAGCGCCTCGGGCGAGCAGAGGTAAGTGTTCCGGTGCATGACGCCGTAGCGGACGAACTCGGCTTGCTGGAGCCCAGGGATCATTCGGAAAACGCGCTTCTGATCGGGCCATCGGAGGCGCGTCTGAAAGCCCACCAGCCCCCATAACGTGCCCGCTCGATCCTGCTGCCGGAGCTGCACGACGGCGTGGGGCCGACGGCCGGTTCTGGGGTCGGTCAGCCCCACGGGCCGCAGCGGCCCGTACGCCAGCGTCTTCGGTCCGCGCCGGGCCAGTTCTTCGACCGGGATGCATGCTTCAAAGAAGGGCGTCGAGGCTTCCTCCGGCAGATGTGGCCGGGCTTGCTCGGCCTCCAGCAGCGCGGCGAGGAACGCGTCGTATTCCTCGCGGGACATCGGGCAGTTGATATAGTCCTCCACCTGCGCAGCCGCAGGCCCGGCATCTTCCATCGATCGGTTGCGCCGGGACGCCCGGAAGGCCTGACTCTGATCGATACTCTCCAGCGTGACCGTCGGGGCCACCGCGTCGAAGAACCGTAGAAGCCCGGTTCCTGTCGTCTCGGCGAGCGAGCTTGCAAGGGAGTCGGAGGTTAGAGGTCCGGTGGCAAGGACTACGGGTGTCTCTTCCGGCACTTCCGTCACTTCCTGGCGGATCACGGTGATCTCGGGATGCTGATGGACCCTGTCGGTCACCGTCGAAGCGAAGAGAGGAGGGTCGACCGCGAGGGCTTCTCCGGCCGGAACCGCACATTCCCGTGCGACGGGGAGGAGCACGGAGCCCAGCCGCTCCATCTCCGCTTTGAGAAGGCCTGCCGCGTTGGTCAGACGGGCCGATTTCAGGGAGTTGGAGCAGACGAGCTCCGCCAGATCGCCCGTCTGGTGCGCCGGTGTCCTTTGCCCCGGCCGCATTTCATAGAGGAGCGCTTGCGCTCCCCGTGTCGCCGCCGCCCACGCGGCTTCGACGCCCGCCAGACCGCCGCCAACCACGGTTACCAGCGGACGAGGGTCCATCGGTTCAGCCTTCGGCTGCGGCCGGAGGGACAGGCGCGGCACGCTCCGAAAAGTCGCAATCCGGGTTTGCGCACTTGATCACGCCGGTCAGCCTGCCTCGGAATGCCTGTTCGCCCAGCGGCCATCCGCACTTGGGGCACGGGCGGCCGATGGGTCGGTTCCAGGTAGTGAAGTCGCATGCGGGATAGTTGGCGCAGCCGTAGAACACCGCCCCTTTACGGGTTCGGCGGACCTTGATGTCACCGCCGTCCTTGGGGCATGCGACGCCGACGCTTTCCTGCGTTGTGGTCTGAGGCGATGCCCCTTCGTCGCCCGGGAGCTGTACGATGGTCCTGCATTTGGGATACCCGGAGCACCCGAGGAACTTGCCGAACTTCCCTTCACGCTCGACAAGGGGCTTGCCGCATTTCGGGCAGGCTTGATCGGTGACGGCGGCTCCGTTTGCGCTTTCGATGGGTGTGCCGTCCGCGTTCAGCATCGTTCGGCAGCGCGGAAATCCCGAACAACCGAGGAACGGCCCTTTCCGCGATTGGCGAAGGAGCATGGCGCTGCCGCAGGTTGGGCATTGATGATCGGTCGCCGTCGGCGGCTCCTTCGCACCGTGTATGCGGTTCTGGGCCTTCTCGAGGGACTCCTGGAACGAGGACCAGAACGAGGTCAGGATATCGATCTTACTCTCCGTACCCTCCTCGATCTTATCCAGGCGCGTCTCCATGGCCGAGGTAAACGCGAGATCCATGATCTCCGGGAAGTGCGCGACGAGTAGATCGTTCACCGTAAAGCCGAGCTCCGTCGGGAGGAACTTTCGTTCCTCCAGGGCTGCGTAGCCCCGGTCCAGAATCGTCGCGATAAAGCCCGCCCAGGTGCTCGGTCTGCCGATTCCCTTCTCGTCCAGCTCCTTGACGAGCGTAGCTTCGGTGTACCGGGGCGGCGGTTCTGTGAAATGCTGCTTCGGGAGGAGTTCGAGGAGATCCAGTTCCTGTCCCGCGGCGAGGGAGGGGAGCGGCGCGGAATCCTCTTCATCGGCCGTCACCGACGGATCGGCCTTCAAGGGCGTCTCCACATCCCGTCCTTCGGTATAGACCCGCATAAAGCCGTCGAATACGACGACCGTGCCCGAGGCGCGGAAGGTATAGCGGGACGCTCCGATATCGGCGGTGGTGACGCTCAGGATCGCCGGCGCCATCTGACTGGCGATGAATCGTTCCCAGATGAGTGTATAGAGCTTCCTCTGATCCGGTGTCAGATGTGCCCTGACCTCTTCGGGAGTCCGAGCGACCGAGGTGGGCCGGACGGCTTCGTGGGCGTCCTGCGAGGCGCCTTTGGTTTTATAGGCCGGAGGTGATTTTGGCAGGTAGTTGTCTCCGTAACGGCTGCCGATCACCTGCCGCGCCTCCGTCTGGGCCTCCGACGCCACACGTACCGAATCGGAACGCATATAGGTGATGAGCCCTACCGAACCTGCCTCGCCAAGATCGATCCCTTCATAGAGCTGCTGCGCGATTTGCATGGTCCTCCGATTGCCGAATCGGAGTTTGCGCGATGCTTCCTGCTGCAGTGTGCTGGTGGTGAAGGGAGCCTGGGGTTTACGGGTCCGCTGGCGCTTCTTGACCTCAGCGACCCTGTATACCGCTCCCTCGAGCTCCCGCAAGGCCTCATCGGCGCCCGACTGATCCTTGAGTTCATGCTTGACTCCATCACGCTGGATCAGCCTGGCGGAGAACGGAAACTCCGGCTCGGGCTGGCGCGGTGTCAGGCGGGCCGTCAGGCTCCAGTACTCCTCGGGAACGAACGCCTGGATCGCCCGCTCCCGATCGCAGATGAGGCGAAGGACGACCGATTGCACCCGTCCGGCGCTGAGTCGGGAACGAACGGACGTCCACAACAGCGGCGACAGCTTGTAGCCGACAAGCCGATCGAGGATTCGGCGGGCCTCCTGAGCGTCGACTCGTTTCGTATCGATCGAACGGGGGGCGGCAAGGGCCGAAAGAACGGCCGTACGCGTGATCTCGTTGAACTCGATTCGAAGGGCATTGGCGATGCCCAGAGCTTCCGCGAGGTGGTGGGCAATGGCCTCGCCTTCTCGATCAGGGTCGGAGGCAAGGTAGATGCGGTCCGCTTTCGCGACAGCGTCCTTGAGCTTTTTGACAGCATCCTTGCGGTCGGGAATCACCACATATTGTGTGGCAAACTCCCGGGCAACATCGACCCCGAGACGTTTGGCCGGAAGGTCCCGGACATGTCCCATGCTCGCCTCAACTCGGAAGTTCGGGCCGAGGAAGCTGCGAAGCGTTTTGGTTTTCGCCGGCGATTCAACGATTATCAGGCTGGTGGGCATTCCGATATCTCATATGGGATTGGCGTCCCAATGGGCGCGGCGCATAATACCCATGGCGAAGAGGTCTGTCAACAACACGCCGATGCATCTGCGGGATTGCGGACCGTTGACGCCTGGGATCCGCCTTTCGCGGCGTCCAGACCGCGGTCCTCGCCGGATCGGTTTTGCAGTATGGTTCGACGAACCCTTGCTTTCCCATGGTCTGCATGCTAGAATAGGATGCGCAAGAGTGTAACGCGCTCTTGCGGCAAGGCGCTTCCAGTAAGCGGGTGGTTCTCATGCTCGCTGTCCCTGTTCAGTGGGTCAATGAGCCGCCTCCGACAGGCAAGAAGCACTGTCTGTTGGATCACTGCGTTGCAGAACCGAAAGGAGCACGCACCATGATGGTACGACGTAACACGCTCCGTGGCCTCGCGGTCATGGCTGTGTGTGCGCTAGGGTTCATTCCCGCGCTCGCACGTGCCCAGAGTCCGCTTGCGCTTCGGCTCGGCATGTACGGGGGCTCGACGTACAACTCCCGCGAGCTTGCCGACAACAAAGGCTTTCACGTCGGACTGCAGTACAACCTCTCGGGTGTGCCGCATGTCCTCAACGGCGAAGCCTGGTCTACCAACATATCGGTGGACTACTATCATCCCTTCACAGACCAGGCGAATCGATTCCAGATGGTCCCGGTCGCTATCAACCAGATCTACACGTTCGAAGAGCAGAACGGCAAGACGCCCTATCTCGGCTTCTCCCTCATCGCCGCGACGTTCAAATCGAACATGGTTACCCCTCACCAGGACTGGGTTACCCGCGTCGGTGGCGGCATCATCCTGGGCCTGAACCTCAATGAGAAGATGTTCGTTGAGGGACGCTACGAGGTATACGACAAATCGGGCCTCGATCACGGTGGTCCGGATGGCTTCCGCGCAACCTTCGGTCTACGGTTCTAAAGATCGATCGTACGGCCGCAAGGCGTCGCGTAACAAGGATTAGCGCCGCTGGAACGGCGGATACGATCGGTTGGTGAACCACGTTGACTGACACGGCGCCCCTCGGGAAACCGGGGGGCGTCGTTGTTGTCCGTGCCCAATCACGAGGATAAGAGCGGACCGGGCGGTTCAGGTACAGTGATCAACCGAACCGACGACGGAGGATTCGAACCCCGCGATGACACTTCAGAATCTGCTGATCACCCTTGAACGCTTCTGGGCCGAGAAAGGCTGCCTCATTCTGCAGCCGTACGACATGGAGGTTGGAGCGGGCACCAATGCCCCCATGACCACGCTCCGGGCGCTGGGGCCGGAGCCGTGGAACGTCGCCTATGCGCAGCCCTCTCGACGGCCGGCCGACGGGCGGTATGCCCGGAACCCCAACCGGATGCAGCGGTTCCTCCAGTATCAGGTCATCCTGAAACCTTCTCCTGAAGAGATCGTCGATCTCTACCTCGCAAGTCTGGTCGAACTGGGTATCCGGCCGCTGGAGCACGATATTCGGTTCGTCGAGGACGATTGGGAAGCGCCGACATTGGGCGCCCAGGGCGTTGGCTGGGAGGTCTGGCTCGACGGCACGGAGATCACCCAGTTCACCTTCTTCCAGCAGATGGGCGGCATCGAGTTAACCGCGGTGTCCGGTGAGATCACCTACGGCGTCGAGCGCCTGGCCTGCATGCTGCAGGGAGTCGATAACGTCTGGGATATGGAATGGGGACACGGGATCACGTACGGGGAGTGCGAGCGGGATTTCGAGCGGCAGCATTGCGTCTATAACTTCGAGGAGGCGGATGTCGCCGGCCTGTTCGATATGTTCCAGCGGCATGAAGCCCAGAGCGCGCGGATCTGCAAGCTTGGCCTTCTCTATCCCGCGTTCGACCTTGCCCTGAAATGCTCCCATCTGTTCAATCTGCTCGATGCCCGGGGCAGCATCTCGGTGACCGAGCGGGCCTCGTATATTAACCGGGTTCGGACGCTCTCCAGGATGTGCTGTCTCGAGTATCTGAAGCAGCGCGAAGAGAGCGGTTTCCCGCTGCTTGCGCGGGCCTGACGCCGCCTATCGCCGCTTACGGCTCTTTCGCGCCATCTCCATCAGGTCTCGGTAGGTCAGCGCTTTCCGCTTCTTCCCATCTTTGCCGACGATCTCGTACACGGGTCTGCCTTCGAATCGCCGCGGATCCAGAATCTGGTTCATCGGTTCGTACAGCATGGCGCCAGCCGGCTGGCGCCACGCGAAGAGAGCGTCCGGGATCTTCAGCCCGACCGTCGTCTTATTCCCATAGCCGAAACGCACGGGAAGCATCCGGAGGTTCCTTTGATCGGGGTCATCTTCCGCTCCGGCCGGTTGCCGGGTCGGCTCCGGCACGGATGGCGGGTCGATCGGATTGGATTCGAAGCGGAAGCGCCGGATCAGATGATCGCTTTCCGCGATATAGAAGCGAGCCTCGGCGGTCCGTTTGGCATCGCCGGTGTCGATCATCACGACCTGAACGCGCTCGCCATTTACGATCTCGGGAGCTTCGAGCCGGACCGCGCGCGCCTGCCGTGCCAGATCCCTGAACGGGTCGGCGCCGGAGATGGCGGCGTACTCAATGCCGGCGCCCGGCAGGATCAAGGCGCGAAGGTCCCGTGGAGCCCGGTCCCGTGTGTAATAGCCCTCCGCCTCGTCGTAGACGTAGAAACCCTTGCCGTCGCAAAGATAGCGCTTTCGCGTGGCGCGTCCCAGCGTAGGATTGTAGTTCTCGATCTCATATAGGAGCCGGTTCGGACGTCGGACCACCAGCTTCGATCGGAGCGGCTTTGTGAAGCCTCCTGGGTCGCCCGAATAGGCGGCTTCGATCTCAACCGATTTGAGGGATCGGTACGCCCGAACCATGCGATCCAGCGCTTGCCGGGCAGCTGGTTCGACCGGTTCGGCCAATCCGATGGCGCGACTCGGCGCGATCGAACTCACGAGCAGGACGATCGAACCGATAATCCCCGTGCTGCAGACGAGTGTCATGGAACGATGCTACCCGATCCCTCCTGATTCGGTTGCCCGCTATGGGGTCGCGCCTTGTCGAACGGAGACCGCACTGGCGCCGACGAGGCGCTCGAGCGCCTGCCTGAGCTGAGGATCATCCCGCACGCGCAGCCGACTCCGTACAGTCCCGCTCCGCCGGGGCTCCTGCACATCGAAGTAGACATCCGTCTCGCCTGGGTGGCCGATGAGGAGCTGGCGCAGCGTCGGAAGCTTCGATGCGGACTCGGGCGTAATCCGAATATACATCGCCTCCGCTGGTGATCCGTCGGCGTCTACGCGGATCGCTTCGACCGTCTGGACGATGACCTCGACCGTTCGTTCGGTCTGGTCTTCTTCATCGTAACCGGCGTTGACAGATGCGCGACCGGTGATTCGGACGACGGAGTTCGTGGTTAGCAGGCTTTGATGCGCGGCGTAGGCCTGCGGGAAGACGGTCAACGCTGCGACACCCGATCGGTCCTCGAGCGTAGCATAGGCCATCGGTTCCTTCTTGCGTGTGCTCCGGGTTCGGATCTCGCCGAGAACGCCGACAAGACTGACGATCTCGTCGTTCTCCACTTCCCGAAGATCGGCGGTGGTGATGAGACCGCCGTGGTCGAGTTGGTGGTCGAGCCGGTCCAGCGGATGCCCCGAAAGGTAGACGCCGAGGAGCTCCCGCTCCATCTTCAATCGCGCGCTCGCCGGATAGTCGGCGATGTCCGGAGGGACCAGCCCGGGGTTCGATCCTGCGCCGTCCTCGACGTCGTCGAACAGGCCGCTGTGCGAGGCGGCGTTGCCCCGGCTCGGTCCGGACGCGTTCGCCATAGCCGGCTCAACGATGGTCGCAAGCGCTCGGCGGTTTGCATAGACCATGTCGAACGCTCCGGCCTGGATCAGCGTCGTGACGACCGCGCGAGTCAAGCCGGAGATCGGTCGGAGCCGTTCGCAGAAGTCCATCAGATCCGGATAATCCCCGCCCCGATTCCGTTCGGCTACGATCGCATCGGCGACGGCCCTGCCGACGTTCTTGACATTGGCCAGGCCATATCGGATGGCGTCTCTAACGGGAGAGAAATCGGCCTGGCTAAGGTTGATATCCGGGCCGAGAACCGGGATCCCCATGCGCCGGCATTCCGCGAGTCCAACGGCCAGTTTCTCCGGTTTGTCAGCGTAGCAGGCGAGGAGCGCTGCCATATACTCGACGGGGTAATGGGCCTTCAGGAACGCGGTTTGATAGGCGACCAGGGCATAGCAGACCGCATGGGCCTTGTTGAAGCCATATCCGGCGAAGGGGGTAATCAGCTCGTAGATCCGTTCGGCGACGGCCGTGGAGATATCCTGGGCATTGGCCCCTTTGAGGAACTCGCCGTGGAGCCGTTTGATCTCGGCTTCCTTCTTCTTGCTGATCGCCTTGCGGAACACATCCGCCTGGCCCATCGAGAAGCCCCCGATGGCGCGGACGACCGTCAGCACCTGATCCTGATAGACGATCACGCCGTAGGTCTCGCTGAGGAGCGGTTCGAGGCGTGGGTGGAGGTAGTGCACCTTCTTCCGTCCATGCTTGGCCGCGACGAACTCGGGGATACTATCCATCGGCCCGGGGCGGTAGAGCGCGACCATCGCGGCGAGATCCTTGACCGATGTCGGCTTCAGCGCTTTGATGTGCCGTCGCATGCCGCTGCTCTCCAGCTGGAAGACGCCCATGGTCTCGCCGCGGCCCAGGAGCGCGAACGTCTCAGCATCGTCCAGAGGGATGGTGTCGATGCGAAGATCGAGACCGCGCGAAGACCGGATGAACTCCAGGCTCCTGGCAAGGATCGAGAGGTTGATGAGCCCGAGGAAATCCATCTTCAACAGCCCGATTCGGGCGAGGGCAGGGGCCGGGTACTGGGTCTGGATGCCTCGGTCCGCGGTCATCTGCAGAGGGGTGTGCTCGGTGAGCTCGGACCGTGAGATGACGACTCCGGCGGCGTGCACCGAAGAGTGCCGGGATATTCCCTCGAGGCGCCGCGCGACATCGATCAGGTTCTTGATGGTCGGGTCGGTGTCGTAGAGCGAACGGAGCTGCTCCACGCCCTCGAGTGCGTCCTCGAGCGTGGTGTGGCTTCCCTGCGACGGGATCAAGCTCGCGAGCTTGTTGAGCTGGCCGACGGACATGCCGAGCGCGCGGCCAGCGTCCTTCAGCACCTGGCGGGCCTGCAGCGTGCCGAAGGTGGCGATCTGCGCGACATGCCGTCGCCCGTACTTCTCGGTGACGTAATCGATGACCTCGCCGCGGCGCGTATCCTCAAAGTCCATGTCGATATCGGGCATCTCGGCCCGGTCCGGGTTGAGAAACCGCTCGAAGGTCAGATCGTAATAGATCGGATCGACATCGGTGATCTCGATGCAGTAGGAGGTCAGCGAGCCTGCGGCCGAACCGCGAACCCCGAAGCGGATCCCCTTACGGCGGGCGAAGTCGGCGAAATCCCGGACGATCAGGATATAGTCGGCGAAGCCGGTCCGCCCGATTACCGATAGCTCATGCCGCAGCCGCTCCTCGTGGGCGGGCGTCACCTGAGTGACGCGCTTCCGAAGCCCGGTCCATGCCAGCTCTTCGAGATAGGATTGGGCCGTCCTGCCTGCGGGGATGTCGGGTTGCGGGAGGTCCGTCCGGTCGAAACTAAGGTCGACGCGACATCTCTCTGCGATCTCCAGCGTACGCTCGATCGCCTCTCGGTCGTCGGGGAACGCGCGGGCCATCTCGTCCGCGGATTTGAGGAAGAACTGATCGGAATCGTAGCGGAGCCGGTTCGGATTGTCCATCGACATACGGGTGCCGATGCAGAGGAGGATTTCGTGGGCGTAGGCATCGTCCCTGGTCAGGTAATGGACATCGTTGGTGCATACCGTCCTCAGCCCGAGCTCGCGGGCGATGCGCCTCGCGCCGTCGTTGACGCGCGCCTGATCGGCCAGTCCATGGTCCTGAAGTTCGACGAAGTAATGGTCGGGACCCAGCATGTCCCGGTACATCGCGGCGGCGGCCAGCGCCTTCTCATAGGCGCCTTCGCGCAGGGCGACACTGATCTCGCCGCTTAGGCATCCGCTCAGGACGATCAGGCCGTCGGCGTGGGTTCGGAGAACCTCATGGTCGATGCGGGGCTTCTGGTACTTGCCTTCGGTGTTGGCAATCGTGGTCAGTTTCAGCAGGTTGCGATATCCGGCTGTGGTTTCCGCGAGGAGCGTTATGTGGTGGTACGCGCGCGCATCGGCCGAACCCCGGCTCAGGCGGCTTTCCGGAGCGAGGTAGGCCTCCACGCCCATGATCGGTTTGATCCCCGCATCGGTACAGGCCTGGTAGAAATCGATGGCGCCGTACATGGTTCCGTGGTCGGTCAGCGCGAGTGCGGGCATCCCCATGTCCGCAGCACGCTTCACGAGGATATCCAGACGGGTTGCCCCGTCCAGGAGTGAGTATTCCGAATGGGTATGGAGATGAACGAAATCGCCTGCGGCCATCGGGAGATCGGTCCTTCGCTTCTAACGGCTCGTCATGCCGCAAGATATGGACGTGAGCGGGGGGCTGCGTACCAGATATTGCGGTATTCGACGCCAGTATTGTGGGATCGGGACGGCGCCGATGTCAAGGTGGTCCGCCGCCGAAAGCCCCGTCCCTATACAGGCGATTCTTATCGAGATATGCGCCCTGGTCCGGGTCTGAATGGATCGATGGAAGCTGGCGGGTAGACTGAACGTATAGCGCTCCTTAGGGAGCGCGGTTTGTGTCAGGGAGGTCTGCCAGGTCCGTGAAGACCCGCCTCGGTTCCATATTCGCGCTGATTGCCATGTCCGTGCTGGGCTACGCCCAGCTGCCCCCGCCCGTGCTGAAACCCATCGTCGCTCCGAGGATGCCCTCGTTGAGCCCCGACGGCTCCCAGCTTGCGTTTGTCTACAAGGCCGATATCTGGGTCGCCCCGTCCTCCGGCGGGCGCGCAACGGTCCTGACTCGTAATGTGGAGATGGATGCCTACCCGCAGTTCTCGCCGGACGGCAAGTGGGTGGCGTACTCCAGCCTTCGGACAGGCAACTGGGACATTTTCGTGGCGCCTGCCGAAGGAGGCGCCCCGACGCGCCTGACCTGGTGCTCCTCGAGCGACATCACCTACGGTTGGAGCCCCGATGGCAAGTACGTGATCTTCTCGGCGGGGCGCGAAACGGGCCAGACCGAGCTGTTCGCGCTCGATGCCAAGACGCTCCGGCTCAAGCAGCTCACCCAGGACTACGAGAGCATCAACCACGCCAGTTATTCGCCCGACGGCAAGCGTGTGGTCTTCGGCCGGCGGGGTTTCCACTGGACCCGACCCCGGTACTACGGTTCCGCGGCCATGCAGATCGTCGTCCTCGACCCGGCGACGGGCGCACGAACCGAGGTGACCGACGACGGCAAGCAGCACCTGTGGTCCCGGTTCATGCCGGACGGCAAGTCGATCCTCACGGTGACCTACGGCGACGTGACGCCTTCATCGCATAAGCTGGGCGAGGATCCCGGCAAGTTCGCGGATACGCCCGACCGAACGCCCAATCTATGGCTGTTCGGCCTCAATGGGCGGGGCAAGAGGCTGACCTCCTTCGTCGGCGGGTCGGTTCGATGCCCGAACGTCGCCTCTAAGTCGGGCGATATCGCCTTCGAGTACGGAACGGACATCTACCTGTTGAAGGCGGGCGAGAAGGAGCCCCGCAAGGTCGAGCTCGTCGCCAGTGAGGACGAAGCCCAGACGAAGGTGAAAAGGGAAACCCTGAGCTCCGGCGTCACCGAGGCGGAGCCTTCCCCGGACGGCAAAACGTACGCGTTCGGCCTCCGCGGCGATATCTTCTCGATCGCCGTGGAGAAGCCCAAGGGCGTTGCAGCGCGGCCTGCCGAGATCGCCCGCAAGCTCACCGATTGGGTGGGCGATGACAGCGATTTCCTCTGGTCGACCGACGGGACCAAAATCTACTATCGCTCCGATCGGGATTACATCTCGCGTATCTTTGAACTCGATCTTGCCACCCTCGCCAGCCGCCCGATATGGAATCGGCCTGAGGATGCCGGACAGCTCCGCCTATCGCCCGACGGCAAGGAGATCTGGCACTGGGTGGCCGGCAAGGAAGGCGGGCTCTACGCCGTCACCATCGCGACGGGAGAGGCGCGCCGGGTCCTTGCCATGCCGGACGCCGCCAGGAACTGGCAATCCGGAGACGACTTCTCGTGGTCGCCGGACGGCAAATGGCTGGCAGTATGTATCAACGAGGTGGCCGGGCCGTGGAGCATCTACATCATGCCTGCTGCCGGCGGGGACGCCGTCAACGTCACCCGATTGAATGCCTACCACGGTCAGCCGAGATGGACTCCGGACGGCAAGTTCCTCCTCTTCCGCAGCGATCGGGATGGGCCCGGACTCTACGCCCTCCCCCTTCAGAAAGAAGAGGCCCGAACCGCCGAGACCGACCTGAAATACGAGAAACCCAAGGAGCCGGTCAAGGTCGAGATCGACTTTACGGATATATCCGACCGCATCCGCAAGTTAACCGGCCAGAACCCCGACGGTGATCTTACCGTTGCGCCCAGCGGTGTCAGTTACTTCATCTCAGGCGGCGATGTCTGGTCCTGTTCCTACGACGGCAAGGATACCAAACGGTTGACCTCGGGGGGCGGCTGCAGCGCGCTCCGGATCCTCAAGGACGGTTCGCGCGCGTTCTTCATCCGAAACGGCGAGCTGGTCACGATGAAGCTCGACGACCGGAACAACACCGAAAACGTCAAGTTCGTCGCAGACATCGAGCGGGATATCTACGAGGAGCGGAAGGCCGCGTTCACGCAGTTCTGGGCCGAATACAATCGACGCTTCTACGATCCGTCGTTCCACGGCCGGGATTGGGAGGCGATCCGCAAACGGTACGAGCCGATGCTGGAGAGCGTCGAGGATCGGACGGAGTTCTCCAGCCTGCTGCAGATGATGGTGGGCGAGCTCGAGGCATCGCACAGCGAGGTCGGCCTTGCTCCGGGCGGCAACCCCGGCGCCAGCTCACCCCATCCCGGTTTTACCTATGATTACACGTATGAGGGGCCCGGGATCAAGGTGGCATCGGCGCTTCCGAACTCACCGGCTTCCTTCCCCAAGACCCAGATCAAACCGGGCGAGTACGTCCTGGCGATTAACGGCAAGGACGTAACCACCAGCGAGACCCTCTACCAGCAGATCAACAACCTGGGCGGACGGGAGTTCGAGTTCCTGGTCAACGACAAGCCGAGCCGAGAAGGCGCCCGTACGGTGAAGTACTTCAGCCTCAGCTATGGCGATTGGGGTGCGCTGCGCTACCGGGAACGGATCAACCGACTGGCCGCCTATGTCGATGAGAAGAGCAAAGGCACGATCGGCTACGTGCACATCGCAGGTATGGGCGGGGGCAACTCGGTGACCTTCGAGCGGGAGTTCTACGAGCGGTCCATCGGCAAGAAGGCGATGATTATCGACGTCCGCTTCAATGGGGGCGGCAATATCTCGGACAGTCTGATCGATCGTCTCGAGCGCAAGCCCCATGGCTACTATCAGGGCCGCAACGGCCTGCCGGAGTACGCACCGGGCACGGCATGGACCAAACCGATCATCGTCCTGATGAACGAACACAGCATGTCCAACGCCGAAATGTTCCCGTCAGCCATGCGTACCAGGGGCCTCGCCCGGCTCGTCGGCATGCAGACACCCGGGTATGTCATCTGGACGTGGGGGCTGCCTCTTATCGATGGCACATCGGCGCGCATGCCGGGCAGCGGCGTCTATCGGCTTGATGGAACGCCGATGGAGGATCTCGGCGAAAAGCCCGATGTTCGAGTGCCTCTGACGATCGAGGACTGGATGGCCAATCGGGATCCGCAGCTCGATAAGGCCATCGAAATGCTCGCGAAATAGCCCGTACAGCGGGGTCGGCGTATTGCGTCGGCCCCGGCGTACCTTCTGTCCAGCGTGGATGTACGTGCCGCTCGCCTCGGGGGCGGCATCGAGCCTTCGCCGTCGTACCGGCTGCGGGCGTTCCCGTGTGTTGTGAGGCCGACGCGCCTAAGCGTCGCCGGCGTCGTCGCTCCTGCCCTTGAGGAGCGCCCTGGGCGACGGCAGGCGCCGCATCTGGCTCTGCAGCGAGGCCACCGCGAGACGAGCCTCGCCAATGGCCGATCGATACAAACGATGGAACTCGGCTCTGCCGGGTCGTCGTCCCAGCTCATAGTATTGCCGCATCGCTTCACCGAGAGCGTAGGTGCCCGCATAGGCCACCACGCCGCGGGCGATCAATCCGACTCCCATGGGCACGATGCCGACGAGCTCGCGAGCCAGCGCGCGCCAACCGAAGGATCCGCCCAGAAGCGGCACCGCGTCCTGCGCACGTGCGCGCAGGTCCAGCGGAAGATCGTAACAGGCAGCGAGGCGATAGAGCATCATCGCCTGGTTCTTTGCCAGAATGAGCATGTCGCCCATGATCGTCGTCGGCACCAGAAGGCCCAGAACCGGAACGATGCCCGGCAGCGCGTTGAGCATGGCGAACTCCGCATTGGCCATCGACGTCTCGCGGATGATGCGTCGGGCAACCGAGGGGCGCAGCCCGGCAAACCTGCGCCCAAGAGCCAGGGCAAGACCGGGCTTCTCGTCCAGGATCCGTTCTACGGCGGCTTCCCAGCCCCGGAGTTCAAGGATCGAGACCGTGCTGATATGGGCTTCGGTAGGCGCCCAGCCGCCGCCGGCATCGAGGACGAGGTCGAACGAACCCGACTCCTGAGGGAAACCGTCCTGCTCCGCGATGGTCGCAAAAGTGCGCAGAAGAGGATGGGCGGTATCCGGATCCTTATCGGGAAAGAGGCGGGACAGCGCCTCGTTCCTTCGCTCCGGGAGCCCGACCAGCGCCACTGAAATCGACCGTGATGACTCAACCTCGATCTCACGCAGCGATACGCTTCGCATGATCCGCCAGAATGATCGCGCATCCTTCAACCGCACCTTCATCCTCCTGTTCGCCCTGCCTATCGCTGGAGCCGACACCGCCAATCTTCTGGACGGTACAGCGGCGGCTGGCGTTTCGAATGTGGACCGAGCCGAGCCGCGTGACTCAGGTCGAAGCTCGATCGCTCGCCGGGAACTCGATCAAGCGGCAGACGCGTAACCTCACATGAAAGGCAAGCAAGCCATGGGCATACAGATGAGCCAGTCAGCGACATCCCGGTGGTGTGACACGGAGACCTTCGACAGTTTGGTGCGCCGCTATCACCGTCAGGCCTATAATATCGCATACCGCCTGGCGGGCAACCACGCGGACGCGGAGGACATTACGCAGGAGGCGTTCATCCGAGCCTACCGGTTCTTCGACCGCTACAACCGATCGCTGCCGTTCGAAAACTGGTTGTACCGTATCATCTCCAACGTCTTCATCGACGGTGTACGCAAACGCCCCAAAGTCAAGATCCAATCTCTGGATCAGGCCGTATCCACGGGCGCGACGAGCAGTCCGATCAGCCTGGAGATACCCGACACATCGACCAATCCCGAACGTCAGTTGATGCAGGTCTCCATCGACGAACCGCTCCAGAAAGCCCTGGATGCACTCCCTCGCGATTTCCGACAGGCCGTGATTCTTGCCGATGTCGAGGGCCTTTCCTATGAGGAGATCGCCGATGCCATGGGCTGCTCGATCGGAACTGTTCGGTCGCGGCTCCATCGGGGCCGAAAGCTGATGCGCAACCGGCTGCGAGCCGAGAACTACACTCCTCCGGGACGAGGCGGGGCGGATCAATGAACTGCCGCCGAACGGAATCGCTCCTCAGCGCATTGATCGACGGCGAGCTTGCAGGAGCCGATGCGATCCGTATCCGTGAGCATCTAAAGGAATGCGCCTCCTGCCGTGACGACTACGAGAGTCTGCTCGAGACCAAACGGATCATCGGATCGTTGACCCTCGTCGAGCCCTGCGCCGATTACGAAGCGCGGCTGATCCGTGTTCTGAGCAGCTGTGAAGCCAATCCCTCGCGCATCGGCGCGATCAAGGCGTGGTGGTCGATCGGCGGTGAGCGCCTCCGTCTCCGCTCTGCCGGCGCCTTCGCAGCGGCCGGTCTTCTGATCCTCGCCGTGTCGATCCGCATGACGATGATGGGCGGCGTTCGGGACGATCGGCTGCAGACGGCTACGGCTCTGCCAGCCGAGACCCTTCCCGCGATTCGGGATCGGGACATCGGCTTCGCCCATGAGACATTCGAGCGCCCGCAGCCGGTCATCTATAGCGAGTCGCTGGACCCGAAGGACTCATCACGGGCCCCTGATGTCGCCCCGCTCCGCTCGTGGGATCCCTATGAGGCTGTTTCGTCCACGCCCTGACCGGCGAGGACGAACAGCCGCGCGAACCTTCTGCGTATACCGCCGGGACGGTTCTAGCATGATCCAGGAACCTTCGCGGCTGCCTCTCCTCCGGCGGCAGGGTCCTCCGCTGGTCAGCCTTCTGGTCGCGCTGGCGTTGCGGCTCCCCGCAACTGCCGGAGCAGCGCCCAGCATCGACGCGCTGCTCCAGCAATATGTGACGGCCGACACGCGGGTCCACGCTCGAGGTACTACTCTGACCGTCCAGCCGACAGCGACCGTCGTACGCACCACCACACGCAGGGTTGTGCGCCGTGCCGGCGGCCGCAGCCTTGCCGTCGGCCTGCTTCCCGAGTCGAACAAGGGGGTGATCCTCGCTGATGACGGCGCCTGGACGATCCGGTACGACCCTCGGGAAGCCATCGTACGAAAGAAGCGCTGTCTCGATCCGCCCACACGCGTGTTTGAGGAGCGGCGGCTGCGCCTCTTGAAGCGAAACTATAAGGTGACCCTCGATGGGACGGAGACGGTCGCCGGTCGAACCTGCCGCATCCTGACATTCCGCCCGAAAGAGGGGCGCGATCGGATCACGCGCGTCTGGCTCGATGTTCGCAACGGATTTGAGCTCCGACGCGATGAGCTGGATGCCAACGGCAGCACGATCACGATGTCCCTCTATACATCGATAGACTATCCATCGACGATCTCCCTGGCCGAAGTCACGCCCCGGTTTCCTCGCTCGGCCCGGATCGAGAGCATCAGCCGGTCCGGTCTGCACGCCGACTTCACCAGCCTTTCCCGGAGCGCCGGCTTCGAGGTGAAGCGGCCGCTGACTCTTCCGGCCGGTTATGAGTTCATCATCGGCACCGTTGCGGGCATTAGCGGCAGGAACTCCGCGTTCCTGCGCTACACCGACGGCCTTTCGGATCTGACGATGATCCAGACCCCCTATGCGACGCGAGGCGATCAGCCCTCCCGCGGCGTTCGGGTGCTGCCCCGGCCCTATGGCGAGACGGAAGTGGACTGCATCCTGGATGGAATGCAGGTCGTGCTGGTAGGAGGCGGGGACGCGCGCGATCTGGTGGCCACGGTCGAGTCGCTGCAGGGGAGCGTTGAGGACGCCTGGCGGCGGGATGTCAACGCAGTGTTTCACGATCATGCGCAGAATATATCGGCGATGCGGGATCGCGGCCTTTCCAGCGCCGTCATCGTCGCGCTTCTGACTCTCTCCGCACAGAGCGGCCGTTCCACCTCGGCCGTGCTCCGCAGCTACCTGAAGGAGCGCTGCTGGCGCGATCTGGCGCGTCGATGGCGCGTGCCGGAGGCGATGGTCGAACGGAGGATACGCTCGCTGGCGATTCGGGGCTAGGCGGAGCGATGGTCCGGCGGGCCGCCACGGACCACATGGCATCGGCGACAGCGAGCCTCGTAACTCTCCTCTGCGGCGATCAGCAAAACGGGATCGTTCCATTTCGCAGGCCGTCCATGGACGAGACGCTGAGTTTTTGAGGCCGTCCCGCCGCACTTCTTGCAGATCGCGTGGAGCTTGACGACGTCATCGGCGAGCGCGAGGAGCAGGGGCATGAAGCGGAACGGCCTGCCGCGGAAATCCTGATCGAGACCCGCGCAGACAACATCCACACCGCGGTCGGCCAGACGCGTGCACAGATCGACAACGCCCTCATCGAAGAACTGAACCTCCTCGATCGCGACGAGGTCGATATCCGCCGGCAGGATCGCTTCGATCTCGGTGGAGCGCCGTACCGCCCGTGCCTCCAGCGTCGTCCCGTCGTGCGTGCGGATGACTTCCGTGGCGCATCTGGTCTCCATCGCCGACTTGAAGACGCCGACCGTCCTCCGTGCATGGATGGCGCGCCGTACCAGTCGGATCATCTCCTCGGTCTTGCCCGAAAACATGCAGCCGGTGATCACCGTGATCGATCCGGCTCGGTTCCTATGGCCGGCACGCCTCATGGCACGATCGTCAGGCGGACCCGTTGGGTTCCAGGTCCATCTCCTTCCTCAGGAGTCGTTTCAGGACTTTGCCGGTGCTGCTCCGGGGCAGGGTCTCCCGGAAGAGGACCCGTCGGGGCACCTTGTAGTTGGCCAGCGATTTGCGGCAAAACTCGCGTATCTCCCGGACATCGGCGCTGGCTTCGGGCTTCAGCGCGATCACTGCGACGACTTCCTCGCCCCGGAGAGGGTCGACGGATCCGATGACGGCCGCGTCGAGCACGGCCGGGTGAGTGTATAGGACCTCCTCGATCTCCCGGGGATAGACGTTGAGGCCGCCGACGATGAGCATGTCCTTCTTCCGGTCGACGATCGTGAAGTAGCCGTCCTCGTCGACGGTGCCCAGATCGCCGGTGTGGTACCACCCTCCCCGCATCGCCTCGGCGGTCGCCTCAGGCTGATGATGGTAGCCGAGCATGACGTTGTCGCCTCGGACGACGATCTCACCCACCGTATTCGGCGGCAGCTCCTGATCGTGATCATCGACGATACGCATCTCAACGCCGGGCAGCGGGAGGCCGATCGTGCCGGGTTTGCGGGGTCCTGCGGGGGGGTTGACGGACGTGCAGGGACTGCACTCCGTCGGGCCGTCCCCTTCGATGATGATCGTGTCGAACTTCGCCTCGAAGGCTTCCATGAGCGCCACCGGCATGGGAGCGCCCCCCGATACGCAGAGTCGGACCTTCGCGAATGCCTCGGTACGATCGCCGAACTGCAGCATCGCCGCATACATCGCAGGGACCGCCGGCACGATCGTCACGCCGGCGGTCTCGATGATTTCCAGCGTGCGAGCCGGCTGGAACATCTCCACGCACGTAAAGCGGGATCCCGAGTAGAGGGCTGCATGCTGGCAGACCGTGCCGGCAAAGGCGTGAAAGAGCGGCAGTACGCACAGGAGGTTATCGTCAGGGCCGAACTCGAGGACGCTCCGGATCTGCCGGCAGTTGGCGAGGAGGTTGTTCTGTGAGAGGACCGCGCCCTTGGGTTTGCCGGTCGTGCCGGAGGTGTAGATGAATACCGCCGGGTCCTGGGGACTCGGTCGGGTCTCCGGCATCGGCGCCGCCGCGCCTTCGGCAAGGAACTCCTCGAACGTGGTCATTCCGGCAGGAACCTCGGACCGGCTGCCGACGCAGATGAGATGTCGAATGCCAAGCGCCTCGGCGGCCGGGGCGGCCGCTTCGAGAAGCTGCGGTATCGTCAGCACAAGCTCGACGCCCGCATCGCCCCAGATATGCTCGAGCTCCGCTTGCTTGAGGAGGGGATTCGCCGGAACCGGTATGACTCCGATGGCGTTCGCGCCATAGTAGGCGATGGTGAAGGGAGGAACGTTTGGCAGAAGAACGCCGATTTTGGCGCCGAACTGGAGGCCCCGACTGCCCAGCGCCCGCGCGAAGCGCTCGGTGAGGACGGAGAGATCGCCGTAGGTGAGCGCCATCTCACGATAGAGAATGGCCTGCCGATCCGGGTACTCCTCGGCGCCTTTCCGAATGATATCATACAGAACCATCGTCAACTCTCCTTCGCCGTCGCAAGGGCAATCGCCTTCGACAGGGTGGTAGATTCCGGGCGAACGCCGACACCCAGTGCGTTCCGAACTTCGTCCAGCTCTTTTTCGACCCGATCGACGATCGGGCTGCCAACCTCTCTGTATGCCTCCAGCGCACCCTGCAGAAGGATCGCGGCACGTTCGTAGCTGCGCCGAACGGCTGCGCTGCGACCGAGATCCCTCAGACTATCGGCGATACCGGCCATATCACCGATCCGATGGTATTGGCGGAGCGCTTCCAGCGTGCGCTGGTCTGCTTCATCGTGACCGGTCGTCGGTGGATGGGAATCTCCAATGGCAGGCAGCAAGGCCGCCAGCGCTGAACCGTCCAGGATTCGCTCCATGATGGGTCGGCGCGGAGCGCCTCCTGCTGACGGGGCCGCCTGTTCGCTGGTGGAGAGGATACCCTCGGGAGCGTTCTGATGGGTCCTCAGAAGATCAACGGTCTTTTCGATCGCTCCGGGCAAGCCATCCAGTTTCCTCAGGAGACTCGAGATGATGCGCGCTCTTGGATCCGTCAGCTGAAAGGTCCGGATTGCCTCCTGTGCTCGTTCGACGAACAATCGTCCGCTGTCGCTCTCGATAACCTCTGCCGCGCCTGCATCGGGCTCAGGGACACCGAGCCCTCCGAGCTCTAGAACGGTGATCCCGTCCAGATCCAGCGCTTCACCGGAGGTGGCGAGGCAGCGGAGCGAGGCGGCGCCGGACAGCAGGCGATGGATGAACGAGCCCGCCTCAGGAATGCGGCCGCAATCGTCGAGGATCAACAGGCATTCCCGGGCGCTGATCCAGTCTCTGAGTTCGGCTGTAGCCGATCTGCCCGGACGGATACGGAGCCCGAGGGTATGGGCGACGGCCTCGGCAGCCTCTTCGGCGGTGGCGCAATCCGTCAGGCGGATGAACCAGACTCCGTCCGGGAATCGATCCACCCGCTCTGCGGCAACCTGCAGCGAAAGACGGGTCTTGCCGATCCCCTGCGGTCCCGTGACCTGCAGGCATCGCACGTCGTTTCGGGACAGGAGATGGGCGATCTTCTCGATCTCCGCCTGACGGCCGATGAAGCTTGTCCTCTGCATTGGCAGAGAGAGGGCATGGGCGTTGAGCGACTTCGGTCGTGGCGCTGGCCGACGTGCGAGGATCGACGGCGAGCAATCATAGAGCCGGATCGGTTCGTCGAGGTCTCGCAGCCGGTGAAAGCCGAGATCGGTCACGTTCGCAGCCTCGCGGACTGCCTCACCGGCCTGTTGGAGCGTCTCCTCGGAGATCAACGTTTGCCCGCCGTTGGCGGCAGCCATGATTCGGGCCGTCCGGTTGACGGGAGGCCCGAAGTAGTCCCCGCACTGGGCGAACGGCTGTCCGGTATGCACGCCCATCCGGACGCGGATCCGGCCGATGTCGGGGGGCCACGGGTAGCGTTCCATGGCGGCCTGGGCTACCATGGCGCAGCGGATGGCGGCTGCGGGGTTTTCGAACGCGGCTTTGAAGGAGTCCCCTTCGGTCTTCATCAGATGCCCGCCGTTCCGCTGGATCGCTTCCGAGAGGATGGCGTTATGGGTCTGCAGGACCGGCAGGAAGGCATCGCCGTGGTTCTCCCAGAGATCGGTGGAACCGACGATATCGGTAAAGAGAAACGTCATCGCCGCTTGATGCGAACCGGCCGTCGCAGTCACGGGTTATGCGTTGGCGCGAGCCCGATCTGCGGCATAGGCGCACATCGACACGACGGGGCAGATGTCGCATCGAGGCTGTCTTGCTTTGCAGATGGTCCGACCATGTCGTATAAGCGCCATATGAAAACGATATACTAGCTGAGACGGAACATGCCGCCCGAGGGCTTCATGCGCAGGGCCCTCTCCCATGGTGTCGGGAATCATGCCGAGGCGACGGCTGACCCGATGGACGTGGGTATCGACCGGCAGCGCCGCCCGACCCATGGCGAAGCAGAGGACGATGGCCGCGGTCTTGGGGCCGACCCCGGGCAGGCGCATCAGCTCTCGACGGGCTTCGTCGTCGGTCATCCCATACAGGTACTCGAGGTCCGGAGCGCCCCGCTGATCGACGAGATGCCGTACCACACCGAGGATGAAACGGGCTTTGGATCGGGCGAGGCCGCCCGGGCGGATCGCCTCCTCGACCGCGGCGGTCGGGGCATCCAGCAGGTCCGCCCAGTCGGGAAACGCCTCCCGCAGGTTGAGCCACGCACGGTGCGAGTTCGTATCGGAGGTGTGCTGCGACAGGATACAGGCGATCAGCATATCCAGGCACGGAGTCGGTTCCATTGGGTCCGGTACTCCATGAACCGCCTCCAGCCCGGCTATCAGCGCCTCAATCCGATCCTCGCTCCACACGGCGCCTCCGTTCGCTGTCCATGGTCCGTTATCCTGCAGCAATGCGCCCAAATCCACAGGGAGGAGCGCGTTACGGAACGAACCTAACAACGAGACAGATCGCTCAGGAAAGGTTCTGAGAACATGGATCGACCAAGAATCGGATTTGTCGGCGTCGGAGGGATGGGCCAATGCGCGCATCTCCGGAACTATGCGGCGCTGCCCTCCTGCGAGGTCGTCGCCCTCGCCGAGCTGAGGCCGGAGCTGGGTCGGAAGGTGGCGGCCCGCTACGGCATCCCGCAGGTGTTTCGCTCGGCGTCGGAGATGCTCGACGGGGTCGCTCTCGACGCCATCGTGGCGAGTCAGCCGTTCACTCGTCACGGCGTTCTGGTGCCGGAGCTGGCCCGGGCCGGGGTGCCGATCTTCACCGAGAAGCCTCTTGCCAGCTCGATCGAAGCGGGGCAGAGAATCCTGGAGGCGCTCGACCGTTCGGGCATATGGCACATGGTCGGCTACCACAAGCGGAGCGACCCGGCTGCCATGTACGCCCGGGCGGAGATCGAGCGTCTCCGATCGACGGGCGAACTCGGCGCCCTCCGTTATGTGCGCATCGTGATGCCGGCTGGCGACTGGGTCGCCGGGGGCTTTACCGATCTGCTCGGCTCGGATGATCCATGTCCGCCGCTGGAAACGGATCCTCCTGCCGCCGACATGGACGAAGAGACCGCTGTCCAGTACAACGCCTTCGTCAACTACTACATCCATCAGGTGAACCTGATGCGGCATCTCCTTGGCGAACCGTTTACGGTGGCCTATGCCGATCCGTCCGGGGTGTTGCTGGCCGCGACGAGCGCCTCGGGCGTTTGCGGCACGATCGAGATGTCGCCATATACGACGACGATCGACTGGCACGAATCGGCGCTGGTCGCCTTCGAACGGGGCTATGTTCGCCTCGATCTGCCGGCGCCTCTCGCCTCGAATCGACCCGGCAGGGTCGAGGTATTCAAGGATCCCGGAGGCGGACAGACACCGGTTACGATCGTCCCCACGCTGCCCTGGGTGCATGCCATGCGACAGCAGGCCGAGAACTTCGTCCGGGCGGTCCGGGGGGAGATCCCGCCCATGTGCGAGGCGCATGAGGCGATGGAGGACCTACAGGCAGCCCGTGCCTACATCAGATTGCTCATGGGCAGATGATGAACGCAATGGAACCGGGTGAGCGGCTCATTCGATGCCTTCTCGGCCAATCGGTAGACCGCATTCCCTTCGGCATCGGCCTCGGCTGGGGGCCGTGGGGCGAAACGCTGGAGCGATGGCGGGCGGAGACGATTCGGCCCGACCTCGATCCCGCCGCCGAGCTCGGCTTCGACCTGAGCTTCGCCGTGCCCGAGGTCCATCCCGGACTGTTCCCTCCGTTCAAGCCGGAGATCCTTGATCAGGATGATCGGTTCGTTGTTCATCGGGATGCGATGGGCATCGTCCGCCGGGATCGGCGCGATGGCCATTCGATGCCGGAGTTCTTGCGGCATCCGGTTGGGACCGCAGACGATTGGGCGATTCTCAAAGAGGAACGACTGGCGATCGAGACGCCCGGGCGGATCCCGCAGAACTGGGAGGCGTTTCGTGCGCGGATCCGCAGTACGGGGGAGGCCGTGCAGGTCGGATGGTTTCCGTATGGTGTGTTCGGCACGGTGCGCGATCTCATGGGCGTTGAGGCGCTGATGGTGGCGCTCTACGACGAGCCCGACCTGATCACGGAGGTCATGGAACATCTGACAACCCTGTGGATCGCCCTGTGGGACCGCGTCGCCGACGAAGCGCCCGTCGGACATCTTCATATCTGGGAGGACATGTCCGGTCGGGACGGACCTCTCATCTCCCCGATCATGATCCGGCGGTTCATGGGGCCGTGCTACGAGCGGCTCGCGGCATGGGCGGCGGCCAGAGGAGTCCGGATCGTCTCCGTCGACACGGACGGCGACTGTGCGCTGCTGGTCCCGATCTTCATGGACCTTGGCGTGAACATGATGTTTCCGTTTGAAGTGCAGGCGGGGAACGACATTGAGGGCTATCGCGCTCGGTATCCGACGATGGGGATCATTGGCGGATTGGATAAGAGGGCGCTGGCCCTGGGCCAGAAGGAGATCGATGTGGAGGTCGCTCGCGCAGAGCGTATGATCCGCCACGGTCGCTACATCCCAGCCTTCGACCATCTCATCCCGCCCGATGTGCCATGGGCCAACTTCGCCTATGCCGCCGAACGGATGGCGCAGGTCTGCGGAGTTGGTCCCACCTGAGATCCTCTGACGGCCCTCTGCCATCCACCCGCATCGTAGAGGCGGTTCACGAACCGCCCGGACACCGTCTGTGCGTCGGAATGGCCTGTGCCCGCCGGCAGGAAGTTCGCGCATCGCCGGCTTCGAACTCGTCATCACTCATGCGGAGCGCCAGCATCGATCGTGCCGTATCGGATAAGATACGGTCTTGCGCGCTCGGACAGGGTGTGCTATAGTATCATCGAACGCGGAGAGATGGCTGAGTGGTCGAAAGCGGCCGCCTGCTAAGCGGTTGTAGGGGTGTTAAGCCCTTACCCCGGGTTCGAATCCCGGTCTCTCCGCTGCATTATACGCCGCTAGCAGGCGCGAGGTTGGGTCCCATCAGGATCCCGATCTCGCGCCCTTGCGTTTTATGCAGGAGACGGATGATACGGATAGTCCGATACCCGGCGAGGCGGAGCCTCATCCATCTGGCAATACTGGGCGGGATGGCGCTGGCCGTCGCTCCGGTGCGCGGCATGCCTGTCGAGGACTACCTCAAGTACCGTCGGCAGCTCGCGTACGATCCTCGCCTCACCTACGAAGCCGCCTCGGCGGATTGGGCTGCACACTACGGCAAGGCCCTCGAGATCCGCGGGGCGCTGAACGGTTTTATTGAGGGCTCCGACCGCCTGACATTTATGATCACGCTGGACGGCGGCACGGCCCTGGCGCTTGTGGCGCCGCCAGCCGAGAGAGCGCTGCTCGCGCGAGCAGGCGGGACCCGCATTCGGGCCTTGATCACCCCGGAAAAGGATGGGGCGCGCGGGTCAGCGCCGGTCCGTGTTCTTGCCGCAGCGGACGATTCCGAAGTCACCTATCGGGAGAAGATCGCCAGCGAACAAGAGGCTCGCAGGAAGGCCCGTATCACTGCGTCGCGACATACGACTGCGTCAAGAACGATCGCAGCCGGCCGCGGCGTGAGCCTGCGGCCGATGAACAGCCTGCTGCAGGGTGTTTCCGATATGGCCCGCAAGTACCTCTCTCCTGAGGCCCAGTCCATCTATCCCCACTACGCGGCGTTCATCATCCGCCATAACAAGCGCCTCAGCAGGGACGAAGTCGATGCCATTACCGTCGGCATCCTCTACTACTCCCAGCGCCATCGGGTCGATCCCCGTCTGGTCGTCGCTCTGATCATCGCCGAATCGGACTTCCGGCCCCGGACCACCTCGCATAAAGGGGCGATGGGGCTCGGACAGATCATGCCGGACGAGGCCCGATCCTTCAAGCTGACCGATCCCTATGATCCGATCCAGAACATCCGCGCTGCGGTCAACATGATCCGCATGAAGCTCGATATGTATCGGGAAGGCGACCAGCCCGCAGGGCAGTATACGGTACGCCAGATCAGCCTCGCGATGGCCGCCTACAACGCTGGGGCCGGCGCCGTCCGAAAGCATGGCGGCATCCCGCCGTACCGGGAGACCCAGCGGTATGTTCAGCGTGTGCTCAGCCTCTATAAGGCGCTCTGCGGCGCCTGAGACGGTAGGCGTTTCGCCCTATCGCGCCCCGCACGCCTGCAGGCACGCCTGCATATGGCCCCGCGACTCGGCGGCGATGGTGATGCACTGCTCCAGCGGCAGGTCCTTGGCGCCGATGACCTCGAGATCGACCGGGCCGGCGTAGCCAGCCTCATGCAGAACCCGAATATAGCCGACGAGGTCGATATCGCCTCTGCCATTGGCCTGCAGCGGGGGCGGACCCGGGTTCTGCTGTCGGCCGCGGCAGTCCCGAATGTGCACGTGCTTGACTCGGCTCACGACGGCTGCGATGGCCTCGACCGGGTTCTCGCCGCCGCGATGGATGTGGGACGGGTCCATGTCGATCCCGAACGCCGGAGAGGTGATCGCCTCCATCGCCGCCAGAGTGGTCGGCGTATTCCAGATGGCTGCGCCGACGTGCGCTTTGACGCATAACGTCACGCCATACCGCTCCGCCATCTCGGAGAGCTGGCCGAGCGAATCGATCCGTTCGGCCAGCGATGCAGCGTCGCCGGATGTGCCTCCCGGACCGCAGTTGATGATTGGGATGCCGATCTCGACGGCCGCCTGAAACGCCGTCTCCATGACGAGCGGATCCTGGGACGGCTGCTCCATGGCGAGGAGCTCGAGGCCGTACTCCCGGGAGAGCCGTTTGATCTCCTCAGCCGTCTCCTGCCACCGGCTCAGTACGAGGTGTTCGCTCATGCCGTCGATGGCGGAGAGCTCAATCCCGTCGTATCCGGCCATCGCGGTGTACTTGAAGGCGGTCTCCATGTCGAAGCCGCCGAAGAGAACAGAGTTTGCGCCTAATCTCACGATCGCCCCCTGCGAGACAGTATTCCTGACTCCAGTCTACCCGCCGGAGGAGCCGCGCGCTGTCGATGGAACGGAGGGCGCTCCGGCCAGGCGAAGGTACAATAGAATGGTCCACGGCGGCGATGTCGCGGGCCGAAAGCACGCCCGCGAGGTACCGCGATGACCCATACCGGCAAGACACAGCTCGAGACGGCTCACGACATCCTGCGACAGGGCGAGAAGCCTCTCGGGGCGTTCTTCGCACCGAAGGCGGTGGCGGTGATCGGAGCCTCGGAGGACCCGGGCAGCGTCGGACGGACCCTGCTCTGGAACATCGTCAGCAGCCCCTTCGGCGGCATGGTGTTTCCCGTCAACCCCAAGCGGGCGAGCGTCCTCGGAATCAAGGCGTATCCCACCATCGGCGACGTCCCCGAGCCCGTCGATCTGGCCGTGATCGCGACGCCGGCGCGGACCGTTCCCGGCATCATCGCCCAGTGCGGCGAGGCCGGCATCCGGGCCGCGATCGTCATCTCCGCCGGATTCAAGGAGATCGGCCCGGAGGGGATCGAACTGGAGCGCCAGACGCTGGAGAACGCCCGCCGGCACCGGATGCGGATCATCGGCCCCAACTGCCTGGGTCTGATGTGCCCGCCGACCGGCCTCAACGCGACGTTCGCTGCGGCCATGGCCCGGCCCGGCACAGTCGGGTTCATCAGTCAGAGCGGCGCGCTGTGCACATCGGTACTCGATTGGAGTCTGAAGGAACTCGTGGGCTTCAGCGCGTTCGTTTCCATCGGTTCCATGGCCGACGTCGGCTGGGGCGACCTGATCGACTACCTTGGCGACGATCCGCAGACGCGAAGCATCGTGATCTACATGGAATCCATCGGCAACGCCCGCTCTTTCCTCACCGCGGCGCGTGAGGTTGCGCTATCCAAACCGATCATCGTGATCAAGGCGGGACGGACCGCCCAGGCTGCCAAGGCGGCCGCCTCTCATACGGGGGCGCTCACGGGCTCCGATGAGGTCCTCGATGCCGCCTTTCGGCGATCCGGGGTACTGCGGGTCGATCGAATCTCCGACCTATTCTATATGGCCGAAATCCTGGCGCGCCAGCCCCGTCCAAAGGGACCCCGCCTCACCATCCTGACCAACGCGGGCGGGCCGGGCGTCCTCGCGACCGACGCGCTGATTACCGCAGGCGGCGAGCTGTCGGCGCTGACCGAACAGACTATCGAGGAGTTGGACGCGGTCCTGCCGCCGCAGTGGAGCCATTCCAACCCGATCGATATCCTGGGCGACGCCAGCCCGGAGCGATATGCTCGAGCCGTGGAGATCGCCGCGAAGGACGAGGCGAGCGACGGCCTCCTCGTTGTCCTGACGCCCCAGGCGATGACAGATCCCACCCAGACTGCGGAGCTGCTCCGCCCCTACGCCCAGGGCGCCGGCAAGCCTCTATTGGCCAGCTGGATGGGCGGGGCCGATATCATGGCGGGCGAGAGCATTCTGAACCATGCAGGCATCCCCACGTTCCCCTTCCCCGATAGCGGGACCCTGGCGTTCAACTACATGTGGCAGTACAGCTACAACCTCAGGGGTATCTATGAAACGCCCACCGCCGCGCACGGAGGCGATGATCCGGCGAACGAGAGAGAGGCCGCGGACCTCATTGATCGGATCCGCCGCTCGGGCCGGACGATCCTGACCGAGCACGAATCCAAGCAGCTGATGGGCATCTACGGCATTCCGACGGTGGAGACCCGCCTCGCAGACTCTCCGGAAGCAGCCGTGGCCGCCGCAGAGGCGATCGGATATCCCGTTGTCCTCAAACTCCACTCCGAGACGATCACCCATAAGACCGACGTGGGAGGCGTGCGGTTGGACCTTCAGAACGCCGATGGGGTGCGATCGGCGTTCGACGCGATCCGTCTCGGCGCCGAAGCTGCCGGAGGCGCGGAGGCGTTCCTCGGGGTCACCGTACAGCCCATGGTCCGGCGCGAGGGCTACGAGATCATCCTCGGCAGCAGCATCGACCCCCAGTTCGGGCCCGTACTGCTCTTCGGCTCCGGCGGCCAGCTGGTCGAGGTGTACAAGGACCGGGCGCTCAGCCTTCCGCCCTTGACGACGACGCTCGCTCGGCGCGCCATGGAACAGACCCGGATCTATCGGGCGCTGCGCGGCGTGCGCGGTCGCAAGCCGGTCGATCTGGAGGCGCTGGAGCAGCTGATGGTTCGCTTCTCCTATCTGGCTGTCGAGCAGCGATGGATCAAGGAGATCGATATCAACCCGCTTCTCGCATCGCCGGAGGGGCTGATCGCCCTCGACGCGCGGGTGGTGCTTTTCGATAGGGATACGACCGAGGACGAGCTCCCAAAGCTGGCCATCCGGCCGTATCCGACCCGGTACGTGGCCAACTGGGCGTTCGCCGACGGTCAGGAGATCACGATCCGCCCCATCCGACCGGACGATGAACCACTCGTGGTGGAGTTCCATGAGAGTCTATCGGAGCAGAGCGTCCATCTCCGCTACTTCCACGCCATGAAGCTCAGCCAGAGAACCGCGCACGATCGGATGATCCGCATCTGCTTCAACGATTACGATCGGGAGATCGCACTGGTCGCGGAAAGGACCGATCCCGACAGCGGCGCACGCTCGATCCTCGGCGTGGCCAGGCTGAGCCAGCTGTATGGAACCAGGGATGCTGAGTTCTCGATGCTGATCAACGACCGGTGGCACCACAAGGGGCTGGGGACCGAACTGCTGCGACGCCTCATCCAGGTAGGCCGCGACGAGAACGTCGAACGGATCAAGGCCGATATTCTTGGAGAGAACTATGTCATGCAGCACGTCTGCGAAAAGGTGGGCTTCACCCTTACGCGGGGCGCCGACGGCATGGTCGAAGCCGAACTGATCCTCTAGACCACGGGTCGAGATGTCGGGACCGCCCTATACCCCGGTCGTCGAGATCCATCCGACCCTGACGCCCGAGCGGCAGCGCTATTACGCACCTAGCGGCCCGAACCTCGAAGTCGCGGGGGGCGCCCGATGATCGGTAGGTTCGGCCGGCCCGTTCGGGGGCTGCTGATCGCCCTGTTCGTCGGGATCCTGCTGATGGGCGGGGCACAGATCGTCACCCGCGTCCGCCGGTTCGAAGAAGGCGGCTGGAACGGCCCCCTGACGCTGGCGAAGCCGTCCCTGCCGCATGCTGGATCCGGCATCGTCGTCACGGACGACGGCCATATCCTGACGGCGTCCTCGCTGTTGGAGGGAGCGGTCACGATCGCGGTGGAAGTCTCCGATCAGGATCGGCGCTATCACTATGTCGCTGATGTGCTTGCCAGTGATCCGACCACCGGCCTCGCGTTGTTGAAGATACCGGCGCCGACGAAACGGGCGATGATGTGGAGCCGCGTTCCCGTTCCGGACAACCGGACGCCGGTGCAGGTCATGGGTTGGCCTCTCCTTGCGGCGGTAGGGGCGGCCGTGCACGAGAGCGATGCCACCGTCTCGGCCAACGAACTCGCAGGGTCCTCGCTCCAATATTGCCTGGGCGCGGGATTCGAGGGCGCCCCTGTGATCGGCGCGTCCGGCAACGCCATCGGTATCGTCGTTCGGACCAGCGTCGGGAACGACCTCGACCCCTATCCCCGGGTGATCGGTGCAGACGAGGTGGCCCGGTTCCTGGACGGATTTGACATCGAGCTACGACGCGGCAGCGACGTCCTCAGGCGACCCTGGCGCGTTCGACTTCGCCAGATTCAAAACTACACCGTGCAGGTGGAGCGGATGCCCCCGCTGCGACGGGCCGCGATACCCGGTCTCGCGTGGCGAACCCGAGCGCCCGCCGACGATCTCATCGATCTTGCGGTTCGTTCGCAGGGGCGGGATATCGTCGTCTATGGCTGGCGACCGCCTGCCCGGATCGCCGGATGGCGCCTGACTCCGACTGCCGGTGCGCTTCAACCGGTGAGCGATCTTCGTTACGAGCGCTCCGCTGGCCCGATGGTATTCCCGCGCACGCTCCGGACTCCCTATGGCATGTACCGGCTCACCCTTCGCGGAGAGCTCACCTGCCGCACCGGCCCGGCAGAGCAGATCCGGAACCTGACCGAGGCCAACGGGCGGAGGCAGTTCTGGGCGCGAGGGGCGTTCGAGGCGTCGAAGGACGGGCAGGTGGTTCTGGTGGGCAACGCCCTGCTTGCGGCGCGATCCGGAGCCGTCCTGTGGCGTCTATCTGTTCGACCCGGCGACACCGTGGCCTTGATGCCTGATGGCGGCAGCGTGATCATCGCTCGCAGTCTCGGGTCGAATCGAGGCTGTGTAGAGCGCTGGAATCTGCCCGCGATCGCAGGCGTATCGGGTCGCGGTGGGGCTACTCCATAAGAAACGACATCTCGAGGGGCTGGACCGGCTGACCCCCGTGCGCTGCGTCGGTCGGGCTGTCGAGATAGTTCTGCATGAACACCTGCCAGCGATCGTGCACCTCGGATTTGGCCAGGTAGTCGCAGGCCGCCTGCCAGTCGTCGCATTCCAGGTAGCCGAACTCGACGCCATCGGGCGCGAGCCAGAGGCTGTAGTTGCGGATCCCTGCGGCCCGCAGCTCCGAGAGGAGCTCCGGCCAGACCTCCTGATGAAGCCGTTTGTACTCTTCGATCTTATCTGGCTTTACCCTGAGCAAAAGCCCAACGCGCTGCATGATTGCCTCCTTCCGCCGCGGTTCGAGCCGGGGCGCCATCGGGTCGAGGATACCCTCTCCCGAGGGCTCAACGGATGGGAACCGCCCGTCCCTTGATCGTAAGAGCCTCGATCCGGTCCTTGCCGCGAACCGCGCGGGCCCTGCCGCGATCGAGGCGGATTTCCACGATCGATCGGGTATCGGCTCCTTTGAGGCGGAGCTGGACCTCGCCGCAGGTGATGCCTGCTCCGCCAGACAGGCTGATGTATCGGGGTGCGCCGTCCCGGTCGAGCGTGATGCGGCACAAGCCCGGATCGACTTCCACCTGTCGCTCTGGGATCCATATGGGCGCTGGTCCGGCGGCCGCATCGCCGATGATCACGATGTCGGTCTGTCCGTCCGATCGGCGGACTTCCAGTGCAGCGTCCCCATAGGGGGCGGCCTGCGAGCCGGACGAGGTCCGACGTTCTGTGGACAGTCTCCGGGCGCCCGATAGCGCAGGTGCGCCGTCGTGCGGGGCGAGGATCGAGAGGAAGGCCGAGGACAGGTCGACGCCACGCCTTCGGACCACGAGCCTCGGCACCCATAACTCCTCGGTGGCGTTGTAGCCGCCGATCGCGATCCAGCCCTCGCAGGCGCCGGCCTCGGCCCCTCTGGTGAAGTCGTAATGGTCGAGAACGACCTTCCGTTCGGGCGGTATCAGTTTATACCGGTCCTGGATCTCCCAGCGCGCCCGAAATCCCTCCTCCGGCGCCGATCCCATCCGGAACGCTCGCATCTGCGTCGCATGGCCGTAGTCCGATTCAGGGGCGAGGCTAAGGCCGTCAAGCGTGAGCGTGCCGAAGTGGCTGTGCTGAAAGCGCACGTGCTCCGAACCACCCTCGACCCGCAGCAAATCGACCACGTAGAAACCGTTATCCGCTACGTCGCATAGCACGGCCGTGCGTTCAAACCGGCGGGCGGACGCGGCTTCCGGACACGCCGCCGCGACGGCATGGGTGCTCTCTCCGTCCGCCCATAGCGTGCATGCGCCCGAGGCGGTTTTCTGATTTGCGCCGTCGATGACCACGGTATTATGGGCGGCCGTTCGCGTGTACCAGACCGCTCGCGGCGCTTCCCAACCCCCGAACTGCACCGGCGGATAGCCCAGCTCCGGCAGCAGGTCGAGTCCGCAGGCAAACAACCCGAGGTTCAGCGCATCGAAATGCCCATGGGCGCCTCCCGCGTCGTAGTCGAGCCAGAGCGCTCGGGCATGATCCCCGACCCCGCTGCGGAGTATTGCCAGACGCCACTGCTCCTTGTTGACGCTGCCAACAACGGGTTCCGGACCGAAGCGCCGAACCGCGGCGGCGACCTTTCGTCCGAAGGGGGCTGCATCCGAGCTGAACAGATCGTGAGGCAAACCGTCCACCGTCCGCCCGTTGGCGAGGTAGGCCACCTGGAGGAACGCCGGATCGCCTGTTGCGTCGGCGAGAGCGCCCATCAGGGTGAATGAGGACGGTTGGAGCCCCGGCACACGGCTGAAGCTCGCGCCCACATATTGCGTCACCGGCGCCGCATATCCGCCCGTGTCGCCCGATTGCGGGTAGTACCGGCCGAAGCACCATGTGTCGATGTGGAATCGAAACATATCCTTGATGCGCGGATGCCGCTGCAGCAGGTCCTTCAGGAGCGAGCGGTCGATCCTCGCGAGGGATGCCAGGAACTCGGCAACGCCCTGGATGGTGTATGCGGTATAGCCCGAGAGCCCTTTCTCTCCGGTTACGCCGTCGACTGCCGTGGCTTTATCGATCATCGGATCGACGATCGTCATCACATCGGTTCGGTTTTCGGGCCAACCGAGGACCATCATGATGGTGGCCAGCGCGATCTCCGTCCGGGGGTAGTTGGAGTAGATACGCTCTCGATGGGCGAGGGCATGCCGCAGGATTCCGTCCTCGATGTTGGTACGGACGTCCGCCCAGGTCGCCTTGGGATTCGCCAGGCCGTGGTTCCTGGCCTGTGCACTGAGGAACTCAGTGAGTGCGGTGTCTCCCGGCAGCGCGTCCCGGATCTGGTCGTACGCCTCCGCGAGCTGCCTCGTCTCCTCACAGGCATCGTGCCATGTGGAGACATAGCCGGCGCGGGGCGGACCCTCGTACATGACGCCTTGCTTGCCGAAGTCGAAGGAGGGATAGAGATCCGCGATTCGGTCCAGAAGAACGGCGGCCTTATGGGCGTAGGCGGTATCGCCGGTGACCGTGTACGCGTTAGCCAGCAGGACAACACCTCCATAGACCGCCTGCTTCCACTGGCCATAGATCAAATAGGCCCCGATGAATCGCCATCGTTTGTCGCCGTCGACGTAACCGTCGCCGTCATCGACCCCGAAGCCATGCAGCGGATCGTCCGGGTTGGGATGTTCGGTGTTGTAGAGAAGGGAGCGATCCGCGAGTTTGGGATCGAAGACCCCGGACGGGTCGAGGCCAGAGCGGTAGTATCTGCCGAAGTCGTTCTTTGGGAAGGCCTCACGACAGTGCGGGCATCGCACCTTCCACGGTTCGTTGATGGCGTTCATCTGCCAGGTGTACATGGGCACGCTCTGGCGACAGGCCGGACAATGGCCATTGGACCAGACCATCCATGATCGTTTGATCGTGGCTCCGAACATCAGGTTCCAGAGCTGAGCGTCGGTCATGGCGCTCCAGGGCTTGGCGGCGGCTACGATCCCGTCAGCCGCTTGCTTCGCCCATGGCTCTCGAGCGATGTTCGTCCTTGCCGCCCGTATCAGCCGGGGCGGCAGGAAGACGGAGTGTTCAGCGGGCGGGGTTATCCGCGATGGGATGGTCAGGCATAGGATCGAAAGCAACAAGGGCGCGCTCCGCTCTATGGGGTCCCGGGCATCCGGCTGCCCGGCGGCAAGATCATGAACGCTTCTGGGCGAGGGCAGCGGCCTGTTTGGCGGCTTCCTCGAGCTGACGCGCCGCGTCCTGCCGGAGCAGTGCAGCGGTGCGATCGTCACTCTCTGATCGGGTCTCAAGATAGGCGGCAAAGGCGCTCGTCGCCTGCGCCAGCAGTGATGCGCCCTGAACGTACAGCGCCTGTACCACACCATGGGCCGGAGGGACGGCGTTGTCCGAGAGGTAGGCGGCAATGGCCGAGGATCGCGCGTGCGCGGCCATGGCCTTCGTATGGGCGTCCTCACCTGTGACCGTGCCGGCGAGGAAATCCCTCCGCAGGGCGGTCAGATCTGCGACGACATCGCGCGCGGCGCCGTCGATGATCTCCAGGATAGCCCGATACGTCGCCGTGTACTCCCCATCGTCGGCTCCGCCGGATGCTTTGACAGCGGCCTGGAGTTCGACGGAGGCTTCGTCGAATCGGAGGGCCTGGGCGCGCAATCGAGCGATTCTGAACCCGGGCAGCGGATTCCTGGGATCGGCGGTGCGCGCGGCCTTGTAGGCGACTTCGGCCTCCGCGGTATGGCCCTGATTCGCCTCCGCGTCTCCGATCGCCACCTGGTAGAGGGCGTTGCCCGGCTCCAGTGCGGCGGCCTCACGATAACGTGCGAGCGCTTCCGCCGGTTCATCCGTGTCCAGGTATCCGTCGCCGAGGAGTTTCAGGAGATTGGCGGACTGGGGGCACAGGGCGACGGCCCGTGTGGCTTCGTCTCTGGCGGCTTCATTCCATCCACGACTGCGGAGGGCGGCGATGAGCTCGCCTCGCAGTTTCGGGTCGCGGGGGTGTTCTGTAACTGCTTTCCGGAGCGTCACGATCAAGTTCGAGGTATCGCCGGCACGGCGGAAGCGATCGATCAGCAGGTCGGCCGTCGTTGGCGGCTGCGCCTTCGGGCCCTCGGATGTCGGCGGCGTCACCGGACGCGCCGGCTCCTGCGGATCCGGCTTCGAAATCGGAGGCGTCACGGTTTCGGGTGTCGGCTGAACCGGCGTCGTTACGTTGCCTGGCGCAACGACCGGCGCTTCGGCAATGCGGCGAGCGATCGCATCGACATGGGCGTGGATCGCTTCGAGCAGTTCGGGCCGTCGCGATCGGGAGCGAACCGGTCGGAGGGTGTCGGCGAAGACGCTGGACCAGCGGCGTCCTCCCATCTCGACGAGCATCCCCGCCTCGGCCCCCACCCCTTCTCGCGTCTTGACCGCGCTGACGGTGACGATATAGACCGCGCCGATCGCGACCGCGATCCTTTCCGCGTCTGCGGAGCTGAGGTAGGCGGGCGTCTCACCCGGTTTGAGATGGCCTGCTCGAACCGCGGCCGCGATACGGGGTTCATCGGGTTTGTAGATGATCACATCATAACGACCGGCTTCGGTCAGGGAGCGCGCAAGGAAGAAGCCGATATCGACAAAGTCGGAATCGGCTTTGAGCGTTCTGGGCTGCGATACAAGCAGCAGCCGAGGTTTCACGGCAGCCGGGGTCTGCTGGGCTGCGCTCCGACCTGCACTCGCCCCGTAGATCGCGAGGAAGGCGATCGGCAGCGCCCACCGTCGTTGTCGCTGGATCATCGGCACAGCTTCAGTCCCGCTTCGGAGGCGCGGATGCCGGCCCTGGCGATATCGACATCCTTTTCCGCAGCGATCCAATCTTTATAGGCGGCGATGGCTTCGTTATAATGGCGTCTGGCGTTGGCGTTGTCGGGGATGCGCTGATAGCAGAGCGCGGCGCTCTGATGATACTGCGGCGCTTTATCCCCCGCACCCGCCAGAGCCCGTTCCCATGCCTGTGCCGCTTCACGGTAGCGTCCGGCCATCTGGAGGTTCTGGGCAATGGCCGCATTGTTGCCCGATTCCATGCTGCCGGAGCTCGACCCGCCCGGGGTGTTGGGTGAACGGCTGTCGGCCCCGGTCCCGGGCGGGGCGACGATGATCTCGATGCGCCCGGAGCCGCCGGAGTTTGCGGGGGGCGAGCTGCCGGCCGGCGGCGGTTTGGCTGCATCATCGTTGGATCCCCGATCCGGAGTGCGGGGTTTCGGGTCGAAGAAGCTGGCCGAGCCGCCGTCGGCGCTCTGGCCGGATCGGCTGTTCTCCAGCCTCGGCTGATCGGGTGTTACTGGAAGAGGTCCGATGCCGGAACCACTGGTTGCCGCAGGGAGCTGCATCGCAGGCTGCTGGGCGGGCTGCTGCGGCTGTTGTGGTGTCGCCTGTGACTGAAGCGCCCCGCTGAACGTCGGCGGCATGGCGGGAGGCGGATTCTGCGCGATCGCGCCGGGATTGGTCTGGAGCGTTCCGGATGGAGGGGGCGTAACGTCCCTAGGCTGGGTCCGGGAATCCCGATACGCGATAACGCCGTACCCCACCGCAATGACGACGATCGTGGTCAGGACCGCCGCCACCGTGGCCCCCGCAGGATTGTCCCAGAAGGACGGCGATGGAAGGCGTGGTGAGACGATATGGCGCGGTGCGACCTGGGCTATGCCAGTGCGGAGAGCTTCGAGCTTCTCGCGGTCGGCAATGCTCGCAGGGTTCAGCTGCAGCACCCTCTCCCGCTCGGCGATGGCGCGGTCAATGTCGTTGAGCCGCTCGTAGACTGTGCTCAGGAGGGCGTGCGCGTCGGTACCGTCTGGATTGGCATCGAGGGCGTCGTTGCAGGAATCCCTGGCAGCGATGAAATCGCCATGGTCGTAATGTCGGAATGCAGCCGCCAGCCGTTCCTTGTAGGCGGCCTCCGGGTCAGCCAGATGGACGTCAGGTTGGCCCGCAGGATCGACGACTGCGGCGGCAGCGGAATCGGCCGCAGCCTCCATCGCGCGCCCGCATTGCTTGCAGAACCGCGCGTCGTCAGGGTTCTTCGTACCGCACTGAACGCAGTACATCCGTTTTGTTCTACCTCCTGCCGCGTCTCATGACTGGCTTATTCTAGCCGTAATACGGTGGTTTGGCAAGAAACCCTGTCGAGCGGCACCGATTGAGCAATGTTCCATCATCTGTATCGGGCGCTCAAGCTCGGTTCCGAAAGCCGCGGTCTATCAGCGGGCGGCCATCGGAACCGGCAGCATCGGCCGACGGTCCATCGGATGGTCCATGAAGAGCGGTCCGATGAACCGATGGGCAAGGTAGAGCCACTGGGCGAACTGGGACCGCGTCACGATCGCCGACGGTCGAAACTCCCGCGCGAGGCTCGGGCTTCGGGTCGAGGTGACGCCCCAGACGTCGACATCGATCCCCCGGGCCGCAAGGGCCTGTGCGCCCGCCCAGGAGGGCGAGCCCGGCGCGACGTCGCGGTAGTGGGCGGCGTCCGTTGGGGTCCAGCCGAAGAGCCCGGCGAGCGCGGCTGCGGCCTCCGAGCGGGTGATCGATCGATCCGCCGGACCGGCGATCGTCGTCGCGTTGAGCCGCTCGCCCACGGCCTCGCCGCGGGATCGGAGGATGTGCAGCAGTCGTTCCATTTCGCCGGCCGTCAGTGGGTCGTCCGGGCGAAACGGATCGGCGGCCAGCTGGGCGGCGGGAGTCCGTTCAAGGGGAGGACTGGACGGGTAGAAACCTCGGGCCGCGAGCCATTGGACGGCCGGATAGGCCAGAGCGTGCGCCGGCAGATCCGGAAGCTTGTACAGAAGGACCGGCGCCGCGAGCGGGCCGGGGGCTCCGATGCCGTCCGCCGCAGGGCGCCGCGCATCGCCGGGGGAGGACTTCAGAAGCTCCTCCTGCACCCGGCTGACGGGAACCTCCGTGAGGCGCAGGTGGTGGCGCAACGCAAGTGCGGCGGCAACGCCCGCGGCCGCGCCGAAGTGCATCCGAACCGGTTCCATCCGATAGGTGCCGTAGGCGACATGGGTGGCCGAGACCGCCGTGACGATGAAGAGGTCGTCCACGACCCTGGGCAGCATGATCCGAAACGGTGTTTGATGCCATGGCGTGTACTGGGGCAGGTAGAACTCCCCTTCGCCCATGTCGCGGGTGGCCGGGTCCGGTTTCGGTTGGGTGGCATGGGAATCCATGGCATAGTCGCCGATCCCGATCGCATCGGGACGGACCAGCGATCTGGCCGAGAGGATGTCCGTCTCGTCCATGACCACATCACCCAGGAACCGACGCGCTTCCCGGATATAGAGCGATGCGGGCCATCCGCCGTCGGCCCGAAAATCGTCTTCGGAGAGCCCCAGATTGCGCTTGCCTTCGACCGTTTGAATGTAGTAGAGGTAGCCGAGCGCGTGCTGACGGAACGCGGCCTCCATCCTCCGCCGCTCCGCATAGCTGGCTTCTGGATAGCCGTAGTTCGTCCCCTGAAGATCGCTGCCGTAGGGATGCTGATTGATCTCATATTTATCGTTCGGGAGTTTGCCGCTGGTAGCGTTCCAACTCCGGTTCCAGGGCGGCGCATGGCGATAGAGGGCTTCGTCGTAGCCTGTCGGGCGGGGTATCGTCCTGTCCGCGCCGGGTCCGAAGTCCTTGACGGTCATCAGATAGGAGTAGGCCTGGATCCGTCGATCGGCCCGTCCGGTGCTGGCCGGCATGATCTGGTCGCCGGCGCGGTCATAGTAGATGTGTCCCGCATGCGGCTCTCGCTCCGACCGGCCTTCGCGCCCGACGCGATACGGCGCTCCCGCCCACGCCGCAACATCGCCGCATTCGGTAGCGTCCACCACGAGGCGCGGTCGAATGCGGCCTCGTCGACCGTCGGGGACATGGACGACGTCGACCCAGCTGATCCGTCTGGTGCGTCCCGCATCGGGGCGCAGCGCCGGCTCGGTTCCGACGGCAACGGCGCGTACCCGTCGATGCACTCGGAGCCCGGGGGCGCCAAAGACCAGCCCTTTCATGACCTCGTGCGCGACGCGCGGCTCATATCGAAGTCCGTCGCCCGTGCCGTAGCAGGCCTGAACGCCGCGGCGAAACTCCTCGAAAAAACCCGACGCATGTTCGACGCGTCGGATGTCGCTCGCTCCCAAACCGTTCACCGACATCCCGCCGAGACGCCCCGTCTCCTCCAGAAGGATCACGTCGAGACCATATCGAGCGCCGACAACGGCCGCAGCAACGCCCGCGGTGGTGGCTCCGACCACGAGAAGATCGCATTCGGCCGTCTGCGGAATCGGCGCGTCACTTCGTTCGACGGCCGGTCGGCCAGCCGGGCCGATCGACGAGGCGTCGCGAGCTCGAACGGTATATTGATGAGTGTGGGCCGCGGGCGCGGTATCATCCCAGAAGGTCGCCGATCCGCCCGCCTGTCCGATCTCCGTTCCATCACGGTAGATGCCGTAGGAGGTGGCTCCGACGACCGGATTCCAATAGACGCGAATCGTGCCCGGCACCGTACACACGGCCTCCACCGCCTCGGGCGCACTGGGCGCTCCCCGGGACGACGCGAGGCAAGCAAGGAGGAGGATCGGGACGGAGAGTTGACGCAATCGCCGTACAACACGTACAATCCGTTGGATCGATCTCAACGTCCATACTGGTGTGGAACCATCGTCAGTCATGATCCCCGAGCTCCTTATCCTATTGACCCACCCGCCGGAGCTGTACGGGCGCCTGGCAGGTGTTTTTGGCATGGACAACCCGGACTCCGTGATCCTGTGCTGTTTTTTTCAGGATGAGGATCTCCGGCGTGTCACTCTGCAGACCATGAAACTGGAAGCCGGCAGAAAATCCGAAGGGGGGAGCGACACCACAGAGACCCTGGCTGCGCGGTGTTCCCTGGCTCTGGCCGAAGACGACCCTCTCGATGCTCTCTTATCGGTGATCCGCTGGAGGACAACCGTTCATGGCGGAGCTTACCACAACTTCATCCTCAAGAAACGTGAGCCACCCTACTCGTACGGTTTGATTGTCTCCTTTGCAGACCTTGATCAGGGTCGCCTGGGTGAAGCCCTGAGCGCCGCCGAACGGACCATCCAGGAGCAACAGGAGGCCGTGATGGATATCTTCGGATGGGGCGTCCAGGAATAATGGCCGGACGCTGAGACGTGGGAGGAGACCGATGAGCGAGGTCACACGGCGGGAACTGGCGGCCGGAGCGTTCGGGATGGCTCTGCTGACGCCCGTTGCCGGGTGCGCCGCGGGCGTCGATCGGATTCGCCTCGGTTTCATCGGCCTCGGGAACCGGGGCGCACAGCTCCTGTCCGCGGCCCTCAAACAGACCGATGTCGAGATCGTCGGACTGTGTGATGTGTACGAGCCCTTTATCGATCGCGCGCGTACAACCATTGGCCGGGAGGTCCCCGCCTGGAACGATTACCGGCGCCTTATCGAGGTCAAAGGCATGGAGGCCGTGGTCGTGGCAAGCCCGGACCACTGGCACGCGCTGCATACGGTCGACGCGTGCGACGCGGGCAAGGATGTCTATGTCGAGAAGCCCCTCTCGCGGACGATCTACGAAGGCCGCCGCATGGTCGAGGCCGCTCGGCGCAATCAACGGATCGTGCAGGTCGGTCTCCAGCGTCGATCGTCGCCGATGTATCGGGAACTGGGGCAGCTTGTTCGCGGCGGCGAGATCGGCAAGGTGACCCTCGCGCAGTGCCATCGTATCAACAACATGTGGCCCGACGGCATCGGCCGAAGCCGCGCCGCCGCCGTGCCGCAGGGGCTGGACTGGGATCTGTGGCTTGGACCGAGGGCGTCGAGACCGTTCCAACCGAATATCGCTCCGTATAAGTTCCGATGGTGGCAAGCCTATTCGTCGCAGGTGGCCAACTGGGGCGTCCATTACTTCGACGCTCTCCGCTGGATCCTCGATGAAACCGCGCCCGTCTCTGTCACGGCCCACGGCGGCCGCTTCGCAGTTGAGGATGACCGGAGCATACCGGACACAATGGAGGTGATCTTCGAGTTCGCGTCCGGCCGACTACTGACGTTCGGCCAGTACGAGGCCTCGGGCCTGCCTGCGCTTCGGGCGGGCGAGGTGGAACTCCGAGGAACTCTGGGTGTGATCTATGCGGGGTCGGGCGGCTATGACGTAGTCGCGGATCAGGGCGGCCAGTTTCAGACGTGGAAGCCCAGAATACGGTCGAGGACGGAGCGACGCACTGACCCCGACCTCGATGCCGCCCATATGCGCAACTTCCTCGACTGCGTCCGGTCCCGGGCGAAGCCCAACTGCGACGTAGAGGAGGGGCATCACTCCACGGTCTTCGCGCATCTCGCGAACATCTCCCTCGCGACGCGATCTCGCCTCGAGTGGGATTCGGAGCGGGAAACGGTGCGGGGCAACAAGGCTGCGAACCGACTGCTCCACTACCGTTATCGCGCGCCGTGGAAGCTCCGATAGAGGGGACGGCGCGCCGATGAATCGATGTGTCCCCGTGATTGCGGCTCTCGCAGCGACGTCGCTCTGCACTGCGGGCCTCCTCCGACAGGGCGCCGGACAGCATCCTGACGGCGAGTACGACTACAGCCGCATCGTCCGGCAGTGGAATGTACCCGGCACGGAGGACATAGCCCGGACCGCGACCTACGCCCGCCCGGTGGGGGATCGGATCATCCTCGCGTCGAATACGGCCTCGGGAATCGACAGGCTTCTCCGATCCACGGGCTTCACGCTCCTCCAAACCGACAGCGATCACCTTTCAACAGAGGAGGTTCGGCCCGGCGTCTGGGATTTCGCCCAGCCGGATGCGATGGCGCGAGCGGCTCAGGAGGGCGGGTTCGATTGGGCCTACTTTCCCCACTTCGCCTTTCCGCCGCCGTGGTACGCCCAGAAGAACCCCTTCACCCGTATCCGATGCCTCGAACACGATCAAACGGTAGAGGCGTGGTCGCCCTGGGATCCGAACTTCGGCTATTTCGTCAGCCGGGGTTATCAGACGCTGGCCCGGCATTTCGGCGATCTGAGGACAGCCCGATCCGGGTCGGGGCCGGCCCTCTACCTCGGAGTCCACGGCGACTACGGCGAAGCCGGCCTGATGATGGGTGCAAGGGTCGCTGTGCCCGGCCAGCGGGAGCACTGGGAGCAGCGCTTCGGGAACCTGCACAATCACCTCGGTTGGTGGTGCGGCGATCCGCTGGCTCGGGCCGCCTTCCGCAAAGATATGCTTCAGCGGTATGCGGACCTTCGAGCTCTGAACGCGGCCTGGGGAACAGCCTATCGAACCGCGGATGAGATCGCCTATCCGCTGGAGACCGCTTCGGCGAATCGACGCCACAGGCTCGATTGGGTTCAATGGTACCTGGGCAGCGTCAGCAATATCACGGATATCGTCTGCCGCATCGCCCGGCGGACCTTCCCCGATGCGCTCCTGATGCTCCCGTGCGGCTTCGGCGATGAGAATCCCCGGGGAGGCGCGGATAACTCGATGCTGGCCAAGATCGCCGCTCGCCATCGCGTCGACATTCGATCGACGCACGGCGGCTTTCAGGCCTTCCCACGGAGCCAGGCGACCATGCTAGGCCGACTCGCCTCCGCGGCGCGATTCTACGGCACGCCGTTCTGGACGGAACCCCCGTCGGCGATCACCCCCGAAGGACAGGTCGCACGGATGTTCGAGTCGATCACCCTCGGCGCGCGCGGGCACTTCGACTGGGCCTCCAATGTCCAGACCGGTCGGGAGGCCTACTATCGATTCGGCAAGCTCATGCGAGTGGCCGATCGGGTAACCGATGTGGCCATGTTCTTCCCGACCACCAGCCACCTTCTGAACCCGGCCAGCGGCTATCCGAAGGTTCTGGAGGAGGGCTGTACGCGGGTACGGGACATCCTCGACTACGATATCGTGGACGAGCGGATGATCGCCGACGGGGCTCTGCAGCGGTACCGCGTACTGGTCCTGTGGGAGGGCAACGTCGTCGAGACTCAGACGCTGGAACGGATCCGATCATGGGTCGAACGGGGCGGTGTCCTCGCCGCGTACGATTTTGGCAAGATCGAAACGGTCGAGCGGGATCAGAGCTGGTTTCGTGAGGTCCTCGGCTATGCGGGAAAACTGTCTCCAGCGTGGGCCAGCGTCCGTTTCGAACCGGCGGCCGGCAAACCGCTGCAGGACGCGTACCGCATCAACGTCGGGGCGGCGGAGGCGGAAGCCTATCTCGACGGGGATTGGTTCGGCCCGGAGGCCTCTGGCGGCGTCCATCGCCGATGGACCGGCGCGGCGGCGTCCGTGCGAATCCCCGTGCGGGCCGGAGCGGATCTCGCTCTCACCGTTCGAGCGTCCTTTCCGCCCGAAGCGGCAGGGCTCGTGCGCAAGGTGCTCGTCAACAACGCGGAGGTGGGAGTGATCGACCAGGCAGGGGATCATACCTACCGTTTCGCGGTACCCCGGACGCTGCTTAAGGGGCAGAGCGTCGCGAAGATCACTCTGCGGAGCGCAACCTTCGTACCCCGACAACGACTGCCCGGTAGCGTCGATGATCGCTCGCTCGGCCTCTGGGTCACCTATGTACAGCTGAATCGGGAGGATGCTCCGGTCTCCGCAGCGGACCCGGGCGCCCCTCAGGGCCGGTTCGATACGACGATCAGTTTCCCGAAGCTTCGTTCGGAGTGGGCGAGGCGTCTGGGCAGGGGATGGACCGTCTATTTCCCCGCCCAGCGATCTCAGCTGGCGGGCTACTATGAGGTGATCCGGTACCTCACCTACCAGCTCACCGACCTCGACCCAGCGCTGGCCGACGCGATCGCGATCGATAACGCCTGGGACGGCGTCTACGGGACCCTGTGTACCGATCGGGCGGTGTACTACAATCCGGGCAAGGCGCAGCGCTTCCGAACCGTTGTCCTGTCGCCGTCGGCATTCGACGCGCATCGGGAGGTCATTCGACCGAGCTCATTCACACACGAACTGACCTTTGCTCCCGAATCGATCACCGTTAAGCCGTTCGGTTCGGTTCCGGAGGAGCTGCTCCTCCAGTGTGAGAAGTTCACGGATCTCGAGTCCCATAATCCGCTGGAGGGAGGTCCGTTCAGTCCCGGCACGGGCCCCACGCATGTGCTGGTGCCGGAGGGGGGGACGATCATGACCCGCTTCGAGTGTCCCACTGCGGGTCGCTACCGGGTGTTCTACAGGACCACGCGCCGCAATGCGCTCTGCGAGGCCGAGCTTCTCGTCAACGGTCGGCCCTGCCTGCCGGCGCAAGGGCTCCATCGCCGCGTGGGATCAGAGACCATGTGCGCCGGCGAGGTGGATCTCACGGCGGGCGTCCACACGATAACGATTAATCCCCTCGCTGGGCAGGATCTCCGCGCCGATTTCGTCGTTCTCGTTGAGGATCGAGGCATCGCTGGCTACTCGTTCGCCGTGAACTGAGACGACCTCCAGGTGCGCCTACCCTACGAGATCGTTGCCGAGACGCACCTCCGGAAGGCCGAGGAGTACTGGCGGAGCGACCGCTTGCAGGAAGCCCGCGCAGCCATGGCCCTCGCGCTCAACGTCGGAATGCCGGCCAGCGACGTCTACGACCGGCAGCGGACGATCGACGCCGAGCTCGCGGCTCGTCTTGCAGGCGCTCGCCTCCGGGTTGGCGAACATCTATGGGTCGAGATCCCGGTGACAATGACCTCCGTGGCGCGGAACGCGCTGCTGACCGCCACCGAGGCAGCATGGCTTGAGATCACGACGGCGAGCGGCGTCCGCTGGGGCAAGCCGGTCCTGGTCACCATCTTCCCCGAAGCCGAAACCACCGTGTTCCTCCACGCCCGCTACGGGTACTACGCCGAACGAACGGAGGCGCACAAGGTGTGCCTTCCTCCATTCTCGGCTCCGTCCGGAGGTGCCTATCGCCGGGCCGCCCGACATGAGATCGCCCATGCCGCGCTGCATGACGTTCTGGGTGAGGCCGTGCCCCGCTGGTTTGATGAGGGTGCGGCGGTCTGGCTCGAAGGCGGCTCGGACTCTCTGGAGCGGCGGCAGGTCCGCATCGCCGCAGCCCATGGTCGGCTGCCGACGTTGGCCCAGATCGACGCGGCGCTGGGCAGCTATCAGACCAGCCTCGATTCCATCACGGCTGGCGTCGCCTACGGTGCGGCCGGAGCCTTTATCGGATGGGTGATGGCGGCTCACGGGTCCGAGGCCTTACCAACCTTGCTCCGCGAGGCGCGGCGACGGAACGATCTATCGAAGGCCAGCAGGGCCGTGTTCGGGCGCGATTTGCGCAAGCTGGAATCGGATTGGAGGCGGACGCTCGCCGTCGGCAACCAGGGCTGATCGTCACGCGGGCCGGCGATCGATGGAGTTGGTCCGGTGCCAATAGAAGAACCTCGGCGATCGGAACAGCCCTCAAAGAGGAAGCCGGACCATAAAACTACTCAGCGTCTTCGGACGGAATCCGGAAACGCTTGAACGGCGATTGTGCCCCTATTTTTACGAAGGGGTTCGCTCGAGCATGGCCAGGAACTCCGATTCCTCAAGAATCGTGACCTCGAGGGTTCGCGCTTTCTCGAGTTTGGATCCGGCGCCGGGCCCGGCCACCACGTAATCGGTACGGGCGCTGACGCTCGACGAGCTCTTGCCTCCCAGCGCCTTGACCCGCGCCTCCGCTTCCGGACGGGTCATCGCTTCCAGCGTGCCCGTAAAGACGAACGTCTTGCCCGCGAACAGGCGGGAGGCGGAATCGGGCCGATCCGGAGCGACCGGGCGGACCCCGAGGTCCTGCAGCTTCAGCGCCATGTCGCGATGGACGGGGTTGGCAAAGAAATCGACGATGGCCGCGGCGATGACGGCGCCGATCTCATCGATGGCCGCCAGGCTCTCTTCGTCGGCATCGATCAATGCCTCGACGCTCCCGAAACTCTCCGCCAGAATCTCCGCGGTTCGGGCGCCGACGTGGCGTATGCCCAGCGCATAGATGAACCGGGCTAGCGGCCGACTGCGGGATTCATCGATGGCCGCCAGTACTCCGCGTGCCAGGGCCGGTCCCATCCGGGGGATCGCGACGAGATCATCCATGGTCAAACGGTAGAGATCCGAGGGGTCCCGCACGAGTTCGGCGTCCATGAGCTGGTCCAGGCGTTTCCCGCCGAGGTTCTCGATGTCCATGCCCGCGCGGGACACGAAGTGGCGCAGCCGCCGCCGGGCCTTTTCCGGACACGCCGGGTTCAGGCAACGGAGCACGGCTTCGCCCTCAGCGCGGCCGACCGCGCCCCCGCAGGCCGGGCACGCCTCCGGCATCACGAACTCCGTCTCGTCGCCCGAGCGCGCATCCCGGACCACCTCGACGATTTCGGGGATGACCTCGCCGGCCCTCTGGACCACGACCGTATCGCCAATCCGGACGTCCTTGCGCCGGATCTCATCCTCGTTGTGCAGGGTGGCGCGCGAGATGCTGACCCCGCCGACGCGGACGGGCGCGAGCGCCGCCACCGGCGTCAGAGCCCCGCTCATGCCGACCTGAATGACGATGTCCAGCACCCGGGTGCGGACCTGCTCCGCCGGGTATTTGTACGCGATCGCCCATCGGGGACTGCGGCTGACCGAACCCAGCGCCTCCTGCATCGATCGGCTATTGACCTTGACGACGATGCCATCGGTGTCGTACGGCAGGGTCCGTCGCCGCTCGGCCCACTCCTCGATGAAGACGACCACATCATCGATCGAAGCGCAGACGCGGGAGTGGGGGTTCACACGGAGGCCCCATGCCCGGTACGCCTCGAGCAGGCTCCACTGGCTCTCGAGAGGCTCGCCCTCGTACGCGCCCGACGCGTACAGGAAGACCTCGAGGCCGCGGGAGGCCGTGACGCCCGGATCCTTCTGGCGCAGCGAGCCCGCGGCCGCATTGCGCGGGTTGGCGAACGTGGGTGCGCCGCTGAGCTCGTTCTCCGCGTTGATCCTGGCGAACTCGTCATGGGAAAGGAGCGCTTCGCCCCGCACCTCGATGCGACTCGGCGCCGGCAGGATCGCATCGGACAGGCGGAGCGGGAGCGAGCGGATCGTCCGGGCATTGGGCGTGATGTCCTCACCCACGGTTCCGGTCCCCCGTGTGGCGGCGCGCACCAGAGCGCCCTGCTCGTAGGTGGCGGAGATCGACAAGCCATCGATCTTGAGTTCGGCGACGTACTCTACGGGCATGTCGGCAGCAAGGTTCAGCGTGCGGCGGATCCGCGCATCGAACTCCCGGATCTCCCCCTCACTGAAGGCGTTGTCCAGCGAGAGCATCGGAACGATATGGGGAGCAGGGGCGAAGCTGTTCTCGATGTTGGGGCCAAGCCGTTGTGTTGGGGAGTCGCTCGTGATGAGCGACGGGTCCTCCGATTCGAGGTCCTTGAGTTCGCGAAAGAGGGCGTCATACCCCGCATCCGAAATGGTCGGCGCGGCGAGGACGTAATAGCGATGATCGTGTTCGCGGATGGCCCGCCGGAGCGCTTCGGCTCGCGCCGCGCGCTCCGATGTTCCTCTGGTCAGGCCGTCGTCACCGAAGGCGTCCGACATAGATCGGGGCTAGGGCGCCTTATCCGGTTGCGGCGTCGGTTCCGGCTTGAGGAGGAGCGCCTTGAACGTGAAGTTCAGCGTGCCGTACTGGGTCGGAACGCCCTCCGCCTTGCCCTCAAAGCGGATTGGTCCGCCTGTGGTCGGGTCCACGTAGAAGAGCATGTCCGCCTTGACTTTCGACCCTTCCGCGTCCACCACCGCCTCCACGGTATGGCGTATGAGCCTCTGGACGGTTCCGTCGACCGTTTCCTCTCCCTTCAAGGTGCCCTTCACGGTGATCTTAGCGTCTTTGACGAGCGGGTTGGCCAGTTCATGCGTCCATGTATCGCCGACCTTCACGGGCTTATCCGGAAGCGTGTAATCCTGGACGATAGCAAGGAGCTGTTCCGACTCGGGGGAGAGGATCGCGATCTCGTCGGTGGACCGCTGGAACTTCGTGAGGCGCCCGAGCTTGTCGGTGGTCGCGTTCAGTCGGCTCAGTTTCGGGCTCGCGATCTCCTGTCCCATCGCCGAGACCTTGCCGCCGAGGTCCGAGGTAATGGTAACCACGTCCCCGTTCTCGCGAACTTCCTTGACGTCGACCCTGACCGTTCGGTCGATGGTTACTTCGAGACCGCCGACTTCGGCGACGGCCTTTACCTGATAGCGGGTCGCGTCGCCCGGCTTTCGGGTGCGCGCGAGGTTGATGAGAGCGTCATCGGTCGGAACAGGGCGGAGCGCAATCGCCAGCGCCGCCGCTGTGAGAAACGTATTGCCCATTCGTGTTCCCTCCTGATTGCGCCGCTGTCGGCGGCCGCACCTATTTGGCCGGCGGTTCCGTCTTGCGGACTACCTTGTAGGTCACGCGTGTCGTACCGCCTCCGGGCATCGGTATCCCCTCCATCGTTCCTTCGGCTGAGATGAGCTTGCCGTCGGACATCGAAACCCGCGCTACGATCTCACTGCGCGTCGCCCCTTCGCCGGCCGGGGCTTTGGTCTCGCTGACGATCTTGTAACGGAGACAGTCGGTCGGAAGCTCGGCGCCTTTGCGATCGATGGCGGTGAGGGAGATGGTCACGTGCGCCTTCAACTTGCCGTCGCTGCCGAGCGGGACGTCCTCCTCGACCGTATCGCCGACCTTGAGGGGCTTATCGACGCGGATATTCGGTCGAGCGATGTTCAGGAGCTGCCCGATATTCCCTTTGCCGCCGAGGGTCTCCTGTTTGACCGGCTTTCCGTTGGGATCGTACGTGGTCAGAACCACCTGTCCCGAGCCCCCGGGGAAGGGCATTTCCGTATCGCGAGCCTTGAGGACGATGGAGTCGACGGTGGTTGCGACGACCGCGACGCCATCGGCTTTCACCTCGCGCGTCACCTCCGTTGTGACCATCACGGCCTCGGTCGGGCTCTGTTCAAACTTGATCGTCGTCTGATACCGATCGGTCTCGCCCTGCTTGAAGACCCGTTTGACCGAATGGGCCTCCTGCGCCATTGTCGGCGCAGCCCAGAGGATCGCAGCCGCTGCCAGAGCGGCGAAGCTTGTTCGCATCATCAAGTCGCACCTCGCATCCGGACGGTTGTTCGCAGGCGCGTTCAACCGCCACCCGGGCTGTTGCCCATATCTATTATGACGGGGATCTACCCGGCCGGTTTCCCTCTCGTCGGCGGTATGGGACGGATGTTCACCACGGCCTTCACCTTGCTCGGCGTCTCGGCCCGCTCGTCCGGCTGAACCGGGCCCAGAATGCGCTCGACGATGGCCGCCTCGATGGTGATCTGACCCCTCAGGAGCGAGCCGCCCTCAGGATCGAGAACCATCACGCCCTTGCCGGTCACCGTACCCGTGCGCGATCGGGCCGGAGTCGCGCCGTTCGTGACGGGCTTCTTGTCGTCGGTGAGCTTTTGATCGATATTCATCGTGAATGTCTCGGCGATTCGAACTTCCGGACCGCCTGAGGGCGTGTCCTTCGGGGTCGGTTGAACGCGGGCAGTGAACCGTGCCGGAGCTTCTGGTGATCCAACCAGCCGACCGGGGAAGTCCCATTCGTCGCCCGGCTGGACGGGCCGGTCCGGGAAGACGATCGGACAGATGAGCGAGAAGAGTCGCTGGGGATCGAGCCCGGGAACCGTGAGCGTGAACGGGGACGGGGGGCCTTCTTTAATCGAGAGAACCTCGCCGGTCGCCGCGAACGTTACGGTTCGATCCAGCATCTTGCGGGCGTCCTCCATGGGGATCGAGAGCGGGAGGCCGAGCACCTCGGCTTCTGCCGTCTCGACGCGAAAGTCGACCGCAGCCTCTCCCGTTTCCTTTACGTCGATGGGCTTCACTCGATATACGATGGTCAGCACCGCCTCGAGATCGACCGGGTCGGCGTTCCCAATGATCGGTATGGATCCGTTGAGTTTGGCGACGAGCCGATATCGGGAGGTCTCCCCCTTGTTCCAGCGATATCGCACAGGCGTATTCGCCGAGGCCGGCGAGGGGGAGCTCGCGAGACACGTTAGTACCGATGCGATGGATACGAGGGAATGGACCATATGCGCCTCCTCTACTCGCGCTCAAGCGGACAGACAGGGCGCGGATACCGAGATCGACTATTATACCGTTGGTCCGGCTGCCGCGATTGGGCGGCTAAGAACGGCCTGTGCCGGTTTGTTTAATACGGGCCTTGACGCACCGAACGTGATCCTGCAGAACCGAGAAGGAGGGTAACCTGTGTACATAGATGCTGCAGGTGCCGATCGGGGAGCAGGCCATCCGCCTGACGATAGCCCCGCATATCACACCGCCGATCCAGGGTCGGCCCGAGAAACGACGACGATGACCAATGTGAGTACGGATATTGCCGGTGAGATCGCCACGCTCAGGCAGCGCCTGGCGGACGCGGGTCTCGCGGTGGACGGGATGCTCGAGCTGGCGGTACGGGCGGTTGTCGAGCAGGACGTCGCCCTGACGGAGCGGGTGATCGGCATGGAGATTGCCGTTGGAGGCGTGGAGTCCGAGGTCGAGCAGTTCTGCCTCCGGCTGATGGCCCTGCACGCGCCCACTCCGGAGAGTATGCGCGAATGCACGACCGCGATCCGGCTCGCCGCCGAGTTGAAGCACATCAGCGATTATGCGCTGGATATTGCCAAGATCGGCCGACGACTGGTTCGTCACAACGTTGCCTATCGGCCGCTGGTCGATCTGCCCCGGTTGATGGGCATGGCCCGCGCGATGCTGCGTGACGCCCTTGAAGCGTATGCGCGCAAGGAGGACCAGCTGGTCGATGCCGTCATCGCTGCCGACGATCGGCTGGACGATGTCTACCATCAGTACCGGGATTACGCTATTGAGGCGATGCGTCAGGATACATCGCTCGTGTTGCTCGGGGCCTTCAGCGTCCTGGCGACAAAGTACGTCGAGCGGATCGGCGATCATATCATCAGCCTCGCTGAGAGTGTGCACTACTTGATCACCGGGCGCATGGAGGCTCTGGCGCGCACCCGGCGGCAAGAGCCGTAGGAGGCGCCGGGGCGCCGGATGTCGATCGCATCGCGCCTTGCGGATGTTCGTGGGCGGATCGACCAGGCGGCGATCCGATCGGGGCGACGCCCGGACGAGGTGCGACTCGTCACCGTCACCAAGACGGTCGACATCGACCGGGTGCGCGAGGCCGTCGCGGCGGGCGCATCGGATCTCGGGGAAAACTATGCTCAGGAGCTTGGCGCCAAGCGGCCGCTGATCGCTTCTCCGGTCCGCTGGCATTTCATCGGCCGCCTGCAGAAGAACAAGGCCCGCCACGTCACCGGCGCCGTCGAGTTGATCCACGGCGTGGATTCCCTTGCCCTTGCGGCGGAGATCGGCAAACGGGCAGTCCACCGGGGCATCGTCCAGGATATCCTCCTCGAGGTGCGGATCGATCCGGCCGAAACGAAGGGCGGAGTCGATCCGGCGGAGGTCGAACCGCTGGCGGAGACGGTCGGCGCGATGGAGGGGGTGCGAATCATCGGCTTGATGGGAATGCCGCCGATCTGCGCCGATCCCGAGAACGCCCGGCCCTACTTCGTTCAGCTCAGGGAGATCTTCGGGCGTCTCCCAGACCCGATGCGAAGGGAACTCTCCATGGGGATGAGCGGCGACTACGAAGTCGCGGTGCAGGAGGGTGCGACAATCGTGCGGGTCGGCACGGCCATCTTCGGACCGAGACGCTGAGACCGTGGCGGGTATACTCCGGTATCTCCAGTAGAGGGCGATCAAATGGCCGAATATGTGAATCTGAACGGGACTCTGCACACTGCGCAGGACGCGCACCTGAGCATCTACGACCACGGTTTTCTGTACGGCGATGGGGTCTTCGAGGGGATCCGCGCCTATGACGGCCGGGTATTTCGGCTGGATGAGCACGTTGCCAGACTGTATCGCTCCGCTCTGGCCCTCGCCATCGAGATATCGATCCGCCCGGATCAGATGCGCGCCGCGATCCTGGAGACCGTGCGAGCCAACGAGATGCGATCGTGCTATATCCGCGTCTCCGTCTCCCGCGGCGTCGGTCTCGGACTCGATCCCGAACACATCGATCGAACCTCGACGATCGTCATCTCAACGAAACAGCTTCGGCTCTACCCTCAAAGCATGTACGACAACGGGCTCGAGGTCGTGACAGCATCGACCCGGGTTCCTCCGGCCGTCTGCATCGACCCCCAGATCAAGTCCCTGGGTCGATACATCAACAATATCCTGGCCAAGATGGAGGCCAATCGAGTCGGAGCGGGCGAGGCGCTCATGCTCAATATGGCGGGCAACGTCGCGGAAGCGACCGGCGACAATCTGTTCATCATCCGCGGCGGCGAGTTGATCACGCCGCCGACGTCGGAAGGCGCCCTCGTCGGCATCACCCGCCTCGCCGCCATGGAGATCGCGCGTTCGCAGGGAATACCCGTACGGGAGGCTCCGGTCACGTTGTACGATTGCTATACGGCCGATGAGGCCTTCCTCACCGGCACCGCCGCCGAGGTCATCCCGATGGTGCGCCTCGATTGCCGGAACATCGCCGACGGCAAGCCCGGACCGCTCACCCGCGGGATCATCGAGGCGTTTCGCGTATGCACTGCCACCGAGGGCGCGCCGATCTACGATTGACGCGCGCCATGGTCGCCCGAGCGGCTTCTTGATGGCCGATCATCCCTCTGGTCTGTCCTGCTCCCAGTGTGGTCGTACGGATCGGCTCGTCCTGGTAGTCGCTGGCGAACATCGTTCGGAGCTATGTTTCGGATGTCTGATCGATCGTTCGTCCGGTCGTCGTCGCCAGGCGGCGTTGGTCCTCTCAGCGCTGCACGGGTCGGGCGCAGCGCCGACATTCGAGTCGCCTCAGGATCTCCCCGACGATCTCTCCTGCGCCGGCTGCGGCGCGACCTACGCGGAAGTCGTTGAGTCGGGCATGCTCGGCTGTGCGAACTGCTATACGACCTTCGAGGCGGCGCTGCTTCCGATTCTAGAGCGGCTGCACTCGGTGCGATGAACCCACGATCGCTGGCCGACATCGCGAAGCCTCTCTGGAGCACGGTCCCCGGGCCGGACCTCGATGTCGTGATCAGCGCTCGGTGCCGAATCGCCCGGAATCTCGCGGGCTATCCGTTCCCGGCCCGGGCGTCGCCCGGCACGGCGCAGACGGTCCTGCGAGAGTGCGGCAGTGCGATCGCGAACGCGTTTCCCGGTTCGGCTGGCTATGAGCGCGAGGAACTGGATGATGAGATGATCTCCGAACTGCTGGCGGCGCGCTACATCTCGGAGCGATGGCGGACCGGCGTCAGGCCCGCCAGCGTCCATGTCATGACAGACGGCGGAGGTTCGATCATGGTCAATGAAGAAGACCATATCCGCATCCAGTCCATCGCTTCGGGCAATGCCGCAGAGGAGACGCTCAGGAGGGCGAAGGGTATGGAGGCAAGGCTCGCGAGCCGGCTGGTCTTCGCTCGCTCGCCCAGAGTCGGCGCTCTAACATCGTCGCTGAGCAATGCGGGGACCGGGCTTCGTCTCGGTTTCCTCCTCCATCTGCCGGCGTTAGCCGCCTCTGAGGGCTGTACGGAGGCGCTTCGGGCCGCTTCGGAGCTCGGCTGCGCTGTGCGAGGCGTCATCGGCGAGGGGAGCGGTGGAACCGGCGCGCTCATGCAGGTGTCTAACCGATGCACCTACGGTCGCTATGCCGCCCATTCCGCAGACGGAACCGTTGCCGCTGCCCGTTATCTGGCTGATCGTGAGCGTGAAGCACGGGGGAATCTGCTAGCGCAACGCCGCGGGCTCGAGGACCTAACAGCGGCGACCGAAGGGGCGCGCGCCTTGCTCCTGACCGAGGGACTCAGAGCGGGTGAGGCGATATGGGCGTTATCGACTCTGAGATTGGGCATCGCGGCGGGCGTAATACAGGGCGACTTACTCCGTACTGGAGAGTGGCTCTCACGAGCTGGAGCGGCGGCATGGGCGCTGAGGGGCGCGAGCTCCAGCCTGAGACGATATGAGGACCTGAGGACGATGGCGATCATCCGCGCTGATCTCCGGCGGGAGACCTGAGCGGCGAGGGTTCGATGCGCCATAGAGCTCAAGCGGGGTAGAATCGGATCGTGGCGGCCTGTTGGCCGGTCCGGAGCAAGGGGAGATAACCATGTGGCAGCGCTTCACTGAGAGGGCCCGTAGGGTGGTCTTCTACGCCCAGGAAGAGGCGGGAAGGCTTGGGGAAAACTACGTCTCTACAGAGCACCTACTTCTGGGATTGGTCCGCGAAGGGGACAGTGTCGCTGGACGCATACTCGACCGCATGGGAATCAGCCTCGGACGCATTCGGAGCGAAATCGAACGGCAGGTGACTCGCGGCGAGGGTAAGATCAGCCAGGATATGCAGCTCACGCCGAGGGCCAAGCGGGTGATCGATCTTGCCTACGATGAGGCCCGACAGCTCAACGATAACTACATCGGTACGGAGCATATCCTCCTCGGTCTGATCCGCGAGGGCGAAGGACTCGCCGGCCGGGTCCTGAGCAAGCTCAATGTGACGCTTGAAGGCACGAGGACGGAACTCATGGGGATGAAGGACAACGAGAGCGGGGCTGCAAGCGGTTCTCCGTCGCCCCAGCGCCCCCACCGATCGAAGACCCCGACGCTGGACGAGTTCGGCCGAGATCTGACCGAGTTGGCCCGGCAGGATAAACTCGACCCCGTCGTCGGCCGTGCCAATGAGATCGAGCGCGTGGTGCAGATCCTATCCCGCCGCACGAAAAACAACCCGTGCCTGCTCGGGGAGCCGGGCGTCGGCAAGACGGCCATCGCCGAGGGGCTTGCCCAGCGGATCGTTGCCGGCGATATCCCGGAGACCCTCCGGCATCGGCGGATCATCTCGCTCGATATGGCCGGTCTCGTCGCCGGCACCAAGTATCGGGGCGAGTTCGAGGAGCGGATGAAGCGGGTGATGGAGGAGGTTCGGAAAGCCAGCGGCGAGATCATCCTCTTCGTCGACGAACTGCACACGCTCGTCGGCGCCGGCGCGGCGGAAGGCGCCATCGACGCCTCCAATATCATGAAACCGGCGCTCGCTCGGGGCGAGCTGCAGTGCATCGGCGCGACGACCCAGGACGAGTTCCGCAAGTACGTCGAACGAGACGCGGCGCTCCAGCGAAGGTTCCAGCCCGTCAAGGTGGGTGAGCCGAACGAAGACGAGTGCATCGAGATCCTCAAGGGCCTGAGGGATCGGTACGAGCGGCACCACAGCGTACGCATTACCGACGACGCCATCGTCGCCGCAACCCGGCTGGCGAGCCGCTATATCAGCGATCGATATCTGCCAGATAAGGCCATCGATCTGATGGATGAGGCCGCCTCGAGAGTTCGGTTGCAGAAGGCTCTGCCGCCCGATGAGATCCGTCACGCCCGCGCCGAACTCCTTAGCCTCGATCGTCGGATGATGGCCGAGCGACGGGGCGATCGGCGTGAAGCCCGGACCGAGCGATCGAGCGAGCTGGAGGGACAACGGCGACGCCTGCGCACGGAGCTCGAGGCCATGGAAGCCCGATGGCGGGCGCTGAACGAAGAGGATCTGCAGACGGTGTCCGAGGATGAGATCGCGGAGATCGTCCAATCCTGGACGGGCATACCGGTGGCGCGGCTGGTGGAAGCCGAGACACGGAAACTGCTCCGGATGGAAGAAGCCCTGCACGAACGGATTATCGGGCAGCATGAGGCCATCGTTGCGGTATCCCGGGCGGTTCGGCGGGCGCGCTCGGGCATCAAGGATCCGAAGCGACCCATGGGCACCTTCGTCTTCCTGGGCCCGACGGGTGTCGGCAAGACGGAGCTCGCTCGGGCGCTGGCGGCCTATCTCTTTGAGAGCGACAACAGCCTGATACGGATCGACATGTCCGAGTACATGGAGCGCTTCGCCGTCTCACGGCTTGTCGGCGCACCTCCCGGCTACGTCGGCTACGATGAGGGGGGACAGCTCACCGAGGCGGTCCGGCGCAATCCCTACTCGGTCATCCTCCTTGACGAGATCGAGAAGGCCCATCCGGAGGTGTTCAATATCCTCCTGCAGGTTGCCGAGGACGGCCGACTGACCGACAGCCAGGGCAGGAACGTCGACTTCAAGAACACCGTGATCATCATGACCTCCAACGTCGGTGCGCGGAGCATCACCCGGGAGCCGGGGATCGGACTCCGGACTCCGGCAAGGGTCGATGAGGACGCACGTGCGTACGACTCGATGAAGGGCAAGGTCCTGGAGGAACTCAAGAAGCTCTTCCGGCCCGAGTTCCTGAACCGTCTCGATGAGGTCGTGGTCTTTCACGCCCTCACAAGCGGGGAGATCGCCCAGATCGTCGATCTGATGCTCCATCGTGTACTCGACCAGGCCCGAGCGCAGGGGCTCGAGCTGGAAGTCAGCGAGGAAGCGCGCGCCATCCTGGCGCGCGAGGGTTACGATCCCGGCTATGGCGCCAGACCTCTGCGTCGGGCCATCCAGCGGTTGATCGAGGATCCGCTCGCCGAGCAGCTCCTTTCCGGGGATTTCCGAGAAGGGGATATCATACGGGCGGTTGTCGAAGCCGATCAGATCGTCTTCATCAAGGCTCTGCCGCCCGGCGACCTCGAGCTCCCGCCGCCAGCGCTCGCAGCCATCGAATAGGCGCCACGTATCGTAATATCGGCGCCCATGACACAGCAGCGCGGTACCGCTGAGACCCTGGCCATGACGTTCGAGGAGCGTTTCGGAGGCGCTCCCGACGTTGTGGTCCGGGCTCCCGGCCGCGTCAACCTGATCGGCGAGCATACCGATTACAACGACGGATACGTTCTGCCGGCCGCCATCGATTACGACGTCACCATCGCCTGCCGCGCGCGATCGGATCGGACCGTGCGCCTGTACTCCGCGTTGTTCGGGGAGCGGGCGTCCTTCCGCCTCGATCGCATCGGCAAGGCCCGAACGCAGGGTTGGACGAACTACGTTCGAGGGATCGCCGCGATCCTGCAAGCCTCCGGGCATGCGCTCGCGGGCATGGACGCCCTGATTGCCGGCACGGTCCCGCTGAGCAGCGGACTCTCCTCAAGCGCGGCTCTCGAGACGGCGGCCTGCCTCGCCTTCGAGATCAGCAGCGGGTTTCGCCTCGGCCCGGTCGAACGCGCGCTCGTCGCCCAGCGGGCCGAACGGGAGTTCGTCGGTGTGCAATGCGGCATTATGGATCAGTTCATCGCCTGTCTTGGCCGCGCGGACCATGCCCTCTTCATCGATACCCGATCGCTCGCCTACGAACCGACGCCTCTGCCCGAGCAAGGCGTGGCTCTGATCATCGGCAATACCAACAAACAGCGCGGGCTGGTCGATTCGGAGTACAACACACGACGGGCGGAATGCGAAGAGGCGGTGCGTGTCCTGCAAGTGGCCAACCCCAACGTTCAGGCGCTTCGGGATGTGTCCCTTTCGGAGCTGGATGCGGCTCGAAATCGACTGTCGGAGCGAACCTACCGGCGGGCCCGACACGTCATCACCGAGAACGATCGGGTTCTGGCGAGCGTCCGCGCGCTGCGCGAGGGGCGGATCGCGGAGTTCGGCCGATGGATGAACGATAGCCACGATTCGCTTCGTGATGATTATGAGGTCTCCTGCGCCGAACTCGACGCCATGGTAGAAGCGGCCCGGGGATTGCCGGAGACCTTCGGCTCGCGCATGACCGGCGCAGGGTTCGGCGGGTGTACGGTGAGCCTGGTCGCATCGGACGCCGTTCCACGGTTCATGGAACGGGTGGGCGAGGCGTACAAGGCCGCAACCGGTCGAACCGCGACGTTCTACGCCTGTCGGGCGTCCGACGGCGCGAGGGTTGTCTGGCCGGCTGGCCGCGAATAGCGCAGGACGCGGTCAGGCCTCATCGCCGAACAGGTCCAGGGTGGCCGCTTCTACGATGATGCCATTGGACGGACGGGGTATCAGACGGTCAAAGCCATCGCCGATCGCGTCCCGCAGCCGCGACGCGAACTTGTAGAGCTTATCAACGTAATAGGCCACGTTTTCGTCCCCCGGCACGTAGTTCTCAACCCGCTCCAGCTGACCGTTGGAACGCTCGTAGACATCGAGGTAGTCGCCGACCTGCGCCCCGGCCGCAACGGACGCCTGACGCGCTTTGGCCTCGCTCGTGAAGGTCTTCTCCGTGATCCGTTCGCGTCGTGCGAGGCGCTCGATGGGGACTTGCCGTCGGCGGAGTCGGGCGGCGGTGTCGAGGTACAGGGTCCGGATCTCGGCCGTCTTGCCCTCCAGCATCAGGTCGACCGCCTCGACAAGGAACGCTCGGCCATAGGGCTCATCGGCACGGGATCGGAGGGAGGCGCCTTTGAAGGTCCGCTTTCCGCCGTAATCGAGGAGGACGTAGTTCTTCGTCTTCACCGAGAGCATCGTCCGGTATCGACCGTCAAACGCCAGGCGGATCCCTTCGGGCAATCCGCCGTCGATCTCGGCGATGTAGCTCCGCTCGGCGGGTTCGTCGTCGATGCCGGACGGCGGCACGAAGTAGACCCCATCGGTATCGATTTCGATGATCGAGCTTCCCGACGCTTCCATCCGCTGGGCGATGTCCTTGACGATGACCCGCCCGATCCGAGTCACCTCCGCCGCGGCGTCCGGGTCGTTGAAGTTGAAGCCGCCGGCGCCGAGATAGCCGTAGAAGGAGTTGATCAGGACTTTGAACGAGTTCTGGAGACCATCCCAGTATCGCTCGGCCTGCCCGGAGGCGGCTCGGGCCAGGGATTTCGCTTCGAGCCGCCTGCGCGTGAGCTCGGCGAGCATCGGAAGGAAGATGCCCAGGCGATCGGTGGACGGGCGGATCTTCGACGTGAGCATGATGCTCGGATACAGGCTCTCGACGTCCGCCTTCACGACGTGATGGATGACCCCCGACCGGAGAAGGGCGGTATGACCCCCCTCATAGGAGCGAGTCGGGCTCGGCAGAGGGATCGCGTGCTGGCCGGCGAGATAGGCCCGGATGAAGATGGCGTTGATCTTCTCGCCCGCTCCGCTCACGGCCGACAGGCCGTAGGCGTCCGGGACCATCTGTGTCTGATAGAACTCCGTCGCCGTTACCATTTCGGCCAGCGCGGCCGTCTCCTGAACGTCCTGAAGCGCGTAGGTGACGACCCTCGCTCGGTCCGTCCGATACAGCTGCGCCATTTGGTCTCGCGGGAGTTCGATCCGGTCCTCCGCGCTGATGCCGAGAGCCCGCGCGACCGGCTTAAGGCCGTAGGATGTGAGAGAGCCCTTCGCCCAGTCGAAGCGCTGCACCGCGAGAAGCGTATCGATCACGTGGCGTCCCGGGATGTGCCAGGGCTCCAGTGGGCGGGTGATGCCGCCGATAGAGAACGTGCGCCTCGGCAGCGAGACCATCGCCATGCCGTCGCGTCCGAGAGCCGGCGCGATACCGTGCCGTCGGCACCGAGCCGCGATGAAGGGGAGGTCGAAGCCGTGGATGTTGTGACCTTCGATGATGTCCGGGTCGAGCTGGACGACGAGATGATTGAGCTCTCTCAGCAGGTCCGGCTCCTCGCCCTCCAGAGCGCACCGGCAGCCCCGATTATCGGAGACCGCGATGAGCAGGATTCGATTGTTCGCGCCTTCGGGATCGAGGCCATCGGTCTCGATGTCGATCTGCATCCGATGGACATCCTGGAGGCTCATCCCTTTGAACAGCGTGATGCCGGAGATGGTCAGCGCTGTCCGGGTCGATCCTACATAGGCCAGGTACTCGGTGTGCTGGTCGCGGAGATTCATCCGAGTCGATCGGTACTCCCTCCAATCCCGCAGCAGACAGAGCCACCGTAATCCCGGGCCCTCAAGTTCGACGAGCTCGGAGCCGGGAGGCGCGGCCGCTCGTTCAGCAACGAGAAGCCAGGGGGATACATGTCGATCCTCCTTGAGGACATGGCCTCCGGCATCCCGACGCCAGACCCGCAGCGCGTTGCCGAGGATCTCGGCCGCCACGATCCGCTCCGTCGCGTCGTGACCAAAGAGAACGGGATCGTAGGAGGCGGCAGGCTGAGCGACAGCGTCAGCCACCCGGGCGAACGCGTCATCGCCGAACAGCCCCGGCTCAGACGTCATCGGTTCTCTCCGTGTGGTCGGAAATGGTTATGGCCTTGATCGCGGGGTCGGCGGCGCAGGACGTACACGATGGAGCGGGGATCGGGCCGTTGCGAAGGTCGTTTGCGGGGGCGGGCTGTATTATCCGGCATTTCTCAGCATATTTGTGGATTCCGGGAACGCTATCAAGTGATGGTCCGTAATAAGTATTGCGCATGTCCTCCTTTTCAAGGACTTCCATCCCTGTGATGGACGCCCGCATCGGTATTACGGTGCGGGCGTTGTTTTTTTATGGGTGACTACGCCTGGCTGTTTCGGGGTGCGAGGATCACTTTACGATCAGGTCCCGCGCCTTCGCTGTAGGACATCACGTCGGGGTCGTCGGCAAAGAGCTGGTGTATCGAGCGTCGCTCATGGGGAGGGAGCGGGTCGAACTCGCATTCCTCCTGCCGTTCCTTTACCAGGGCAGCGTACTTCAGCGCGATTTGCTCCAGCTGGGCGGCTCTGCGGGCGCGATATCCGTCGGCGTCGAGGAGGATACGAACGCCGGGCCCTATTTGATGACTCACGACCAGGTTGACAAGGTACTGCATCGCATCGAGCATGCGTCCGTTGGCTCCGAAGATCCTGCCGGCATCGTCGCCTACGAGATCGATGACCAGATAGGAACCATCGATCGAGCGGATCTCCGGTGCGAGCTCGAACGCGCCGGCGCGCATGATCTCGGCGACGACGGACAGCGCCTCCAGGTCTTTCTCATCGGGCTGGGTCTGGATGCCGTTGCTATCCTGGATATGGGTGGGATCGTTCATGGGCAACACCTCGTGAACTGGAGTGGAGACCGCATCATCGCTTCTTTCTTCGAGGGCGGATCTTCGGAGCCGGAGCCCCGGCGACGACGTTGTTGGAAGGGGTTTCAGGAGGGGTGGAGGTTCCGGCATTGGAGGCAGCGGCCAGATGTCCTGCGGCTCCGTTGGCCAATGCCTCTTTGTGCGGCTTGTAGATCATCTCGTATTGCTGCCAGATCGACAGGAGGTTCAGGGCCAGCCAGTACAGGACGAAGGCCGACGACCATTTGTAGCTCAGGAACATCCAGAAGAAGAGCAGCGAGGTCATCAGGGCCATGGTGTTCTGCTGCTGCTGCTGCTGCGGGTCGGTTGCCGGCGTCATCCGCATCGTCACATAGTTGGTGATGACGTATAGAGCGAGGAGCGGGATGTCGGGTGTGGCCAGGTTGGCTCCGAACGGCCGCTGCCCCATGATCTCCTGTCCGGAATGGGACAGAGCGCTGCCGATCCAGAGGAAGGTCCCTTTGGCAAAGGCGATCTCGTATTCGCGGATGGCGTTGAAGATCAGGATCAGAAACGGGATCTGGACGATGCCGATGAAGCAGCCTGCGAAGGGGTTGACCTTGTGCTCCTTGTAGAGCTCCATGGTTTTCTGATTCAGCTCGGCTCCCTTGTGCTTCTTTTGCAGCTCCTTGATGAGAGGCTGCATCCGCTGCATTTCCCGCATCGACGCGTACTGGCGCTTCGTGAGGGGCAGGAGCAGGGCTTTGACGAGCACGGCCAGCAGGATCAGCGCCAGTGCGTAGGAATAGGCGGGCTGCTTGCCCGTGAGGCGGACCAGCGAATCGATAATCTGGTACTTCCAATCGCCGGAGTTGCGCTTGTCAATCCGGTCCATGAGCTGCGCCATCGGACCGTTCTCGCCGGCGATCCGCTTCGCCGCCTCCGTCGCGGGGTACTCATCGCGGAGCTGTCGCCACAGCTGATAGGCTTTGTCCAGAGCGTGGAGTTTCTGGGTCTGCGTGCCCGGATAGCTGGTCGACGACGCATAGCTGCCCGCTTCATAGAGGGCCCTGGCGGCCCGTTCCATGTTCTTGTTCCGATTGTCCCGCACGATCGCATCGAACTCATTGAGAGCTTCGTCGCTGCCCTTCATCCGGATCAGGAGCGCGGCCTTACGGAAACGGGCCTCAGTGGTGATCGTAAGGTCGGTATCGCCGTGTTCCTTAATGATGCGACTGAACTCGGCGAGGGCGTCCTCGTTGCGATTGGCCTCTTCAAGCTGAGTCGCCCGAGCGAAGAGGCCGTCGTCGGCTGTGGGACTCTGGGCCCTTGCCGTCAGAAGCCCGAGGCCAAGGGCGGCCAGGAAGACGCAGGTAATCCAGTGGCGCAAGCGCATGCTACTCCTTACGATCCAGATCGATCATACGATTCAATCTACTTTCCAGCACGAGGCTGACCATGTAATCGGCATCGAAGCGCCGACGGGCTCGACAGCCCTGGCGGTCGGCGCTTCAGGGCACCCGATCCTCGCCTCCGGCCGCCCACGGATTACATCGGACGATCCGCCACAGGCCCAGCCCCAGGCCTCGCACAGGGCCGTGCTTGAGCAGCGCCTGAGCCATGTACTCCGAACACGTCGGATGGTACCTGCACACAGCCGGCCGAAACCGTGCGGTTCGTTGATAGAGCCGTATGGGATACACAAGCACGCGCCGGATTAACGGCGGTGTATCCGTTCCTACATCGGCAACGTCGGCGTCTGAAACGGGCTCACAGAGCGATCCTTCAGGCATGGACTCCGCTCCAGAAGCATCGCCACCGCCGCGAGTACATCCTCCAACTCCAGGTCTCGAATCGGCGGGCGGGCGACGAGAATGATGTCCCAGCCGTCCGCGATCGTCGGCAGCAGTCGGCGACAGCATTCGCGCATGCATCGGCGGACCCGGTTCCGCCGTACAGCCTTCCCGATTTTCTTGCCGACAGCCAGGCCGAACCGTACGGATGAAGCTTCGTTCCGATAGGAGTACAGGATAACCGACGGCAACGCCCAACGCCGTCCCCGAGAGTAGACTCGCCGAAAGTCCCGATCGCGCCGGAGCCGATTCTCTCTGAGAAGCAACGCTTCGTCCCAAGGTCGTCAGGATTCGCCGTTGGCGCCGCCGTGTCGCGGCAAGGCCCGAACCGACCTGCCGGCCTATACGGTGAGCCGCTGCCGGCCCTTGAGGCGGCGCGCCTTGAGAACATTGCGCCCATCTTTCGAGGCCATCCTCTTGAGGAAGCCGTGAACCCGCTTGTGTCGGCGGTTCTTGGGCTGATAGGTCCGCTTCACTTTGCTCTATGCCCTCCAGTATCAGTGCGGAGGCATTATAGCACAGGCTGGCGTCCGCGTTGACACCCGGATCGGTGCAGGGGTATAACGCCACGGTTCGATGCCCTCGTAGCTCAGAGGATAGAGCGCCGGCCTCCGGAGCCGGGCGCACAGGTTCGATTCCTGTCGAGGGCGTACTATCTTCACGTTATGCAGAACCTCGCGGACCTCCACCGATTAGAGTTCACCCTGCAACGTCGCTCTTCAACGAGCGACGCACGCGTGGGCCAACTTCGTATCGGGGGAAGAGTCATCGACACCCCCTGTTTTATGCCGGTCGGCACTCAGGCTGCCGTCAAGGGCCTGCGACCGGACGCGCTGGAGGATCTCGGCTACGGGCTGATTCTGGCCAATACCTACCATCTGCACCTGCGGCCCGGCGAAACGCTGATCGCGCGGGCGGGCGGCCTCCACGCCTTCGCAGGTTGGCCCGGCGCGTTCCTGACCGACAGCGGAGGGTACCAGGTCTTCAGCCTTGCCTCGCTGCGGCGGATCGAGGTGGACGGCATCCGTTTCCGAAGCCATATCGACGGCGCTGAGATCTTCCTGACGCCGGAGCGCGCGATGGCGATCCAGCGGGACCTGGGAGCGGACATTGTCATGGCCTTCGATCAGTGCGCACCCCATTCCTGCGGGCGAGACGAAGCCGAAGCGGCGCTGGAGAGGACCCATCGGTGGGCCGAACGCTGCGCCGCGGACCACGATCGGCACGGCGCCGTCTCCTCGTCGGGACGGCCTCAGGCTCTCTTCGGCATCGTTCAGGGCAACGTCTACAGAGACCTCCGCGAAGCGGGTTGCCGCGCTCTTATCGGCCTGGATCTTCCCGGATATGCGATCGGCGGGCTGGCCGTCGGTGAAAGCCGCGAGGAGCGCAACGCGAGCGTGGCATGGTGCACGGCGCTGCTGCCCGAGGACCGCCCCCGTTATCTGATGGGCGTCGGGACGCCGAGGGATCTTGCGGAGGCGGTAAGCCGCGGAGTCGACATGTTCGATTGCGTGCTGCCGACCCGCAACGGCCGGACGGGACAGGCGTTCACCTCGGAGGGGCTGCTCAACCTGCGCAATGCCCGTTATGCCGAGGACTTCGCTCCCATCGATCCTCAGTGCCGGTGTTACGTTTGCCAGCGTCATTCGAGGGCCTACATTCGGCACCTCTTCATGGCCCGGGAGATGCTCGGGCCGATCCTGACCTCTCATCACAACCTCGCGTACTACGGGACGCTCATGGCGCGGATGCAGGAGGCTATCGCGACCGACTCGCTCGCTTCGCTGGCGGCGGAGATCACGGCCGCCTATCCAGACGACAACACCTGCGGCAGAGAGGACCGCGATGGAACCGAACGTCAGCATCCCGGCCGAGTGAAGGCGCCTTGAGGTATGGGCTGTGGATAGCCCTCGCCGCGATTACTCTGGTCGGCGGGAGCGTCGCCGCGCGGCAGGGATTACCCGCCCCGCCCCGCGCTGGCGAAGACCCATCGGGCTACCGCCTGAGCATCATCAGCTTCGGCGCGACCCAGCCGTACGTAATCGGCGCCCGAAGCGTGATCCTGTACGGGGTGGTTCGGAACGACGGAACCGCTCCGCAGCCCGCCTCATCGGTTATCCTTCGGATGTACGCGGTCACCGGCCTTGATTACGTGGAGGGCACGACGGTCATCCGCCTACCGGCGCTCGAGCCCGGCGCAACGGCCCAGTATCGCTGGAAGGTTCAGCCGACCGAGCCGGACGCTCCTCTCGTCGCTGCTCTCGCCCTGGAACAGGAGGGACGCCTGCCCAGGGTCCTGACCCTTCCCATGCAGCACTACGCACGTCCACCGTCCGCACTCGGAGCCGGAGGGCCGCTCAAGCCCGTAGCGACCGCCGTGTCGGGGGGAGCGATGGGCTGGCTCGACAACGGCCGGGTGCGGTTCCGCGCCCTGCGTACGGACAGCCATACCGGGGCCGCCTATCTCTGGGCCAGGACGCCAACCGGCTGGCGCCAGGCGCTCTACGCGTCGCCGCTTCTGGAGGTTCGCGCCGCCGAAGGGTCACAGAGCCCGTGGTGGGAGATGTTCAAGGTCCAGAAGACCTCCGCCCAGACCCAGAAAGGCCGGGCTTCGCTGAGGCTCAGCGGTACGGTCGGCGTGCGCTGGCTCTGCACGATCACCGTCGAAGCCCGAAACGGCAGTTCCATCCTCGAAGGCCGGACGGTGTTGACTGCGCGCCGGCGTCTGGCCCTCTCGGGCCTGCGGCTCGCTACTCTGTGCTTCGATGGGGCCAGCGGCGCGAATCAAGCAGGACAGTTGATCGGCCCGGTACCGGTCGGTTCCGGGGTGGCCATGGCTGTGCGCAGAGGGGGGACGACCGCGGGACTCACCTGGCCGTCGAAGACGCTTCTGGGCGAATCCTCGGCCAATCCGGCAGGAGCGCCGATCGGCGCCGAGTACACGATGTTCCGGCCCGAATACCTTCCGGGCGGTGGAGTTCCGACGCTCGAGGCCGGGGCGTCGCTGGAGATCCGCTGGCGCCTCTATGCGCTGCATCCGAGCGCGACCATCCGGGACGCTCTCAAGGTGACTCTGCCCGATCGCTGACGATGATCGTCGGCCCTCAGGGCCGCCACGAGTGCGCTTCTTCGATGGCCGCCCGGACGTTCTCCCACGGCGCGCCCGGGAGCAGGGTGCAATCCGCGGCGACGATCGTGGGGGCGGTAATCCTACCGAGCGCATCTCTCGTCTCGCTTCGCGCCTCATCGACCGTCCCGGTCGAGATCGCCCCCTTGCGATCCAGGCCGCCCATGAACGGCCGGCCGAACATCGCCGCGATCTCCCCGCCCGTCAGCCTCCGCCCTCCGACTTCGACGCTGCAGTTGACGACGCAACCGGGATACTCCACGAAGGGCGATAGATCGTCATAGGGCGCATGGTAGTCGCAGATGTGGAGGACGTTGAACCGGCATCGGCGGTTCACCTCGCTCATGACCTGCAGATCATAGGGCCGGACGCACTGATGGAACAGATCTGGGGCGGCCAGCCGGCCCTGTTCGCCGCCCTGGGTCGAGTGGTAGAAGCCGTCAACGCCGAGCTGCATACATGCCTCAACGAAGACCATAAGCGAATCGGTGACGACCTGCATGCCGGCGGCCACGGCGGCCGGCTCCTCGGCGATATGCGCGGCCAGCGCATCGGCGCCCGCCAGATGCCCGGCACACATAAACGGGGAATAGAGGGTTACGATGACGACGGCCTCGCTGCCCAGCGCCTGTACGATGCCGTCGACGGCCTCGAGCATGGGCTCGAAGAACGCCTTCTGCAGCGGTCGGATCTGACGCCAGTCGGTGGGCCTCTGGATCGTGGGGTCGAAGGGGAACTTCCGCTCGTACTGGATCTTGGCGAGGTCCATGTCGGTATATCGGAAGTACTCCAGGTGTTTCTTAACCGCACTCTGGCCCAGGTGGAACTCCGGGTCGAAATGCATGAAGAACGCCGCCGGCAGGCGGGTCTGCACGAACCCGTCCGTGCCGAGGGCTAGAATAGCGTCGCGTCGGTTCATCGTACTACGGTCTCCTCGTCATCGTGCCGTGAGTGTACCGCCTCGGGCCGGTTCCGGTCCGGTACCATATGCCCATGAGGTTGTTCGTCGTCACTCTGGCGTTCGTTGTCCTCGGTCTGGCGGAGCGCCCTGCGCGTCTCGCGCCCATCGTTGAGCCGGACTACTGTACCTATAACTATGCGCCCAGTTTCATGCTGGACTCCGCGCGACGGCGTCTCCACGTCTGGTACTGCGCGGGAGCCGCACCCGGCGAGGTCAGAGATCGTATCGTCTATCGCCATGCCGAGCGGTTGGGCGGCCGCTGGCGCTGGTCGGGAGAAACGGTCGCCCTTGAGGTTGGAGGGGCCGGGGCGTGGGACAGCCGCCACGTCTGCGATCCGGATGTCGTGCGGGGGCGGTTCCTGTACCGCGGCCGGATCTACGGCTACGCGATGCTCTACCTCGGCACGGATGCCGAAGGGTCGACCCATAATCAGACGGGACTGGCGCTTGCGACGGCGCCGCAGGGGCCATGGACCCGATATCCTGCGCCGATCATCCGTTACACGAGCGTTGCGTCGGGCGGGATCATCCGTATGGAAGGGCGATGGCCGGTCTATCGGTACTGGGGGGTTGGGCAGCCGTCGGCGGTCTCGCTGGACCGTCGGGGCCGGCTGCTGCTCTTCGTCTCGCGTGGCGAGGAGACCGACGGTGTGGAGATGATGACCGTCGATCTGTCGGACCTCGATCGAGGGCCTGTGGTGAGCGGGCGTCGCAAGCTGTCGACACGGGGCTTGAGACCCGCGAGTCCGGGGTCGGGCGATGTCTGGCTGACCAACATCGGCATTGCTCGGGAAGCTCGTACGGGGAGGGTCTGGATGCTGCGCGAGGATATTCCGGCGCGAGACGGGCGATTCCCATCGTTCATCTCGGCCCGTGTCCGGGTGGCGCGGTCGGATTGGGCCGCGCTGCAGAACGGACAGACCGAGTGGCATGAGACCGGGGAGATTGGGCCGGCCGAGACCGGCTGGCCGCGGAATCACAACGCCTCGTTCGTTCGGGACGGATGGGGCGACCTCCGATCGGGTGCGACGGCGGGTGTGGGTATTTCGCTGGCCGAGTCGTACGAGGCGGCGCCCTCCGGCTCCGATTGGCTCTGGAGCTATCGAATCGGCCTGGTCGATATTCCGATCCGTGTATCCGGTAATCGTTGACGCAACCGTCAGCGGGCGCTGGTCGGCGGGTACACTAGGCTGTGGACTGCCCTGAGCCGCGCCCGTGCCAGGTTCGCGGTTCTCATGTTAAGGAGGGGTTCCAGTGCAAGGTCCGTCTATCGCCAGGCGTGGCGGCTTTACGTTGATTGAGCTGCTGGTTGTGATCGCCATCATCGCCATTCTCGCGGCGATTTTATTCCCAGTATTCGCGCAGGCCCGCGAGAGCGCACGCAAGACACAGTGCATGTCGAACATCCGACAGATCGGTGTCGGAGCGCAGATATACAGTCAGGACTACGACGAGATGATCATGCCGATCGCCACGGTATCTGGCATGACCGTCTATTACTGGTGGGCTGCCTATGACGGGATCACCGGTGTACGGGAAGAGTCGCTCGGGCTGATTCAGCCCTACATGAAGAACCATGAGATCGATATCTGCCCGACGTTTAAGAACGAAACGCGACCGACTGTGGGTCACACCGGCTATGCGTATAACTATCAGTATTTATGCCCCTACATCCAGACCGGCCCGTATACCTTCGATCTGCGGCCCGTCGCGCTGGCTGCAATCGGCAGTCCGGCCGGGACGGTCTTCCTCGTCGATTCCGCTCGATTGAACTATCGGTTCTCGCCTCCTCGGCTTGAGTCACAGACGTTTCTTGATCCGCCTTCCTCCGCGTCGCCCGGGTTCCACGGCCGGCATCTGGACACCGGCTCGATCGCATGGGTGGACGGCCATGCGAAGGCCATGAGACCGGTCTATCGGACGGGATCCTTCGGAGCAGGCTACGACGGGGCAACGTTCCAGCAGCACAGGATCGGCGATATCGATGCCGATGGGGACTTATCGACCGACGAACTGTTCGACCTCGAATAGCGCTCACGATTTCACGCATCGCCGCCCGGGGCGTGTCGGAGTTCCTCCGACACGCCCTTTCCATCTCATTAGACGGATAATGCGCAGGGGCTCCTACGGTCCTCGCATGGACTATCCGATACCGTCCGATGCCCGGGTAGCGATACGCTGTATCCGTGCCTCGCCCGCATTCGTGTGCAGTAGAGGTCGGATCGCAGGGATTGGGGGGTGATATGCTGGCGAACCCTCCGACCGATCCCTTGATGGAACGTCCGACCGGATTCGTCGCCTTCATCCATGAGATATCGGCGCCCGGGGCTCAATAATCTGGGAGGCGTACCATGCATAGGGCAGGTCGGTTCGTTCGGGATGCGTCAGCGCGTCTGGGACAGACTGCGCTCGCGGTTGCTGTAATGGTTCTGGCCGCCGCTGCCGCACCGGGACAGGGGAGGCCGTCGATCGTCTGGATGGCCGGAGGACATTCGGGAGGGGTCTCGTCTGTGGCTCTGTCCCCGAACAATCAGGTCCTGGCATCGGCGAGTTATGACGCAACAGCCAAACTCTTCGATGTCTCGACCTCCATCCTTCAGCGTACGCTCATAGGCCATGATGTCGTGGCCCTGAGCGTCGCCTATTCGCCCGACGGGACCAGGGTAGTTACCGGAGGTTACGAAGGGACCGCCAGAGTCTGGGATGTATCGACGGGCGCTCTCATCGGCACCCTGTCCGGCCATTCGGGTTCCGTCAACTCGGTCGCCTATTCGCCCGATGGAACGATGATCGCTACGGGCAGCAGCGACAACACCGTCGGGCTATGGGACGCGGCCGCCGGAACGCTGATCGGGACCCTTGCTGGCCATACCGGTGAGGTCTATTCCGTTGCCTTTGCCCCGGACAGCGCGACTCTTGCCTCGGGCTCCGGGGATTCGACGATCAAGGTCTGGCGGGTCTCCGATGGAGCGCTGCTGCAGACGCTTATCGGGCATGCGGGGATGGTGTTGAGCGTCGATTTCTCTCCGTCCGGCGCCGAGCTGGCCTCCGGCAGTACCGACGACACCGTGAAACGGTGGCGCGTGGCCGACGGCGCATTGCTGCACAGCTATACCGATCAAACGCTCTATATCTACGCCGTGGCGTTCACACCCGACGGGTTGAGCCTCGGATCGGGCGCAGGCGACGGGACCGCGATTCTCCGGCGGCTTTCGGACGGCGTGATCCAGCAGACCTTCACTGCCGATGGAGGTGTGCTGTCCCTCGCCTTCACCTCGGATAGCGCTACCCTCATCACCGGCCTGGACAACGGTATGATCGGCCTCTGGAATACGGGCGATGGTGCGTTCGTAAAATATGTAACGCACCAGTGGGGGGTGATCAACGGCCTCGCCATTTCCTCCGATAGCGCCCGGGTCGCTTCGGTCGCCGATGATGGTTCAGCGGCGCTCCACCAGGCGAGCGACGGCTCCGCTCTGCTCAGCATCGCCGTCCATCCCGACATCGTCTCCTCGGTCGCTCTCTCTCCGGACGGGGCGCTCCTCGCGACCGGAAGCCACGACTACACAGCGGCGATCTGGGATGCAGGCTCAGGCGCTCTGGTCCATACGCTCGCGGCGCATACGGACACCGTGTTGGCGGTCGCGTTCTCGCCGGATGGCGCCACACTGGTTACCGGCGGCAGCGATTCGGCGATTCGGATCTGGCGCGTTGCCGACGGCGCCGAAATCGGCGGCTATGTCGGCCATACAGGGGCTGTCTGGTCGCTCGCGTTTTCACCGGACGGCGAGCGCCTGGTATCGGGCAGCGCGGATGGCACTGTCCGTTGCTGGAAGACCGCCGACCAATCGCAGGTCTGGGAGCAGGTCGGCGCCGATACGGTCGTGACCTGTGTGGCGGTGTCGCCGGATGGAGCCACCGTGGCCTCCGGATCGGCCGTTTCCGCCACCGGAACCCTCAAACTATGGAGTCTGGCCGACGGGACTGCCCTGGTCACGTCGACGGGTCACCTGGACCCGATTCGGTCCGCAGCGTTCGCTCCTGATGGCCTTGTCCTTGCTACGGGCAGCAGTCACGGCAACGAAGGACGACTCCAGTTCTGGCATGTCCCGTCGCTCGCTCTGCTGCAGACCTACAATGAGGAGACCGGCACGAGCTCGTACTCCGACGGAGTCACCGCGGTGGCCTTCACTCCGGACAACACGCGGTTGGCGTACGGACGGAGCGATGGTACCGTGGTGATGATCGACAATCCGTTCTGGCCGGCTCCGACGACCCTCGCCGCCGGGGATGTGACAGGCCAGATCGGCGAACTCGTGCAGCTCAACGCGACACTGACGACACTCCTCTCAGGCGCGCCCGTTCTCGGCAAATCCGTCGATTTCACCGTCGCAGGCACCGCGATCGGCTCCGCGCCAACCGATGGGACGGGTACCGCGCGCATCGATTATCGGATCCCCGAGGCCTTCGGGCTGGGCGTGCAGACGATCGGAGCGTCGTATCAAGGCGACATGGCGTATTCCGCCTCGTCCGATACCGCGACTCTGACGATAACCCAGGCCAATACCTCCATCAATGTCAGTCCGGCCGCCGGCATTCTGGGTGACAGCGTCACCCTCAGCGCCAACCTTCGTCGCACCACCGACGATCAGGTCCTGGCTGGCCGGACTCTGGTCTTCGAGGTGGAGGGCACATCCGCCGGTTCCGGTACCACCGATGCCTCGGGCAACGTCCAGATCGACTATGTGATTCCGCTGGATATAGGAGCGGGCGCCAAGGTCATCAAGGTTGACTTCGCGGGCGATGCCACCCACAAGGTCTGTACGGCCTACGGTGCGTTGACGACCGAACTCCGACCGACCATCACGACGATGGCCGCGGCATCGGGCATGATCGGCGAGACCATTCTATTCACAGCGACGGTAGACTTTCGCGGCTCTGGTGTGCAAGGGGTGACCGTTGCGTTTGCCGTCGAGGGCACCTCCATCGGCTCTGGCCTGACCGATAGCTCGGGTGTCGCGGGTAGCGGATATCTGATACCGGAAGGCAGCGGCGCCGGGACCCGATCGGTCGAAGCGTCGTTTGGCGGTACGGCGATCTACGCATCGAGCAGCGATACCGACACTCTGACCGTGCTTCAGACCGGCACCCAGCTCTATGTGCCAGACCTGACCCGGGCCGTCGACGTCGGCGGAACGGCAGTTCTACGGGCATACCTGCTTCGTGCGCCGGGAACGGATCGAGGCTATATCGAGGGCCGGACCATCTCCTTCACCGTCGGAGGTGTTGCCGCCGGTACCGCGGTGACGGATGAATCGGGCCGGGCCACCGGCTCGTACGTGATTCCCGAAGGCTCCTCCACCGGCGATCTCGTTGTCCAGGCAAGCTTTGCAGGGGACGCAACCTACCTGCCCAGCCAGGGCACCGGGCTTCTAACCGTCAACGTCAGCAAGAGCAATACGTCCCTCTGGGTCCTACCGCGGCTCGGGGTCCAGGGGGCGGCTCTGTATCTGCGCTCCTATCTCCGCCGTACCACCGATGGGGCCTGGCTCCCTGGCAAGACCGTGGCATACTCCGTCGACGGCAGCGCCGTCGGCTCCGCCGATACGGATGGGAACGGTCGGGCTTCGCTCTATTATCTAATACCGAACGGCATGTCCGATGGCGCGCATACGACAAGCTGCACCTTCAATGGCGACGCTGATTACAACGGCGTTACGTCAACCGGCGTGTTGTTCATCCTCTAGTTCCATCGATCCGAACGCCAACGGCCCGGCCTGCGCTCCTTCAGGTCGGGCCGTTCGCGCTGGTATTGGACCCTGTTTTGGTCGCATGCAGTTTGGATTCCGCGGCTCGCGCGTACTCGTCTATACCACAGCCTCCCGCTATGTTCGATCCGCACACGGGGAGGCGCGATGGAAGGAGAGAACGATGACGCACCGATGGATCACCTTGTTGGGAACGTGCTGTGCGATCAGTCTGGTCACCGCGTCTGCGGGAGGCCAGGCACGCCGGGGGCAGCCTGGACCTCCGGGTCAGGGGAACCCGCCGATGGGAATGCCAGGGATGCCTCCGATGTTCCCGAACCCTGCGCCCATCGATCCGGTTCTCGGTAAGCTGACTATGGAGATCATGGCGCTGAGGCAGATCCACGATGGGCGCTTCACATCTGCCGATATCGCTGCGGCCCTGAAGGCGCTCAAGGAGATGAACGTATCCGAGAAGGCCCTGCATGAGCGGACGGAGGCGACGCTCAAGGAGGAGCGGAGTGCGCTGCTGGCGGCAGGTCCCGATACCGAGACGCTTCCACGAGGAGTCGGAGAGATGAATGATGCCGCCCAGGCTCATCGCGCGAAAGTGGATCGGCTGTGGAACGGCTTGATCGAGGCGATCGGTGAGAAGAAGGTGGATCGCCTGCAGAGCCTGCTGGGGCATGGAGGGCCGATGGGCGGACCCGGCATGATGCCGGGCGGTGGCGACCGGCCGCCGATGGGCGGACCCGGCATGATGCCGGGCGGTGGCGACCGGCCGCCGATGGG